>ERZ1643249.1109-NODE-1109-length-27793-cov-101.762528_pt1 | contig 27793 bp, 26 predicted proteins | sample MGYA00579263_ERZ1643249 | MGnify/ENA primary metagenome ERZ1643249 (study PRJEB29033, sample SAMEA4952264) | chicken gut metagenome | biome: Broiler Chicken; feature: Gastrointestinal Tract; material: Caecum | place: Ireland | collected 2018 | study: Broiler...
AGGAGAGCTTCCGGGAGATGCTGGAGAAAGGCGTGTATCGGGAGGAGCTTTTTGCAGATCTATAAAAATGAATGCAAAAATATAATGGGGAGAGAAACACGATGGATAAAAAATATACGATTGCGGTAGCTGGGACTGGTGATGGAGATATAATAGGGACAACCAAGAAATACCACGATAACTAAAGGGTTTTGGTGGCTCGACTCGTTCAACAAAAGTGTTTATTTGCTGACAGGCAGCGGAGAAGCTGGAATCCAGAAGTTATAGGTGGGAGGTTTTGGCGCAGCTCTGTTTTGACCCACAAAATGAGCAGCAAGTAAAAATAAGGAGAACGAATCGAGCCTACGGTGGATTGCCATTGGAGTAATCCGCTGTGGGCTTGTTTGCTGTTTTTAAAAAATAAAAGACTAGTGAGGGAGAATAGAACTATGAAAAACTATAAAATCGCTGTGGCCGGCACGGGATATGTTGGGCTTTCCCTGAGAGCGCTGCTGAGTCAGCATCATCAGGTAGTAGCAGTCGATATTGTGCAAGCTAAGGTCGATATGATTAACAACAAGAAATCTCCGATTCAGGATGATTATATCGAAAAATATCTGGCTGAAAAAGAACTGAATCTGACCGCAATGCTGGATGCAAAGGCAGCATATAGCGATGCGGATTTTGTTGTGATTGCTGTTCCTACGAACTACGATAGCAAGACCCAGCACTTTGATACTTCTGCGGTTGAGGCTGTAATCAAGTTGGTTATGGAGTACAACCCGAACGCCATCATGGCCATCAAGTCCACGATCCCTGTGGGATACATGGCTTCTGTTCGGGAGAAGTTTAACAGCAAGAATATCATATTCAGCCCGGAATTTCTGCGAGAATCCAAGGCCCTCTATGACAATGTCTGCCCTAAATTTTTAGTGGCTTAGAAATGGGCTATGATGACCGAAAAAATCAGTAATTTGGGGTTCTCACAGGGGCGGAAAACCCGAAAAAGTGAGTTTTGGACAGACATAGGTTGGATGTTAATAAGTGCAATATAAAGAGAAACACCACATTATCGGCCACATAGACACCATTTAAGACCACAACGTAGACCACAAAATCAGCAATATAAAGTGAAAGTTTGGGCAGAGAAAATGTGCAGGAATTGATTTTGGATAGAGGGTTGTATAAAGAGCAAGATGCGATATAAAGAGAAACGAGTACTTCTGGATGCCCACAGGTGGGATGTGTGGGAGATGGTGAAGGTCGAGAAAACGCCGTAAAATCAAGCTTTTTTCAATGATAAGGCTCTATATGGCGAGGTTTGCCCTAAATTATTGAAAATCATTTTACTTGATATGTGACTGCCCCAGTGTGGGTAAAAAGTGCGTATCACTATAAGATGAGGCGTATCCAAAAGGGATTATTGTAACGGCTGGATTTCAATAAGTTATTCATTTGATGGCAGGTGTGTCCTTAAGAATTAGTTGAGGAAGTTTCGGAATCGGAGCCGATGTGGTGTGTGTGGAGATGAACATAACGGTACATGATTTTATATAGTTTGGGAGAGGTCATTTTGGACAGACACTGGTTGTAGAGATGAATGAAGTTAAGCAAAGATGCTGTGGAGAGTGAATGCGGGGCGTTCATTGTCCACAGTGTCTGGGTTATAGAAACATCTCGGCATATGCCGTGAAAGGACATGAGGAGAACATTATGGAAAGTACGAACAAGAAATTCACCATAGCAGTTGCGGGAACTGGTGATGGAGATATAATAGGGACAACCAAGAAAAGGCGCGTAATATCAAGGCTTTTGGCGGCTTGACCCGAATCTCAATTCGAATAATTCATGCAGAGAGGGATCAGGAGACGTCAAAAGCTGAAGCAAGAATGGCTTCTTGGCTGCTCTATTTGACCCAATCATAGGAGCATGAAAATTTGAATAGGAGGTTTGGAGCAAGCCTGTGCCAGGCACGAGAGTGCTGGGTATGGGCTTGTTGCCGTGCTTGTCTTTGGTGCTGATGAAATCAAAACTGGTTTCATGAGCAGTGGAAACAAAACTCATTTGGGAATGAAATTGCGGAAGAGAAGACCTGGTAGGGAGTGGGCGAAGGATGGCAAATAATGCGGAGGGATTGTCGCTATGTATGTTCGGCCTGAAGAGATTTGGTCGGGAAGGTGGCGTCGAGGTTGTGGTCGAAGAACTCAGCACTCGAATGGTGAAGCTAGGCCATCAGGTGACTTGTTATAACCGTGGCGGTCATCATGTGAGCGGGAAAGAGTTTGACGGTGAAAGACTGCACGAGTACAAGGGAGTAAAACTCAAAACGGTCCCGACCATCAACAGGAAAGGACTTACAGCGGTATCATCCAGTTTCTTTGCTGCGTTGGCGTCTGCCTTTGGCAGATACGATGTCGTACACATTCATGCGGAAGGCCCAGCAGCCATGTGCTGGATTCCAAAGCTATTTGGAAAGCGGGTTGTTGTGACAATTCACGGTTTGGATTGGCAGCGGGAAAAATGGAAGAACGGATTTAGCTCCAAATACATTCACTTGGGTGAAAAGATGGCTGTCAAGTTTGCGGATGAGATTATTGTACTTAGCAAAGGCGTGCAGGAATATTTCCAAAAAACTTATGGCAGGAAGACTCTGTTCATCCCGAATGGTGTGAACCGGCCGGTGCTGCGTAAGGCAGATCTGATCAAAAATAAATTCGGAATTGATAAGGACGGATATCTGAATGCGGCATAATAGGAACAAGTCAGGGAGAGCCGAGAGGTTCGCTGATACTGTTCATATTTTCTTACCCGGAAAAGTGAGCAAAAAGCCCGTAGATAGGGCGTTTTTGGCCGACTTGAGGAGGGCAGTTATGCCGCAACGGATAGACGAAAGTCTACCCGCTGTTCGTCGTGTTTGAAACGAAAAAATTTAAAAATTGGGATTGCGGGCGTTTTCTTGCCCAATAAAAGGCGGTTAAGGATTGGAAAGTAACCGCAAGGAATGTGAGGAGTGGACAAGGGATGGGAGAACAAAAAAAGTTGAACATAGCAATGCTCGGGGCTAGAGATATAATAGGGTCAACCAAGAAAAACTACGATAACTAAAGGGTTTTGACGGCTTGAGTTGTCCTTCAAAAGTTTTATTTGTTGAAAAACTGCAAGAAGTGGGAAATCCTGAGGGCTATATGTAGGTGGCTTTTGGAAGCTCTGTTTTGACCCACAAAAAGGAGCAACAAATAAAGATTGAAGGAGAGTTCAAGCCTACGGTGGATTGCCTTTATGCGACCCGCCGTGGGTTTGTTTGCTTTTGTCCGTAAGGAAATAGATTTAAAAAAGATGTTTATCTTGTCGTTGCCGCAGTGACAATAGGGACGAAGAATTGGAGGACGAAATCAGTTGGAGCCAGGATTGAGGTCTGCTATACGATAATGAGATGTCACAAAAAGAACGATAGCTATATTTATGTGATTGCTACAAAAATTGGAATTTCAATATAGCGACTGCGCGGAAACAGGGCTATTCAACAACTTAACACTTGGGTGAGGAGGTGGATAAACATGGCAAATAAATATGCACTGAGGAAAATGACAAGAAAGTCACAATAGATTGGTTTTACCATCCAAAAGGATGTGTAACATAGATTGAAATTTAAAAGAAATGTTATGGAGGAGTATAAAAATGTCTGCATTTGATAACGCAACACTTATGATCACTGGTGGTACTGGTTCTTTTGGTTCTACCGTTCTGAAGCACTTCCTGAATTCTGACCTGAAGGAGATCCGTATCTTCTCTCGTGATGAAAAGAAGCAGGATGATATGCGCCATGAGCTTCAGGCCAAGCACCCGGAGAACGCCAAGAAGGTGAAGTTCTATATCGGCGATGTCCGCAATCCTCAGTCTATCCGTGATGCAATGCCCGGTGTTGATTACATCTTCCATGCTGCTGCTCTGAAGCAGGTTCCTTCCTGCGAGTTCTTCCCCATGCAGGCCGTCCAGACCAACATCATCGGTACTGATAATGTGCTGCACGCCGCTATTGACGCTGGCGTCAAGCGTGTTGTCTGCCTGTCCACCGACAAGGCTGCTTACCCCATCAACGCTATGGGTATCTCCAAGGCCATGATGGAGCACGTCATCTACGCCAATGCCCGTGTAGCTGCTGAGCGTGGTGGCACTACCATCTGCTGCACTCGTTACGGCAACGTTATGTGCAGCCGTGGTTCCGTTATCCCTCTGTTCATCGACCAGATCAAGGCTGGTAACCCCATCACCATCACTGACCCCAACATGACCCGCTTTCTGATGAACCTGGACGAGGCTGTGGATCTGGTCTTGTTCGCCTTCCAGCACGCTAACCCCGGCGATCTGTTCATCCAGAAGTCTGATGCCTCTACTATCGGCGATTTGGCTAAGGCTGTCCAGCAACTGTTCGGCGATACCGGCACGAACATCATCGGCACCCGTCACGGCGAGAAGCTGTTCGAGACTTTGATGACCCGTGAGGAGCGTCTGCGCAGCCAGGATATGGGTCATTATTTCCGTGTTGCTGCGGATAACCGTGACCTGAACTATGATAAGTTTGTCGTCAACGGCGAGGTACATACCATGGCAGACGAGTCCTACACCAGCCATAACACTACTCGTTTGGATGTGGAAGGCACTGTTAAGAAGATTCTGACCACCGAATATGTCCAGAACGCACTGAAGGGCATTCCGAATGTCTAAGGAAAAGCTGCTGCTGGTTGGTGCCGGTGGCTTCGGGCGCATGGTGGCGGAGCAGGCGATGCTCCAATACGATTGCGCTTTTGTGGATGATGGACAGTCTGTGGGTGCTGAGATCTGTGGCATTCCAGTGGTTGGTGGCCTCGCCGATTTGCCGGAGCTGCGGAAAGAGTACAGTTTGCTGGTGGTCGGCATCGGCAACAATCAGTTCCGGGCACAGGTGTATGAGAAAGGAAAATTACTTGGTTATGCGTTCCCAAACATCGTTGCTCCCAGTGCCTATGTCAGTCCGTTTGCTGAAGTCGGCTGTGGCTGTGTGGTGCTGCAAAACGCTTGTATCCAGAATGGAGCCTCTGTCGGAAGCGGTGTTTTGCTGAATGCCGGAACGGAAGTCCACTGTGATGCAACGGTAGGGGACTACGCCTTGATCTACACCAGTAGCGTGATTCGCACAGGTGCAACTGTGGGGAAATTTGCCCGCATCGGCAGCAACTGCACCATTTGCAATAATGCAACTGTGCTGGATGGTGCAGATGTTTCGGACTGCACTGCAGTACATTAAGAGGTGAAAGAATGAACATTCTAGTCACAGGTGCCAAGGGTATGGTGGGAACCGCCCTGTGCAACAACCTGAAAAACATCCAGGATGGGAAAAATAAGACCCGTCCGGCACTGGATATTAAAGAAATCTACGAGTATGATTTGGATTCTACCTCGGAGGAACTGGATGAGTACTGCCAGAAGGCAGACTTCGTGTTCAATCTGGCAGGCGTAAATCGTCCAGAAAACCCGGAGGATTTCATGAAGGGCAACTTCGGCTTTGCATCTGACCTGCTGAACTGCCTGAAAAAGCACAACAACAAGGCAACCATCATGCTGTCCTCATCCATTCAGGCGACGCTGGCTGGTCGGTTCGGCAACAGCGAGTACGGACGTAGCAAGAAGGCTGGCGAGGAGCTGTTCTTCCAGTACGCTCAGGAGACCGGAGCAAAGGTTGCGGTTTACCGTTTTGTGAACCTGATGGGTCACAGCCGCCCTAAGTACAACAGTGCCGTCAGCACCTTCTGCTGGGCGGTTGCTAACGATGAGCCTTTCACTGTCAATGACCGCAGCACCGAGCTGGAGCTGCTGTACATTGATGACCTGGTAGAAGGGATGTTTGATCTGCTGGAAGGCAAGGAACAACACTGCGAATTTGACGGTGTAGAGACTATTCTGAAAGAAGATGGCCGTTACTGCTGCGTCCCCGTGACACACAAGGTAACACTGGGCGAGATCATAGATCTGCTGCAGGAGTTCAAGGAACAGCCGACTACGCTCATGATGCCCAAGATGCCGGATGGCTCCTTTGCCAAGAAGCTGTACTCCCTGTATCTGACCTATCTGCCGACGGACAAGTTCAAGTATGCCCTGAAGATGAACGTGGACAACCGTGGTTCTTTCACGGAACTGGTTCATACCGCTGACTGTGGGCAGGTGAGCATCAACATCAGCCGCCCAGGTATCACAAAGGGACAGCACTGGCACAACTCTAAGTGGGAGTTGTTCATTGTGGTGGCAGGTCACGGACTAATTCAGGAGCGAAACATCAACACCGGAGAAACGGTGGAGTTTGAAGTTTCCGGGGATAAGATCGAGGCTGTCCACATGATTCCCGGCTGGACTCACAATATCATCAACCTGTCTGAAACGGAGAATCTGGTAACGGTGATGACCTGCAACGAGATTTTCAACCCGAACCACCCGGACACTTTCTTCGAGCCGGTGTAAGAGAAGATACTGGTTGACGTTAGGAGATTTTTATGGAACACAATTTTAAATGGAAAAACGACGGGCGTACCAAGGTCATGATTGGCTGTGGCACCCGTCCGGAGATCATCCGGCTGGCTGCGGTTATCAAGCGCTGCCGGGAATACTTTGACTGCTGCGTGGTCTATTACAATCAGAACTGGGACAGAAACCTTTCCACCGTTTTCTGGGAGGATTTCGAGCTGAAGAACACCTTCGGGGAGTATGGCCCGGACATTCTGGTACCTGTGGTGGGCGAGAATCTGGGCGTGACCTGCGGCAACATTCTGGGGCGCAGCTATGAGCTTCTGTCCGAATTGCAGCCGGAGGGCTATTTGGTGCTGGGCGATACCAACTCCTGCCTGTCTGCCATCAGTGCAAAACGACTGCACATCCCGCTATTTCACATGGAGGCAGGCAACCGCTGTAAGGACGAGTGCCTGCCCGAGGAGACCAATCGCCGTATCGTGGATGTGATCTCCGACGTGAATATGTGCTATTCCGAATTCGCCCGGAAGTATCTGGCGGATACGGGTCTGCCCAAGGAGCGTACCTACCAGACAGGTTCTCCTATGGCAGAGGTGCTGCACATGAATCTGGAGAAGATTCAGAAAAGCGATGTGTTGGAGCGTCTGGGGCTGGAAAAGGATAAGTATATTCTGCTGTCCGCCCACCGTGAGGAGAACATCGATTCCGAAAAGAACTTCCTGAGCCTGTTTACTGCTATCAACGCACTGGCAGAGAAGTACGATATGCCCATCCTGTACTCCTGCCATCCCAGAAGCAAGCACCGTCTGGAAAAGAGTGGCTTCAAACTGGATCCTCGTGTCCGGGTCAATGAGCCGCTGGGCTTCAACGACTACAACAAGCTGCAAATGAACGCTTTGGCAATCGTCTCCGACTCCGGCACTCTGCCCGAGGAGAGCAGCTTCTATCTGTCCATTGGTCATCCCATCGCCGCCGTGTGCATCCGTACCAGTACGGAACGCCCTGAGGCGCTGGAAGCCGGTGACTTCATTTTGGCTGGTATTACCACTCGGGAACTTCTCAACGCCACCGATATGGCCATTAAGATGAAGCAGAAGGGCGTTCTGGGCAAGCCCTGCCCGGACTATGTGGACGAGACCGTGTCCATGAAGGTGGTTCGCATCATTCAGGGTTATGTAAACGTGGTCAATAAGATGGTGTGGAGAAAATACTGAGTTATAAAGTGAGAAAGCTATGCGACGAGTGAATATATTAGGTGTTGAAATTTCGGCTGTTAACAAAGAAACCGCAATTCAATATTTATTAGAAAACATGGACAAAGCAAGAGGAAGATATATTTGTGCTTGTAATGTTCATACTACCGTAACAGCACATGAGAATTTGGACTATCAAGCGGTTCAAAACAATTCATTTATGACTTTGCCAGACGGAAAGCCCTTATCTAGCGTTGGAGTTCGTCGCGGGTATTCGGAAATGGGGCGAGTGACCGGGCCTGATTTTATGGAGCAAGTGATTGCAGCCACAGAAAAAAGTGATGCTCGTCACTATTTTTATGGAACAACGCAAAAAAATCTGAATGCATTACTTGAATACTTAAAGGCGAATTATCCACAATTATCCATTGTCGGTTGTGAGTCATCGTTGTTTAGGCCGTTGACGGTACAAGAGGAAAGAGCGCTGTGCGATAGAATCAACGAATCGAAAGCGGATTTTGTATGGGTTGCACTCGGTGCGCCACGTCAAGAAAAGTTCTGTGCAAAACTCAGCAAAAATACAAAGGCCGTTTGGATAGCTGTTGGTGGAGCATTTAATGTTATTTCTGGAGTAATTCCACGTGCACCGCAGTGGATGCAGGATCACAGTTTAGAATGGCTGTATCGGTGGAGTAAGGAACCAAAGAGATTATTTAAGCGGTATGTAGAAACTAATTCGAAGTTTGTTTTTTATCTGATAAGAGAAAAGGTTGAAAAAAAGGAATGAAGAAAAAGGTCTGCATGGTAGTTCCGAGCTTCACAGCAAAGGGTGGAATTACATCTGTAGTCAATGGTTACCGGAACTCTCAATTGACAGAAGATTACGATGTGCGATTTATAGAGACCTATTGCGATGGAAGTGTAATTCAAAAAACTTCTAAAGCATTAAGCGCGTATTTGAAATTTATTTATACAGCTTTGTTTTGGAAACCAAATCTTGTTCATGTCCATACCTCTTTTGGAGGAAGTTTTTATAGAAAGGCTTTAATAATTGAGATTGCCTCTCTCTCTAAAATTCCGGTTGTCAATCATGTTCATGGTGCGGATTTTGATGAGTTCTATCGAAAAAAATCTCAGAAAAAGAAGAAAACCATAGAAAAGATTTACAATAAATGCATTAGAACCATCGCACTGTCAGAAGAATGGAAGAAGAATCTTGCAGAAATTGTGCCAGAACAGACAATTAGAGTTGTAGAGAATTATGGTATTTTGCAAGAAGATTTGATCAAAGAGAAGCTTACAAAACCGAATAATAAGCTGATTCTTTTTCTGGGATTTATATGTGAAAGAAAAGGATGCTTTGATATTCCAGCTATTGTAGACCAAGTATGCAGCAAAATACCGGATGCTCGGTTTATTCTTGGTGGAAGTGGTGAAATCGAAAAAGTCAAGCAGAAACTCAGTGCGAAATATAAAGATAATGTGGAATTTCCGGGATGGATCCGAAATGAGCAAAAAAGACAATATTTGAGAGAGGCAGACATTTTTCTTCTCCCTTCGTATAATGAGGGAATGCCTATGGCAATATTGGACGCTATGGGGTGTGGTCTTCCAATTGTGAGTACAGATGTTGGAGGAATTCCTAAAATTGTAAGACAAGGAATTAACGGATATTTGTATAAACCAGGTGATAGTAAAAGCATGGCTTGTGCAATTATTGAGTATCTTACAAATGATGAAAAGAGAGTTAAGGCTGGGCAAGAGAGTGCTGATATTATAAGGAAGTCATATTCTCTACAGCAAAACATTGATAAACTTGAAAAAATATATACGGAAGTGACAAGATGAGAAATATCTGGATCTATGCAAAAAAACTTGCGGCAAATATTGCGAGAAGTGTTCGATATAGAGGAAAATATAAAGCGCCACTTATTTCGAGTTTTGATAATTTGAGTGTGACAGTTATTAGAGGCGGTAAAATAGAAATTGGCAATTATTCGCAATGCAGGGGGAGTGTCTATTTTGTTTGTGACGGTGGCTTGATGACGATTGGGAAACATTGCTTCTTTAATACAGGTTGCTCTGTTACTTGCGTTAAATCGATCCTGATTGGAGATGGGTGTACATTTGGGAACAATGTTGTAATTGTTGACCATGATCATGACTTTAATAATGAAAAACCGGGTGTTTTGTTGCTTCGCAGATCGAAATTGGCGAAAATGTGTGGGTAGGAGCAAATACAGTCATTCTTAGAGGAACAAAAATCGGAAACAACTGTGTTATAGGAGCAGGAAGCGTTATCAAGGGCATCATTCCGGATAATTCGATTATTATTCAAAAGAGAAATCAAATTGTTCGGCAACGGTGATGCCTATTGATAAACGATTAATGCTAAAAGTGGGTAAAGCATAAAGGAAGAGGAAAAAATGCAGACGATACCTAAAGTTATCCATTATTTTTGGTTTGGAAACAATCCAAAACCGGAGATTGTTATAAAGTGCATTACATCTTGGAAAAAATATATGCCAGACTGGGAAATCAAAGAGTGGAACGAGGGCAACTATGATGTTCGTTGTTGTGAATATGTAGAACAGGCATATGCTGCAAAAAAATGGGCGTTTGTTTCAGATTATGCAAGGTTTGACATTTTAAATCGTTATGGCGGATTGTACTTGGACACAGATGTTGAAATTCTAAAAGAAATTCCCGCTAAGTATTTTGAGTCGCCTTTTATGGCAGTTGATAACAACGGAATTGTTGCACCGGGATTGATTATTGCACTTCCTTGTGGGCATTGGTTAAGCCAAATGGTGTTGAAGTCTTATAAATATGATGGGTTTCATGATGGAAAGTTGACGGTAGAGGCCACAATCAATACAAGAGTAAAAGAGATACTCTTGAAAAAGGGATATGAAATAAAGGACGATTATCAGAAAATACAGGATATGATAATCTATCCGTCAGAATTGTTCTGTGGATTTGATGTGAATACACACGAATATGATATTACATCGAAAACACTTTCCGTTCATCACTATGCGTCTAGCTGGATGACGGATAAGCAGTTGAAAAAAAGAAAAATACAAAGCAAAATAAAGAAAGCATTTGGAATTAGCACATATAGAAAGTTGCTAAGATTTAAAAGAGCTATCTTTGGGATATCAAAGGAATAAAAAATATGATTGCAACAATTACGTTTCATCGAGCAATAAATTGCGGAGCAGCACTACAATCTTATGCGTTGCAATGCGCTATAGAGGATATAGGTGAAAAAGCGAGTGTTATTGATTATCGGTGTAAAAAACTTGAAGAGTCGTATAAATTGATTCATACTCCGCTAACAGGTAAGAGTTTGGCATCAGATATTTTGCATTTTCCGATGCAGGCTATCAGAGAGCACAAATTTCGCCAGTTCCAAAAAAAATATATCAGTGTAACAGCCCCGTGTTACACATTAGAGGATCTGAGTGAAATTGAAAAAGATTTCTCGATGATAATAACTGGAAGTGATCAGGTTTGGAATCTTGATCTTACAGGACATGATAAAGCGTTTTTTTTGAATTTCACTGACTATACTAAAAGGGCTTCCTATGCCGCAAGTGTTGGAAAAAAGGAATTGTATAAAGATACAGCAGTGGACTGTCGCGATGAATTGAAACGTTTCGAGTTCCTATCAGTAAGAGAAGACAGCACAGCGATAGAATTGTGTGAAAAACTTGGGAAGATACCAGAAGTTGTAGTTGACCCGGTGTTTTTGCTGAAAGTTGAGCAGTGGAATCGAATTGTGAAAGAGTCTAAAAGTGCTAAACCATATATTTTTGTATACTGCCTTCATGAGCTGTCTGTTTATGATGAAGCCAAAAGACTCTCTGAGAAAACAGGACTTCCGATTGTGTGTGTGCCAGCAAGTTGGCGATGCCCCGTAAAAGGAAAGATAATTCGTGACATGGGACCGCAGGAGTTTGTTTCGGCAATTCGATCGGCGGAATATGTTGTCACAGACTCTTTCCATGCTGCGGCATTTTCGATTATATATAATCGAAAGCTGATTCCAATTTTGAAGAAGGCTTACCCAGAATTGAATGAGCGGCTTACTTCACTGATAAAAATGTGTGGATTAGATGACGTGTTCGAACTAAAAGAAGAAGTATACGATCAAGTGAAGCATAGCGAGATCGGTGAAAAACTTAATACGCATATTGAAAGATCAAAGGATTATCTAAAGAGAATCGTAGATCGAGGAAGAGAAAATGAAAATCAGACTGCGCTGGTGGACTCAGTTCAAAAAACTTAATCTGACAACAAAAATTTTTGTTATTCTTACTTTGCTATGTACATTTTGTGGAAACACTCCCATCTTGGGATATGTTACGGATATGATGCTTATTATGGTTCTCGTAATGTGTTCCACATGTGTCTTTAAGAGGCTGGGGAGAGATGTTGTAGTAAATCGTACAAATCGGATTCTCGTAGGGTTGCTGGGAGCATTCGCGACTTTTCTGATTTTTCAAAGCCGTTTTTCCTTTGATAAGGGTCTAACACTGATTTATGCAAGACGATATTGCGTTTATACGATTTTTCTTATATTGCTGACGCATGTAAAAGTCTATGATATTATAATTTCATTGTTTAAAGGATATAGCTGGATTGCGGGACTCTCAGCATTACTTATGACAATTCTGACCGGGAAAAAATCTGGAGGTTTACTGGGGGATTATCAGGCCGTTGGCATGATGATGTCGATTGCTTGTATTATATTCGTTATTGATTATTTTGAAAAGCACAAAAACTTTGTTAACATGATTGGGTATTTACTATCATTAACATGTGTGTTTGTCAGCGGTAAGCGAACATTTTCTTTGCTAGCCATTTTATGTCTGGTAGGAATGTACATGATTACAAGTGATAGGCATAAAACACTGAAAGCAGCCAAAATAGCTGCAGTGTTAGCTGCGTCATTGTTGATTCTTTATAATGTATTTCCACCTATCCGAGAGTTAGTGACACGTACTGTGCAACTTAACGCTGGAGGGGATGAGTTTACTCGCACAAGTGGAAGAAGTGGAATGTGGAAGGTGGCAATGAATATATTCCGTTCACATAAACTTTTTGGGACAGGATTTGCAACATTTGCTGTTTATACGGGTAGCTTTTATCGATCTGAGTTATGGGCGGGAAAATATCTTACCCATAATATATACTATGGTCTCCTCTCAGAGACTGGATTGGTTGGAACATTAATTCTCGTTTCATTTTTTTTCTATGCACTTATATGGTCATGCGTTAAATATTTGAAATACCGAAAGCAACTAGATTCTACATCAGTTCGGGTTTCTTTGTATGCTATCTTTGTGCAGATATGGTTTGTAATTTATGGATATTCCGGAAACGGAATATATGACTCAAACGAATTTTTCTTTTACATTATGGCGATTGCAATGATGATTGCAGTTGTACAGGAATCCAAAAACCTGACTTGCTGAATGTTGGAGATTATGAGTGGAGAGGATAGGTGCACAATGATCAATTCTGCAAAAATACCCTGTAGTGGATGTCTTTCCTGTTTGAATATTTGTCCTCGGGATGCTATTTCGTTAGCTGTAGACAAACGTGGCTTTTCCTATCCAGTTGTGAATCAAGAAAAATGTATCCAATGTGGGCTGTGTGAGAAAGCGTGTCCGTGCTATACAGCATTAGAAAATGTTCCAGTCCATGAAATAAAAGGATGGGGAGGAATACACGAGAATAACAATGTGCGGGGAAAAAGCCAATCTGGTGGTGCATTTGCTGCGCTCGCTGAAGTAGTTCTAAAAAGGAAAGGAACTGTATATGGAGCTGCAATCGATAAGGATTTTGAGGTAAAACAGAAGAGAATTGTTGACTTGAGTGAAATTGCATTGCTTCAGGGGAGCAAGTATGTGCAGAGTAATGTTGAAAGAACTTTCACAGAATGTGCAAGAGATTTGCTTGCGGGCAAAGAGGTCTTGTATTCTGGGACATCCTGCATAATCGATGGACTGCTTCATTATCTTCAGACACGTCATATCAATACGGTCGGGTTAACAACAGTGGACTTAATATGCCATGGTGTTCCGAGTCCGGGACTTTATAAAGAAAACCTAAAAAGACTAGAAAGCATTCATAATAGCAGCCTGTTGTCTTTGAATTTCAGAGACAAGGGGTATGCCGGATGGCATACCCATTGTGAAACTTATCAGTTTCACAATGGGTGTATTGTTCATGAAAACTATTGGGCAGAGGTGATGTATTCACATATTGCTTTACGAGAGTGCTGCTATACCTGTAAATACAATAAGATAGAAAATAGACCGGCAGATTTAACAATAGCTGACTTTTGGGGTGTTGAGAAATGCCATCCAAACTTTAAAGATGATAATGTAGGATGCTCACTTATTATTACACATACAGAAAAGGGGGAGGCTCTGTTAAAACAGGCTCCAATAAATCTTTTTGAAACAGATACAGAAAAAGCTGTAAGTTGTAATATGACGCGTCCTGCTCACAAACCAAAGTTTTACGATGCGTTTTGGAAGGACTATCACAATAATGGGTTTGAGCATGCACTCAAAAAATATACAATTTATGGTGGAACACGCTTTAGAGTGAAACGCAAAATTTTAAAGGTGCTCAAACTTTGGGAGTAAAAATGATCTATTTAAGTGTGATTATCCCGGTGTACAATGCAGAAAAGTATCTTGAAGACTGCGTCAATAGTATTTTGAATCAGCAGTTTTCGGATTATGAAATTCTTCTTATTGACGATGGTTCTACGGATGGGAGCGCAGCTTTATGTGATAGGCTGTCGATGGAAAATGAAGCTGTAAAAACATATCATGTTCCGAACGGTGGTCCGTCAAAAGCCAGAAATTACGCTTTGAAAAAAGCGAGTGGTGTGTTCGTGCAGTTTGTGGATTCGGATGATCTAGTAGAGGAAAATGCGCTGTCTGCAATGTTTGAAAAAGCAAAAGTATCAAAGAGTTGTGCAATCACAGCTATAGCGGATGTGGTAAATCAAAATAATGAAGCTATTCAAACATTGACTGTGCCTGATCAAGGTGAAACGACGATACAAAGTGTTTTAAAAAATCTTACAGTGGAAAGCAAAGCTGTATATTTGCATTATTTATGGAATAAATGGTATCGATTGGATTTTCTAAAACAAAATAATATTTATTTTAGGGAAGATGTTCGTCTTGGAGAAGATTTTTTATTCAACTGTGAGATGTTCATGGTGGCAGAAACAATTGAAGGAACGGATATACCATTGTATCGATATTTTAAGAGAAGCAACGGAAGCCTTTCATCGAGCTTTAATCCATATGAGCTACAAAGAAGGCGGATGATGGATTCTATCTTTTTAAAGCTCTACCAAGAAAAGAATCTCTACAATGGCGCAGATAAGAAAAAAATCGAGCAGATGATCGGTTCAATTACGTTAGCCAGTATACGTTCAGTTGTAAGCAAAAATGCTCCAAAACTAGAGGCGCAGTTGAATTATATCGATTCGTTTTTGGCAAGTGAATATTATGACTTTCTTGATAAGTACCGCAAAATAGGAAACGCGTCTAAAGCAGATAAGATCGAGCTTTTTCTTTTGAAAAATCGGTGGAAATTTGCTTTTTTGATGCTAGAGAGAGTTCGAAAATCAAACTGATATGGGCAGAAAAATGAAAAAAGTTGCTATTGTTACGATTGAATCTTTGAACTATGGGAATCGGCTGCAGAACTATGCGCTACAGGAAATTTTGAAACCACTTAGCTACTCTGTAAAAACATTGCATAGAGTTCACGAATCTAAGACGGTAACCTCATGTGCGAAACGTATGGCCCAGAACATTTTGCAAACAAAGGCCGCAAAATTCCGCCAGTTTGATGTGAACATTGATTTTTCAGATATTATATTGGGAAAGGACGATTATCCCAATGGGTTGGCAGAAAAGTTTGACTATTTTGTGGTTGGAAGCGATCAGGTCTGGAATCCTTACTACGCTTTTGCGGGGGGAGAATGCGATTTCTTAACTTTTGCAAAAAATGATCAAAAAATCTCTTATGCTGCGAGTTTTGGTGTGAGCATAATTCCTGAGAAGAAAGAAATAGAATATGCTGAATACCTAAAATCGTTCAAGTCAATTTCCGTGAGAGAACATCAGGGAGCGATTATTGTCAAGAAATTATCAGGCAGAGATGCAACAGTGGTATTAGATCCGACATTGCTACTTGATGAAGAAGATTGGATGAAGGTTGAGAAAAAATCGTTGTGTAGACCAAAAAGCAAATATATTTTTGTTTATGCTTTAGGTGATAAAACGGATCGATTCGAAGAAAAAATCAAACAGTTAAAAGAAAAATATGAGATTTTCGATGTTCGATCAGTTCAAAAAAACGGAAAGGAACTTCCTATTGGACCTTCAGAATTCCTATATTTGATTAGAAATGCTGAAGAGGTTCTCACAGATTCTTTCCATGCAACAGTATTTTCAATTATATTTCATAAGAAATTTGTTACATTCAATAGACCTGGTTTGAATATGAACTCTAGAATCGAGTCACTTGCCGAGTTGACAGGTGCAAAAAATCGATTGACTGAATATGGCGATTTAAATTGTGAAACAGAAATCAATTATGTAAATGTTGATAGGATACTGGAAGAAGAGCGTAGAAAGTCATTTGACTTTTTGAAGGATGCTCTTACTGATTAAATGTAAGAGGACTTAAAAGTGGCAAAAATTGAGAGAACAAAAAATGCAACAAGAAATATAATATTTGGCGTGATTTTAAAGGCGTATCAGATTATTGTACCGTTTTTAATGCGCACCGCCATGATTTATCTTATGGGCGTTCAGTATCTTGGATTGAATTCGCTTTTTACGTCTATTCTTCAGGTGCTGAATTTAGCAGAACTTGGTGTTGGTTCTGCTATGATATATAGTATGTATAAGCCGATAGCTGAGGATGACAACGCAACAATTTGTGCATTGATGAAATTGTATAAAACTTATTACAGGGTAATTGGCCTTATTATTGCTGTTATTGGTTGTGCTTTAACACCATTTATTCCAAAGCTGATTTCTGGAGATGTTCCAGATAATCTTAATATTTATCTACTTTATCTTCTGAATCTTGGTGCTACAGTATTATCCTATTGGCTATATGCGTATAAAAATTGCATTTTACAAGCGCATCAAAGAGTAGATATTATAAGCAAAGTTACACTTGTAACCAGCACTATACAGTACTCATTGCAGTTATTGGTTTTATGGCTGTTTAAAGACTATTATCTTTATGTTATTGTTCTATTAGCAACGCAGGCATTGACAAATATTGCTACTGCTATGTGTGCTGATAGAATATATCCGCAATTTAAACCAAAAGGTCAAATTGCTGCTGAAGAAAAGAAAGCAATCAATAACAGGATCAAGGATTTGTTTACTTCTAAAATCGGAGGTATTATATACGACTCTGCGGATACCATAGTCATTTCTTCTTTTTTGGGACTTACAGCTTTAGCAATTTACCAAAACTATTTTTATATCTTAAACGCAATAACGGGGTTGATAACAGTTGTGTTTTCTGCTTGTACAGCTGGAATTGGAAATAGTATTGTTGTAGAAACGAAAGAGAAGAATTATAAAGACTTAAATAAATTTACGTTTATAATATGTTGGGGCGCTGGTTTTTGCTCTGTTTGTTTGCTCTGCCTTTATCAACCTTTTATGGAATTGTGGGTTGGTAAAAATTTAATGCTTTCATCCTCGGCTGTTATTTGCTTTGTGGTTTACTTTTTTGTACGACAGTTAAATTCTTTGTTTAATACATATAAAGATGCGTCCGGAATGTGGCATGAGGATAGGTTTAGACCATTAGTTGCAGCATTAACCAATTTGGCTTTAAACCTTATACTTGTGCAATTTATAGGTTTGTACGGCATTCTTATTTCTACTGTTCTAGCAATTGTTTGCGTTGGAATGCCGTGGCTTTTACATAACCTCTTTACAGTAATTTTTGAAAAGAAGTATTTGGTCGGCTATTTAAAAAATCTGTTGTATTACTGCTTCATCATTTTAATTAGTTGTACTATCACTTGTTTTATTTGCACGAAGGTAAATGCTGGATTGATAACAACACTTGTTATTAGGGGAGCAATTTGTGTTGTACTTCCCAATTTGATTTATTTGTTTGCGTACTATAAAAGAATAGAATTTACAGATTCGCTTTTATTGGTAAATAAGATGACAAAAGGAAAATTACGGAGTGTTTTAACAAAATTGGGGATGCGAGAGTAAAATGAATGAAAGGAGATTATGAGGTGAAGCCAAAAAAAGTATATGCGGGATATAATGTGAATCAAGATGCACGCCTCAGCAGTTCCTCTGGTGCCGTTTTTTCTTTGCTTGCAGAAAATGTCCTCTCTCAGAACGGAACCGTATATGGTGTGAAAATGTCGGATGATTGTTATTCGGCGGAATTTGCGCGAGTAACGGATATGGCGGGGCTTGTATGGCTTCGTGGGTCAAAGTATTTGCAGGCTAAAGTTGGGAATACATATAAACAGATTAAAGATGATCTACTAGCCGGTAAACTTGTTCTTTTCAGCGGAACGGGCTGTCAGGTGAACGGGCTGACGAACTTCTTAGGAAAAGAATATGATAATCTACTTTGTGTGGATGTGATTTGTCATGGTGCACCATCACCAGCTCTATGGAAAAAATATGCAGAATACCAGGAAAAGAAAAACGGTGGTAAACTGAAGGGTATCAATTTCCGCTGTAAAGATGATAGTTGGACGGACTTTGGTATGAAAGAAGTTCTGGCAGAACTTCCACAGGGCGAAGCAAAACAGTTGTATATTTCAAAAGATAAAGACCCTTATATGCAAATGTTTCTGAGGAATTACTGTCTCCGGCCTTCGTGCTACGACTGTGCTGCAAAAAAGGTGAAAATGGCAGATTTGACTATTGCGGATTTTTGGGGAATTAATGATGTGGCTCCCGAAATGAACGATGGAAACGGTACGTCACTTATTTTAATTCGCACAGATAAAGGAATGAAGGAGTTTGAAACTATCAGTAGTAAGCTGAAGCTGAAAGAAGTAGCTTATGAAGATGGTGTGAAAAGTAATCCGGCAGAATATAAGTCTTGCTGTAGACCGTCGCAGAGAGACACTTTTTTTGAGGATATGGACGCTATGGAATTTGAAGAGCTTGAAAAGAAGTATGCTTCTCCAATAAAAGTAACATTTAAAAGTAGAGTAAAAAGAAAAATCAAGAATACAATTAAATCAGCCCTCAGAGCAATCGGGGGGGGGCAGAGAGTATAAGCACAACGAAGAATATGGACTAATCTTTGTGTTTCGTATTTAATTGTCAGGAGTAAAATCAATGAAAGAACTTCCGGTACTATATAAACGAAAAGAAGAATGCTGTGGATGTACAGCCTGTTATTCGATTTGTCCGAAAGCGGCTATATCTATGGTAGAGGATGGAGAAGGCTTTGAGTATCCGCAGATAGATGAAAGTAAATGTATTTTCTGTTATCAATGTTTAAAAGTTTGCCCTTTTAAGATAGAGAAAGAAGCATAAGAGAGGTAATAAAATATGGGAAAGTATTTTGGAACAGATGGTTTTCGTGGTGAAGCCGGAATTACATTAACAGCAGACCATGCCTATAAAATGGGTCGCTTTTTGGGCTGGTATTATAACGCTCTCCGTGAGCGCAATGGTGATACCGACCCTGCTCGCATTGTCATTGGCAAAGACACTCGCCGCAGCTCTTACATGTTTGAGTACAGTCTGGTCGCTGGGTTGACTGCTTCTGGTGCAGATGCTTATTTGCTGCACGTTACGACCACGCCGTCTGTGGCTTACATTGCTCGTGTGGATGACTTTGACTGTGGCATCATGATCTCCGCCAGCCACAATCCCTACTATGATAATGGCATTAAGCTGATTGACTGCTACGGCGAGAAGATGCCCGAGGAAATCCTGCTGCTGGTAGAGGACTACATTGACGGAAAGCTCCATGTCTTTGATAAGGATTGGCCGGAACTGCCGTTTGCTCATCGTGAGCACATCGGTTGCACGGTGGACTACGTGGCAGGCCGTAACCGTTATATGGGCTATCTGATCAGTCTCGGCATCTATTCTTTCAAGGGTGTCAAGGTCGGCCTAGACTGCGCCAACGGGAGTTCTTGGAACATCGCTAAAAGCGTTTTCGATGCGCTGGGAGCAGACACCTATGTCATAAACAACAAGCCAAATGGTCTGAACATCAACAATAATGCCGGCTCTACGCATATTGAGGGCCTGCAGAAGTTTGTTGTGGAGAAGGGTTTGGATGTTGGTTTTGCCTTCGATGGTGACGCCGACCGCTGCCTGTGCGTGGACGAGAAGGGGAATGTCATCACTGGCGACCATATCCTGTATATCTATGGCTGCTATATGAAAGAGCGTGGCAAGCTGCTGACCAATACTGTGGTTACGACTGTCATGTCCAACTTTGGTCTGTACAAAGCGTTTGATGAGCAAGGTATCGGTTACGCCAAGACTGCTGTGGGCGACAAGTACGTATACGAGTACATGGCGAAGAACGGCTGTCGTATCGGTGGTGAGCAGAGTGGTCATATCATCTTCTCCAAATATGCCAGCACCGGCGATGGTATCTTAACCAGTTTGAAGATGATGGAAGTCATGCTGGCTAAGAAGAAGCCGATGAGCGAGTTGGCGGCACCGCTGAAGATCTATCCGCAGGTGTTGGAGAATGTTCGTGTGACCGATAAGAAGGCTGCACAGAATGATCCTGCTGTGCAGGAAGCCGTGTCTAAGGTTGCTGAGGCACTGGGCGATACTGGCCGTATTCTGGTTCGTGAGTCCGGCACTGAGCCGGTCGTTCGTGTGATGGTGGAAGCACCTGACCATGATACCTGCCAGAAGTATGTTGATGAAGTGGTCAATGTGATCTGCGAAAAGGGATATAAGGTATAAAGTCAATGACGACTCTGGCAGTGTCCGGAGTCGTTTTGTGTAAGTGGAAAAGTATCATAGAAAAATGAATAATAGGAGGGGCAAAACCTATGTGTGGAATCGTTGGATTTACAGGAAATCGACAGGCGGCACCGATCCTGCTGGATGGCCTGTCTAAACTGGAGTATAGAGGATATGACTCGGCTGGATTGGCTGTCCGGGATGGAGAAGCACTGGCACAGGTCGTGAAAGCAAAAGGCCGTCTGTCCAATCTGATTGAGAAAACCGATAACGGTAATGCACTGAAAGGAACTTGTGGTATTGGCCATACCCGTTGGGCAACCCACGGTGAGCCGAGCCAGACGAATGCACATCCGCATGTTTCCGGTAACTGTAGCCGTTCCGGTTCCGGCACAGTGGAGTCTGAGGTCGTTGGCGTACATAACGGCATCATTGAGAACTATACCGAACTGAAAGAAAAGCTGCTGAAGCACGGTTATACATTCTATAGTCAGACGGATACGGAAGTGGTCATCAAGCTGGTGGACTACTATTATAAAAAGTACAACCTCGGTCCTATTGATGCCATCGCTAAGACGATGGTGCGTGTCCGTGGTTCCTACGCTCTTGAGCTGATGTTCCGGGATTATCCGGGCGAGATCTGGGTGGCACGTAAGGATAGCCCGATGATCATCGGCATTGCGGATGGTGAGACCTATGTGGCTTCGGATGTCCCGGCAATTCTGAAATACACTCGCAACGTGTATTACATTGGCAACCTTGAGTTCGCAAAGCTCGTTCCGGGTGAGGCTCACTTTTATGACCTGAATGGTGATGAAATCGAGAAGCAGACCAACGAGATCAAGTGGGATGCAGAAGCAGCTGAAAAAGGCGGCTTTGAGCATTTCATGATGAAAGAAATCCATGAGCAGCCGAAAGCTGTTCAGGATACCCTTAACTCTGTGATCAAGAACGGCGCTATCGACCTATCCAGTGTGGAGATCACCGAGGACGAAATTAAAAACTTTGAGCAAATCTATATTGTTGCCTGTGGCTCTGCATGGCATGTGGGCATGGCTGCTCAGTATGTGCTGGAAGATATAGCGGATATCCCAGTGCGTGTGGAACTCGCATCTGAGTTCCGTTATCGGAAGATGCCGCTCAATCAGAAAGCACTGGTAATCGTTGTCAGCCAGTCTGGCGAGACAGCAGATACATTGGCTGCACTGCGACTTGCAAAAGAAAAAGGCATAACCACAATGGCAATCGTCAATGTGGTAGGCAGCAGTATTGCCCGTGAAGCGGACAAAGTGTTCTACACCCTTGCCGGTCCAGAAATCTCTGTTGCAACGACCAAGGCATACAGTGCACAATTGGCGGCTATGTATTGTCTGGCGGTTCAGTTTGCGAAGGTTAGAGAAAAAATCACTGAAGAACAGTACAGCTACTATATTTCTGAACTGTTGACTCTCCCGGAGAAGATGCAGAAAACTTTGGAAGATAAAGAGCGCATTCAGTGGTTTGCTGCGAAGTATGCCAATGCACACGATGTGTTCTTCGTAGGTCGTGGCATTGACTATGCTGTCTGCTTGGAAGGTAGTTTGAAACTGAAAGAAATCAGCTACATCCATTCCGAAGCATACGCTGCGGGCGAATTGAAGCACGGAACCATCAGTCTGATTGAGCAGGGAACACTGGTCATCGGCGTGCTGACCCAGAGCGAACTCTATGAAAAGACTATCAGCAATATGTTGGAGTGCAAGAGCCGTGGCGCTTATTTGATGGGCCTGACTACATATGGCAAGTATGAAATCGAAGATCAGGTAAACTTCACAGTTTATGTTCCAAAGGTGGATGAGCACTTCGTTGGTAGTTTGGCAGTGATCCCGTTGCAGTTGCTGGGTTACTATGTGTCTGTTGCTAAGGGATTAGATGTAGATAAACCGAGAAATTTGGCTAAAAGTGTTACTGTGGAATAAACATAGAATAATAGTTTTGAATATGAATCCTTCGAGAAAACTATATTTAAAAGATCAAAATGTGGAGTGTAGAACATTAGAAAATCGGATAAAAACGGGAGAATTTATCGAAGTCATGGAGCTTGAGTGAATTGAAAAATATAATTTTACTGCTTCATGTCAACAAGATTTTTATTAGAGGAGAACTGTGTTATGCTTTGTGAATTGGAAGTCAATAACATTGGTACATATGTGGAACTGATTACACGAATTAATGCCGAACAACAGTATCGTATGTGGTTCCGAGGTCAGTCTGATTATTCGTGGGGGCTAGTACCATCGGTTCAACGGAAAGATGGCATGGGTGAACATTATGAGCAGTATATAACGACCAATTTCATGATTCATACCATGCGGCTGAATCCTAGTGTCCCGCAACGGTATGACCGCGCATCGTGGTTGACGTTAATGCAGCATTATGGATTACCAACTAGATTGCTGGATTGGTCGGAATCGCCTCTGGTTGCATTATATTTTGCATTGAGCAGTGATAAAGATGCAAAGACGGATGCAGCCGTCTGGGTTCTGAACCCGATGGAGCTGAATAAGAAAGTGGGTTATGGAGAATATGTGCCTCCGATAAGCTATGACAGTCTGAGTGGTGACTTGGAAGGTGCGTTTTCTAATCATAATAACGACGATAATAAATCACAGAATAGAATTATTGCGTGTCATGGTGTAGGAAGCGACTTGAGAATGTATGTGCAACAATCGGATTTTACGATTCACAGCACCTCTGAACATCTGGATAAGATACTCATGACGGATGAATCCTGCGACTATTTTTATAAGATTCGTATACCGCAACAGATTAGAAAGCAATTATTAGTTCAGCTGGATGCGATGGGATTCCATGAAAGTTCTATTTATCCAGATATGGAGCATATTGCAAAAGAACAAGCAACCAGCCATTTCAATTTCTAAAATTGAAATAGAGCAAACAATATGATATACTTACATTAGCGATGTTTGAAGCAGAAAATCGTCAGGCCACAATGCAGCAGATCGAAGAAATCCTGCCATTCATTCAGGATGACACAGAACTGGTGAGGGTTGTGACAAGCTCCATAGAAAAGATGAAGCGAATGCCGGATGCACAATTTGCACAACTTGATCTGGAACCTTACCGCAAGGAGGATGGTGACGAGTGACCATCAACCAGTTTGCAGTATATCAGGTCAGGGAAGAAGCGGTATACCGGCATCTTCGTTTTCGCTCCTATGATGAGCTACTGCAAAATGGATACCGTGTTGATGTGAGCAATTACCATCAGGTCTACCTTTCTCAACTGGCTCCAGGGGATACAGCCGAAACGATTTTCCGGCGCTTCACCGGAAAACTGCCGCGAACATTCAAAGGACATATCATCAGTGTCAGTGATGTGATTGTTTTGAACCGGACTGGAGAAATATGTGCCTATTTCGTGGATAAGGGCAGGTTGATTACCCTTTCCGATTTCCTGCGGCTCAATTCCTCTGGCACCCTCGTTTCGATGGATACCAGAGACTATCGGATAGACGGTAAGCCAGGCACCTGGCTGGCCTGTGACGATGTGATTGTTGATGGCCGGCACTTCTTCCTGATGCAGAATGAGCAGATGAAGAATGCTGCCGCCTGTGCGGTGGTGGACGAAAACGGCAAACTCATTGTCGATGCGGCACAAAAATTTGATGAAGATACACTGCGCCAGATTCATGAGCATCTTCATCCGCTCCAGACGGCGCGACAGGAGCCGGCAAAGAAGCCGCCGCTTGAAACTTGGCAGAAGGCATTTGAGAATGGAGAGTACCTTCGTGCAGCCGAGATGTCTGAGGAGCAGAGTTACTCCTTCATTGATGGGCGGATCAACAATTTGCCACCGAAAAAAGAAAAAGAAGGCAAGCGGCCTTCGGTGTTGAAACGTCTCCACGAGAAGCAGGCAGCCATTGCGGTACGTTCTGGAAAACTTGCACCGCACATGGGGCTTGAGCAGGAGACAGAACGAAACCGTAAATGAGGATAGCACCTGGCCAAATGGCTGGGTGCTTTTTTCTTTTGGAAGAAAAGGTCGTGCATTCAAAGATTTTTTACATTGCAGACAGGTAGTGTCAAGAGTTTGGTAGGGAGGTGCGGACAAAAAGTTGGACTGGATACACTTAAAAGGGAGATTGAAAGATGTATTCAGAAGAACAATATTACAAAGCTCTCGAGGTTTATGAAGAGACGAAATCAGTAACAAAGACCATAACGATTTTAGGATATCCAGCACGCAGACAGACTTTGTATAACTGGATCAATAGGAAGCGAATTCTGCCAGAGGGGAAGTCCACTTTCCGAGGATATAACACAGAGGATCATCCCCGGCATCCACCATTAGAACAAAAACTTCAGATACTTCATCGTTGCTTTGAGATGGGAGAAGATGTACAATCAGTTTCAAATGAAGTAGGATATAGCACAGCGAGTATCTATGCTTGGCGGCGTAAATATCTTCAGAAAGGTGCTGCTGCGTTAATGAATTCATCCAATGAGCGAAGGAGAGGAACGCTGGCTGCTGGAGAACCTGCACCCTCCAAGGAACTCGACGAATTAAAGGCAAAAGTCCAAGATATGCAGCTGGAAATTGATATTCTCAAACAAACGATTGATGTACTAAAAAAAGACCCAGGCATCAACAAGACTCCGTTAAGCAACGGGGAGAAGGTAGTGATTGTTGATGCCTTAAAAACGAAATATCCACTGCCTGTATTGCTCAAAAAGCTTAAAATGGCCAAAAGCAGCTACTATTATCAAAAGAAGCGTTTGTGTTTTTCAGAAAAGCACAAGGACGATTGCCAGATTATTACGACCATCTTTCACAATAACAAGGAAAGATATGGATACCGCAGAATCAAAGCTGTTTTGAATCGCGAAGGTTACATTCTCTCCGAAAAGGTGATCCGCCGGATCATGCGTGAAAATAGGTTGCTTGTAAAAGGCAGAAGTGCAAGGAAATATTGTTCATACAAAGGAGAAATTAGTCCTGAGGTGCCAAATGTAATACAGCGGAATTTCAGGGCTGACAAACCGAATCAGAAGTGGCTGACCGACGTGACAGAGTTCTCTATACCTGCTGGAAAGGTATATCTCTCTCCTATTATCGATTGCTATGATGGAATGCCGGTAGCATGGAACATTAGCAGCAAACCAGATGCGCAATTGGTAAATACAATGCTTGACCGTGCAATCCTTTCTCTTCCACAGGATGCCCATCCAATTATTCATTCGGATCGAGGCTGCCATTACCGATGGCCCGGCTGGATCAAGAGAGTCCAGAATGCGGGGCTCACCAGGTCCATGTCGAGGAAAGGATGTTCGCCAGACAATTCAGCCTGTGAAGGCTTTTTCGGAAGAATGAAGAACGAGATGTTCTACGGTCGTTCGTGGCAAGGCGTCACACTGGAGAAATTTATACAGCATATTGATTCGTATATGGTTTGGTACCGGGATACGCGAATAAAGTTGTCTCTTGGCGGACTAAGTCCAGCGGAATATAGAACAAAGATGTGGGGGGCCATTTAGTCCAATAAAATGTCCGCAGGCCCCTACCGTGTCTACTGGTATTTTGATATAGTACGAATAACCATCATTTTATGGGATAGCCCCCCAACTCTGCTTGCTTGAGGGAACTATCCAATAATGTATACCCCTCTAAAAGACAAGATAAGCCGGAGTAGATAGATTTTGAAAGGTCAGAAAATGTCTGATTTTTCGTTTTCTATCTGCTCCGGCTTTTTTATTTAATCTTTCCTTTTAGCTTTTTGAAGAAAATTCTTGCTAAATGCGGCATACGCTTCAACATCTTCGTATGCAATCCGTTTTGGGGAAAGAGAAGCGTCCTTTAGTAGGAGCATTGCTTTAATCACGTCCACTTCATGCATGTGAGGATTAGATGTGCTGAGAATCTGTGTTTCATTAATGGTATACATTGGTTGTTTCTCATGTTCCAGTATGTAACCAAATGCCTGAAAGAAAGATTCGATTAAGGGCTCCTTGGAACGAAGTTGATTGACTTTTTCTTGGGATATGCAGAAGGAAGGCGACACTTCGGCTAAGAGGCCAGAGACATATGAAGTATCTGCCTCATCTATAGGAAGTGCAAATAGAACAAAATTCATGAATAATACTGGATTGTCTCGAAGCGATGAAGGAGTTAGAGCAATCCCCCTGCGGAAATAGAGTCCATGTGAGCGAAAGTGTTGCCAATTGAAATATAAAAAATAGAAATCACCCGTTTCATTTGTAAGTAGCAAAAAGATTGTTGAATGTCGTGCGTCAACATAGGGAGTTCCATACAAGACGCGTGGATCAGTATAAGGTTTGCCTTCGACAGAAGTAGGTCGTCCGTGGTAGTGCATAGTAGCTGTTGCTTGAGCGTTCTTTTGGGCGATTTCCAGATCAAAGCGTATTAGTTCAGGGCTTTTATGGTTTGGCGAATAAAAGAAGCCGTGAAATTCTCCAAAATATTTTGGATCATCAAGAACAGTGAAATTGCCAGAAGCAAGAAAGTTTCCGTTGCTTTGGTATGTTGTATCCTTGGTTCCTGGACGGGATAGTATCATGGCGGTATCTAAGTGAAGATATCGGCAGATAGCAATTACTGTAGTTAAATCGATTGCATCTTTACTTTGATCTAGAACATTACGGACTGTACCATAGTTTACCTCAATGTCATTGGATTCGTTAATTGCGTCAGTTAGTTGATTTATATTGAGCTTTGACCGGTTAAGAGCATCATTCAGGCGTTGTTTAATCGCTTGGATTTGTTCGTGCTTATTAGATTTTTGCATGAGCCATCACTCCTTTATCTTATTATACACGCGTCTTTGAGTTACGTAAAGATAGATTTGCATTGCAAATATTAGCCTTTAATAAACAAAATAATAATTGTGCATCTTGGAGACGTGATTGTGCCCGTTGCTTGGAGACTTCCCAAGTAAGCCCAGCTATAATTGAGATAACAAGAGTTTGTTTCTAGACCAGCTTGCTAAAGCAGCAGAAAACGTCTGAGATGTGAAGGGGGATGGTTCCTATGATGATTTAAGGCTCCGTTTGGAGCAACATCGGACAAGTTAGTTTACAAATACGAACAGCGCATCTCTTTACA
>ERZ1643249.1111-NODE-1111-length-27767-cov-8.791967_pt1 | contig 27767 bp, 35 predicted proteins | sample MGYA00579263_ERZ1643249 | MGnify/ENA primary metagenome ERZ1643249 (study PRJEB29033, sample SAMEA4952264) | chicken gut metagenome | biome: Broiler Chicken; feature: Gastrointestinal Tract; material: Caecum | place: Ireland | collected 2018 | study: Broiler...
ATTTATTATTTATTTATTTATTATTTATATTATTATTATTATTATTATTCTATGTTTTATTTTTTATGTTTACTTTTTTATACTCTTTTTTATTTTTGTTTTAGTTTTGCGTTTTATGTTGCCTTTTTTATGTTATATATAATTGTAATATTTTAAAGTCGCATTAATATTACATATTTTTTAAAAAAATAAGTTAACTAAAAATAATAAATTAATTAAAAATAATTATAAAATAATAATAGAATAAATATACATTTCTTCTATTATCCTTTGAAACTCAGTCGTTTCAAGGCTTTGAAGCTTTTTTTTATGCTAGGGGGGGAGGTTTTTATTAGATACGCAACGGTTACTTCCCGAAATTTTTTAAATACAAAGTGGGGCAAAAAGTATAAAAATGTTCGCTAAGAAATGACTGAAAGTCGCTTATATTAAGGGAAGTAAGCATACCATTTTAATATAAAAATGTTTGATTTTAAATGTCAGAGGCAACGGCAAAGGGGAAATGTAAGATAGAACTGAAGTATATTAAAATGGTATAAAGCAAAAATGAAGAAAAAAAGAATAAATGTTGAAAAGTAGAGAAAGTTATGATATGATAATCATAAAGCAAGTGAAAACATAAGATAATGAAATTCATAGTAGAAAAAACACTTGTTCATAAAAACTATTGTTTGGGATATTAAAGAGAGAGAGGGAAGGAGGTAGTTAGGAATGGATTTTATTAGAGCGTTAATGAAAGCTATTGGAGTAGTGCTAATATGTTTAGGTGTTGTCTTGATGATTGCAACAGGACTAATATTAGCACCATTTGTAATGGGCATTATAATATTGGTAGTCATAACATTAATACTAACATTTATGTTTTATGATTAAAGAGAGGAGTTAGGAAAGATGGAAAATGAAAATCAATTATGTTCTTTAGGAGATAAATTTTATAGAATAACTAAAGGAAATGTAATTCAGGTAGAAATAGTCGAAGTAGAGCATCATACACTTGGGCATTATTCTTATACGGATAATTTTAATTATGTATATTTTAATAGAAATATAAAGAAGCTATTGTTTAAGACTAAAGAAGAAGCTGAAAAATGTTTAAAAATAAAATCTTTAATTGAAAAAAAGAAAGAAATATTAAAAGAATATGAAAAAAAATTAAACAAAGAATTAGGAATAGAAAACAATATACTTATTAAATAGAGGAGTTAGGTATGAAAGTAAAAGAAGATTATGATTTAACGAAATTAAAGAAGCTTGGTTTTGCATATTATGATGGAGATGGAATTTATTTCTTTTATAACGGATATGATAAATTAAAGGTGAAGTCTTGGAATAAAGAAGTAGATTTTTTCTTTACTTCATCAACATCAAAACCAGCTATGAAATTTTTAAAAATGATAAAAGATGGTATTATTGAAATTTAGGAGGAAAAAATAATGAGTAAATTTAAAATTGGTGATAAAGTAAAATTAGTAAGAACAGATTGTGAAAGAGAATGGTATAAAAAATATTTAGGCAGAATTTTTACAATAAAAAAAATCTGTAGAGATTGCAAAGGTGAGTTTGCTGAATTAGTAGAAAAAAGAGATTTTATGCCTTATTTGAAAAACTTAGAATTAGTTGAAAAAGCTTATACTTATGAAGATTTTAAAAAATCACCTATTGGTACTAAGGTAACTTTTGAATCTGGAATAATTTTGATTAAAGTTGATAAAGAAAATTATAAAGAAATAAAAGAATATGGAACAACTAGATATATAGAACTATTAAAAGGCTTAAAAGATAATTGGCAATTTATGAATCAAGGTAGAATCATAAAAATAGAAGAACCAACTTATAAAACAGTATATGAAGTTAAACCTGAAATATTAGATAATACAGAGAAAAGATATTTAAAAGATGTTATTAGACCTTTTAGAGATAGAGTCAAATATATTGAAAAAAGGAATATATCAAGAGGAGATTATATAAGAATAATGATACAAGATACAAATATATGTGATTTACCTTATTTTGAAAAAGATACTATGTATAAAGGTATGAAACTATATAGACATTATACTTTAAAGGAGTTAGGAATATAATGGAATTTATAAGAGTTGGAGAATATGTTAGGATTGATAATGATTTTAGAATTATAGCAGTTGGAATAGGTAAAGTGGTAAAAATAAATAAAGATGATGTATATGTAAAAATGAATTTTGATTTGCCTATTCTTTGTAGTAAAGATGATATATCAAAGCATTCAAAAGACATACTAGATGTAATTGAAAACAATGATTTAGTGGAACTTGAAATATCTGAAGAATTTGTTGAAAAAGATAACAATGTAATAATCACTAAAATATGTGATGTATATACAAAAGAAATATTACAAAGAGATATTGATAATGGAATTATATCAAAAGTTAGAAGAGTATTAACTCATCAACAATTTAATATTTCAGCTTATAAGGTAGGTGAATAAAATGAAAAATTTTATAAAAAGAAAATTAAAAGATTTTCTTGATAATTACTATAGTGAAATATTAGGAAGAGAACTTAGAGATACAGTTATGTTAAAAATGTATCTTAATGTTAGAACGGAAGAATTTCTAAATTACAATATAGTAAGATTAGAAGCTAAACCTGTGAAATACAAAGATTATACTACACTCTATATTTGGAAAAAATCAGATAGTTTTAAATTGCTTTTAGAATTAGATGATATAAAAAAAGAAATTGATTTAAAAATTAAAAATATAGAAGAAGGGAATACATGGTATTAATATGATATATGATGTGATATTACCAATTTTGATTGCAATAATAACAATTGCAATTATTGAATACTTTATCTTTTTAGTAATAATAACTTTAGTAAAAAAAATATATGAAAAATTTTTCAAAAGAGAGGATTCTAATGAGAACTACTGATGAAATATTTAAAAAAGCATATAAAGATAATTTCGATGGTCCTTATGATACAAAAGGCTATCAATTATTAGAAATGCATTTATATCTTACTTTAAGAGATATATTAAAAATGTACTATAAAAAATCTATTGATGGTGAAACTGCTAAGAAATTAAAACTTCAAGCTTTTAAACAGTATAATGAAAATGTCAAATATTATGAATTTAGAGAATCTATTATTCAAGAAAGAGTTAAGCTTGAACAAGATACTTGTCGTATGCGTATGAAATATGCTGAAGAAGCAAAAAAAATGACTCAAGAAATAAAAGATAAAGGCTATAGTCCTGAAATATTGGATAAAGCTTTAAAAATTATTAATATTTATAATGGAAGATATGAGGAGTTTAAAAATGAAAGTAAAAATATTTAAAAATTTCTCTTATGGAGATTTAGAAAAAGACATAAATGAATTTATAGAAGATAAAAGCATAGAAGATATAAAATTTATCATTAAAGACAACTTCTATTATGGTATGGTCTTATATAGTGAACTTAAAAGAGTTCCTATTCATATTGATAATGAATATTTAAAAGATATATGTTTATATTAATGGAGGATTTAACAAATGAATTTTTTAGGTTACTTTGTTTTATTTATAGATACAGTATTATTACTTTTAGGGATAATATATAATATTTTCTTTAAAGAATAATTGGAGGAATAATGGGCAAATATATTAATAAAAAAATGACAATAGATTCTGAAACAGGTGAAATAATAAAGACAGTAAACTGGTTTGGATATGATGGATTCAATGAAAAAGGTTACAATTATAGAAAGTCAGCTCAATTTTTAAGAGTATATTATGATGCTATTCCATCTAATTTATCAGAGGCAGCATTTCTTTTACTTGAAATGATAGCAGAATTAGCAAATGAAGATAATATGCTTGTATATAAAGTAGATAGAAAAAGCAAATTTAGTAATATAATATACAAACCTTTAGACAAAGAAGATATATTTGATAGAATTAGATACAAATATGGTAAAAATAAATTTGATAGATGTTGGAAAGAGCTTACAAAACATTGCATAAAGAAGATTCAATATACTACTTGCAAGGCTTGGGCTATAAATCCAGCTATAATTTCTAAATGCAAAAGAGTACCTTATTGGTTATATGTAGAATTTAAAGAATATATGAATCCATATCTTTCTGCTTTTGCTATTAAAAAATTTCACGATATATTAAATACTATGGAAAAATAATAAGTGGTAACAGATGTTACCACTATTTTTTTGACCTAGTGTAACCACTAAACCCCTCAAGTGGTTACAAAGTGGTTACACCTAAATGTTATCTAAGAAATTAACTAAAAAAACCGCAAACCCTATATATATATATATTTATATTAAATAATAATATATATATATATAAGGCGTTTTTCTATAGTGTAACCGGTGTAACCGGTGTAACCACTAAAAATATATACTATATATAAAAAAATAAAAAAACACAAAAATATAAAATGAAATATAAAATTATAATTTTTTTGTGTTGTTTTTTTTTATATATATATAGTGTATATGTTGAAAAAAAGTGGTTACATGGTTACAAAACTCTGTAACGCTACAGCCTCAACGGTTTCAGCGTTACCACTAGGTGGTTACGAGGGTGCAAAAGTGGTTACACTTGATGAAAGCCTTGCGGTTGTAAGGTTTCAAGGTTTCTAAAATAGTAAAAAAGCCAATTTTTTATCAAAAAAAGTGGTTACACAATAAAAAATTATAATTAATTACATATTTTTTTTAAAAAGTATTGATTATTTTTTTTATTAAATATATAATCAAAGAAAAAAATAGGCGGTGAAAAAATGGAAGAAAATAAAAAAAATAATGTCGATAAAATAAACTTTGTAATTGATTCAAATTTAAAAGAACAATTTAATATAAAATGCATAAAAAACAAGACCACTATGTCTAAAGTATTAAAATCATTTATCAAAGAATATGTGAATGACGAAAATCTTGACTTAGATAGTACAGAAAAACATATTTTATATGATATGTATATGGATTAATACTAGAGAGAAAGAGGTAATGTTATGCATTTGAATAAGATAATAGGTAAAAAAATAGGATTTTTAACCGCAATCGAAGAAATGCAAGAAGTGAAAAACAATAAAAAAAATACATATTTAATTTGTAAATGTGATTGTGGAAATTATACTAAAGTGTTAAAAAGTAATTTTGTAAGAGGACACACAAAATCTTGTGGTTGTTTTGCAAGAAAAAAAGCTTCAGAAAGAATGATTAAAAATAATCCTGGTTGGGATATAGAAAAAGCTTTATTAACACCTATTAAGAAAAGAGGTGGTAATAAATGCATATAGAGGAAATTATAAGTAGATTTGATAATGTAAAAAAAATAGGTGAAAATTCATTTCAAATGAAGTGTAAAGCCCACAAAGATGATAAAGCTTCTCTTACAATAACTGAAGAAGATAATAAAATATTGGTTTATTGTCATGCAGGATGTGATACAAAAGATATATTAAGAGCTGTAGGGCTTCAAGAAAAAGACTTATTTAACAATCCACCTAAAGATTCTAAACCAAAAATAGTAAAAGAATATTATTATACTGATGAAGATAATAAACCATTGTATAAAGTTATAAGATATGAACCTAAAAGCTTTGTTCAAGCTAAATATGATAATGGAAAATGGGTTTATAAAATGACTGGAGTTAGATATGTTTTGTATAATTTACATAATGTATCTAAGTCAGATGAAATATACTTTGTCGAAGGTGAAAAAGATGCAGATAATCTTAATAGTATAGGATTAGTAGCAACTACAACAGTAAGTGGTGCATCTAGTTTTAGCAAAAGAGCAAAAGAATATTGTGAATTACTAAAGGGTAAAACAGTTTTTATTATTCCAGATAATGATAATCCTGGTTATAAATATGCGGAAGATATAAGTAAGGCTTTAGAAGGTATTGCAAAAAGTACAAAAATATTAAAATTAGTAGATGAAGTACCTGATTTAAAAGAAAAAGGAGATATTTCTGATGTATTGCAAAAATATGGAAAAGAAAAAACATTAGAAATATTAAAAAAACTTAAAGAAAATGAGCAAAATACTCAAAAAATAGTAGAAAATGAAATAAATTTGGATGAAAATAATATTTTTTCACCTGAATTATTTGAAAAATTATATAAAAAAGAATTAAACGATATTGATGATTTCTTTAGAATATATTCAGAAATAAAAGAATTTTGTAGAGTAAATAGAATTACTGGATTTGATAAGAATTATAAATTATATAAAGAAGCTAAAAAAGATAAATATGTTTATTCTCCTAATGTAATTGTATTTCCAGAAATAAATAATAATTCTCCATACAATTCTGGAAGATATGAAATAAGTAGTGATAATTTTATTTATGAAGTAGTACCAAATGTAGGAAAAGTATTAGTATCATATCAACCAGTATTGCCAATTTGTAGATATGTAAATGTAGAAGATGGGTTAGAAAAAATAAAAATTGCTTTTTTAGTAAATGATGAATGGAGAACTTTAATAGTTGACAAATCAACAATATCAAGTAGTCAAGCGATAATCAAATTATCTGATTTAGGATTAGAAGTTACATCTGAAAACTCTAAAGCTTTAGTAAAATATTTAGCAGAAATAGAAAATCTGAATAAAGATATAATTAAAGTTCATAAATCAGTATCAAGAATGGGATGGTTTGGTAAACAACTTTTACCATATTCAAATAGCTTAGAGTTTGACAATGAAAAAGATATTCCAAAGTTAAGAGAAAAGTTTGGAGAAAGTGGCAAATTAGAAGATTGGGTAGAATTTTATAAAGAAAGAAGAAAATTCAATCCAATATCAAGAATAGTAATGGCAGCAGCAGTATCTTCAATCTTATTAGATAGAATTAAGCAAACAGGATTTACATTGCATATATGGGGTGAAAGTGAATATGGAAAAAGCGTTGCTTGTATGGTAGGTCAATCAATTTTTGGAAATCCATCCCAAAATGATGGAAAAGGAATTGGAATAAACTTTAACTTTACAAATGTTGGTTTAGAGTATAGATTAAATCTTTACAACAACATTCCATTATTTGTAAATGAAATGCAACATCAAAAAGATGCAAAAGATTATGATAAAATATTATTCTTAGTAAGTGAAGGAAAAGGAAAAACTAGAAGCACAAAAATTGGAGGACTAGCGAAAGAAAATAGTTGGAATAATATTGTAATAACAAATGGTGAAAAGAATATTATGAAAAGCAATAGTAATGCAGGTGCGTATAATAGATGTTTATCTTATGAAATTACAAAATATTCTTTTAAAGATTTACCAGAAGCAGCTGATTTTGCAAAAGAAAATTATGGAACACCAATAAGAGAAATACTAAGAAGATTAGATGAATTTGATTGTAAGAAACTTTTCAATGATTATCTAAAAGGAATAAATAATGATTTGACTACAAATAAACAAAAAATATTAGAAGCTATCATATTATTAGGTGATAAAATAGTAACAGATGTTTTATTTAAAGATGGTTATTATTTGAGTTTAGAAGATATTGAAAAGGGTGTTACAAATAAGAAAGAAATAGCAGTTGAAGAAAGAGCATTTGAATATATAAAGGACTGGTTTGTTTCAGAGAAAAGACATTTTTTAAGTTTAGATTCTCGTTTAGAAACTGAAGAAGATACAATGAGAGTAGAAATTTATGGAAAGATGACTGAAGATAATTATGTGGCTTTTATACCTACTATCTTAAAGAAAAAGTTAGAAGATGGAGGATTTGACTATAATGAAGTTTTAAATGCTTGGAGAAGAAAAGAATACTTAAAGCATTCATCTAATAGGAATACCATTTCTGTAAGAATAAATGGTTCTGTAGCAAGATGTGTATTATTAAACTTAAATTATAATGAAGATGATGAAATTGAAGAAACAAATAATGACATTCAAGAAGATGAATTACCATTTTAACAAATTGACTTTTAAATGTCATTATGATAAAATAAAATTATAGAGGAACTATGTATGGGAAAAATTATTAATGTATTAAAAATATTTTTTGAAAGAATATTTAAAAAGAATTATGACATTGATAAACTAACTGCAACAGAGCAAAAAGAAGTTATATATAATATAGTTAGCCAGATAAGGAATAGTAATGAATTATTTTAGTGGATTATATTCTCTTATTGAAATCGCTATAAATAATAATGTTAGTAGCAATAGATTAAGAGGATTGAAAGAAGCAATAAATAATAAAGATTTTGAAAAGATAAGACAAAATTATCCAGAGGTTCAAAAATTTATACCATATTGTAAATGGTATATAATTGAAGGACAGAATATGTTATGTATGTCAGCTTATATATATGATATATACACAGAAACTGGAATATTACCTGATTTGACCAATTATGACATAAATCCCAATAAAGATAAATTAGAATATTGGCAATATATAACTCCTATTTGCTTTGAGATAAATCCTTCTGAAGGATTTGAATTTGCTAATAAATTATTTGAAACCGAAGATATATGGAATTTATTTTTGTCAGGAAGTGCAAGAATGGATTATTATCAAGGTGAAGAAACAACATTAGAACAAAGAATAAAATATGCAATAGTAGAATATATGATTAGGCGACCACAATTTTATACAATAGATGATTTTGTTGACAATCCAATTTTACATAAAAAATATAAAAAGAAGGAGGAATAAAAAAATGAATAAAGTAGATGATGGAATAATTTATAGATGTCATTCTATAAATAATACACTTGTAAGAAAAGGAGAATTAAAAATATTAAGAAAACATCCTGAATCTTTATATTTTGAATTTGGTGCTAGTGAAATAAATCTTAAAAAGAGATATTACAAAGATGAAGAAACTTTAAATAAAGATTTTAATGCATTACTAGAATTAAAACAAAAAGAAAATTCAGCAATTGAAGAAAAGAAAGCTTTTTCTAAATATGATGACATAAAAATTACAAATAACTAAATACCCCATTAAGATAATTCAATGATTATATGTCATTGAATTATTTTATATGTATAAAAATAATAGAAAAAAATAATAGAAAGGAGTAAACTATGGCAGTAAATAAAAGTGGAAAAATGAATCAACAAAATAGAGGAAGTAAGTCAAATAATTTTGAAACTAATACTAAAACTGAAGATTTGGCATTAGCACAAGCAATGTATTTACAACCTCAAGAAGAAACAAAAGTGGAAGATATTCCAGTAGAAGAAATAAAAGATGCTTTAGTATATGAAAATGGTGTTACTTCTATTGATTTTATGATGCCTGAAGAAGAGAGAGAAATAATTGAGAAGAACATCAATAAATATAGTGATATGACTAAGATGAAAAAGGTTTTGAATGTCGCAAAGCAAAATAAAATTTTAAGTGAAGAAGTTGAAACATTAAATTTAATTGCAAAAACAGATAAATTAACAAATCAAATTTTTGATGTAATGACTTCTGAAGATAATATAAGAAAATTAAATGAATATATACAACAGAAATTAGAAGCAGGGGATGTTGCTAAAGCATACAAGGAAATAGGATTGATGAATAAAGCAATGCTAGATGCTAGAGATGGAATGATAAACAAATTAAAAACAAATAATTCTGGAAAAACTAACAAGATTGTTTTGAGATTTACTAATAATGAGGGGCAAGATTTTCAGTTAGGAGCAGAAATAAATGGATAATAAAAGTACTTATAGTGAAATGAAAAAAAACTATAGCTCTTGCAAAAATTGTGGAAAGATTTTTGAACAAGGCTTTAGAGTTGATGAAAGAACTGGAGAGAAGATATTTAACCATTATAAATATTGTCCTCAATGTAGAAATAAAATTATAAAGAAAGATGAAACAAAACAAACTGTTGTTAGTATAAGATATGACCCCTATCCTTGGCAGAAAGAATTTCACGCATCAAAGGCTAGATTTAAGGTTGTATCTGGAGCAGCAAGAAGCGGAAAAGATTTTTCTTTTGATAAAGAATTTGATGACAAATTTGTTGAGATGTTAAATGAAGATAGACCATATTCATTAGTTCCTAGAGTCCATGGATGGGTAATTGGTCCAACTTATAAAATATTAGCACAAATTGAAAGAAACTTTTTGCACGATTTTCCAAGACAATTAGTTGTAAATTATGATAAAGAAAATCATTATATCGAAACAATAAATGGTGGACTAATTGAATTTCGTTCAGCAGATGACCCTGATTCTTTGGTTTCTGTTGGACTTGATATATGTTACATTACTGAAGCAGCGAGAATAAAGCAATTTGATATTGTTATCGGAAATCTTACCGACCGTTTGGACTCTCCAGAAAGAGGTCCTAATGGTTCTGGAGGATTGATGTTAATAAATAGTTCTCCTAGAGGTAGAACATACTTTAATGAAGTATGTCAATGGGGAATTGAAGGTTCTCCAAAGAAAAGACCATTTTGGCAAACTTGGTATATTTCAAGATGGGATAATCCAACTTTTGCAGCTAAAAGAAATAAATATGAAGATAGAAAGACTGGATTATGGACTAGAGATACACCAGAAAGACCAGGAGATAGAACTTATGAAGAGGATTTAAAACTTTCTCGTTCTGAAAGACAATATAGAGAAGATATTTTGGGAATACCTTCTGACCAGGAAGGAACTCAATTTCCAAATTTCAGAGATTATGCAGTAATTGACAGACCAAATTTACCAAAAGAGGAAATGAAAGTATATATTAAAAAGATTTCTACACCTGTTCCAGGATATACATATAGTATTGGATATGACCCTGCTAAAGAAGTCGATGGTGCGTGGGTAGTAGTATATTGTGAGAATACTGGAGAAGTTGTAGAGCTTATGCAACTGAAGAATATGGAATATACAATACAAATCAATGTTTATATAAAGCAATTAGTACAAAAATGGAACTATGCTATGGTTAGATATGGTAAGACTGGTCTGGGAGAAGCTTTAGCAGATATTTTTAAAATGGCAGGTATTGCAACAATAGCTTATCCAGAACAAGGTCAAAATAAAGAGAGATTAGTAGAAAATTTAACAACATTAGTAAAAGTTGGCAAGTTCAAAATTCATAATATAAATGATTTATCAGAAATAGCAATAAGACAGTTTGAAGATTATGCATATAGTATAAGTGAAAAGGCAAAAACAGTAACTTATTCTAATGGTACTCCAGGAGGACATGATGATGCTGTTTCAGCTTCATATTTTGCAGTAGCAGATATTAATGCAAGTATAAATTTAGAAGATGAACTTACAGCTTATGATTCATCAAATAATTTTAAATTATTTACTAATGTATCTTCAAGAAATAGAGAAGTAAAAGGTAGTTTTTTCTAAAAATCACTCAAAATAATAGAAAAAAGTTTACATTTTTTCTATTATATTATATAATATAAGTAGAGGTGAATAATTTTGGCAAATATAATAAAAAAATTTTTTGGCAAATTTGCCAAGAAGAAAACCACATCTAAAAATAATAACGCACAAGTAATAGAAATAAAAGAGGGGGCAAGAGTTTCATCAACAGGTTATAGTGTAGGAGATTCGGAAACAGAAGAATATCAATCAACCGTACTATTAACAGAACTTAGAAGTAAATCTAATGTTGGTGAGCAATTAGAAATAATTGCAGCAAAAGACCCTGATGTATCTCAAGCAGTATGGTCATTTCAAAGACTATGTATGCAAGGAATACAAATAGAAATAACAGATTTAAATGGAAATAAATTAACAGATGCAGAGGCACTATTTAATCAACAATGTAAAAATTGGAACAAATTAAGTCATGATGGTTTAGATGGAATTATAGATAATTTACATAAAGTTGGATTATTATACAATGTTATGATGGTTGAAGTTGTAGTAAGTAGTCCTCAAGAAAATACATTTAGTGGAATATATATAATAGACCCTAGAACAATAGAATGGCAATATGAAAGTAGAGACGGAATAGACCAATGGATTCCATATCAGGACCAAGATGGAAATAAAGTTGATTTAACAACTGGAAACATATTCTGGGTTGTAGTAAATCCAGACATTTCAACTCCTAAAGGTCCATTTTTATTGGAATCAACTATCGCAGCAGTAGACTATAAATTACAAACAATGAAAGATAGTTCTCTAGTTTTAAGAAGGCAAGGTTATCCTTACAATATATATACAATTGATAAACAAAAAGTAATAGATTCATTACCTGCTTCATTTAGAAATGACCCTAAGAAAGTAAAAGAAGCTATAAATAATGCAGTAGATTTAGCAGCAAGTGTAGCTGCAAATAGAGAACCTACTCAAGATATAGTAATAACTAATGATATTACAGTTGATAGAAGTTCAAATTCTTCAGCAGGAAGCTCTGTAGATGTAAGAGCTTGGTATGATACTATTGATTTACAAATGCTAAATGCTTGTAAAACATTAGGAATTTTAATGAATAGAAATAGCGGAAGTACTGAAAGCTGGGGTACAGTTCAAATGAAACTTATTACAGATATGGTAAAAAGTTTTCAAAAGAAAAGTAAAAGAATATTAGAGGACATAGGACACGTTTGGATGCAATTAAATGGTTATCAAGGAACATTTAAAGTTACTCACAATCCATTAGAATATCAAAGTGAGAAACAAAAATGGGAAGCTCAAAATACTAAAGATAATCATTTCAGAAACGCAGAAAATCAAGGCTGGATTAGTACAGATGAAGCAGCACAAGGAGCTTTGGGAGTTCAAAAAGCAACTGGTCAAAAGCAAAATACTGATTCAAGTAATAATTCAAATAATAATTCAAGCAATAGTTCTAACAATAATTCAAATAGTAATTCTAATAAAAATTCAAATAATAAATAGGGAGGGAAAAGAATATGCCTTATATAGTTAAAGATTATTTTCAAAAGAAAGCTATTGAAGAATGTAAAGGAGAATTTTCAGAAGAATATGAAGCTTTAGAAAAAGAGAAAGAAAAGTTTCAAAAAGAAAAGCAACAATATGAAACTGAAAAATCTCAATTTGAAGAGCAAAAATCTCAATATGAAACTGCAAAAGCTCAGTATGATAAAGATAAAGCTCAGTATGATAAAGATAAAGCACAATTAACAAAAGACCAAGAAACCCTAAAACAAGGGCAACAACAATTAGAACAAGATAGAGCTGCTTTTGAAGAAGAAAAAAGACAATGGGAAGAAGCACATCCAGAAGAATAATAAGGAGGAATTGTAATGAATATTTTTACACCTACAGATGACCAATGGGAAAAAATGAAAAAACATATAAAAAGTGATAGATTTAAGAAAGATGACTTTTTCGTATTTGAAACTTTAGCTGTTGGCGATAGAGTAGTACCTGGAAGATTTACAAAACTTACTCCTGAATTGTTAAAAGTTATGCAGGAAGATGCAACCAAAGGTGTTTCTCTAATGTTAAACCATAATGAAGGACAACTTGGAGTTCAATCAATTCCAATAGGAAGAGTTTTTGATGGAAGAATTGGAGATGGAACTCAAGCAGACGAAACTCAAGTATTATATACTACACAATATATTTTAAGAGATGATAGTAAAGTTGATGGATATAGTAAAAACGATATTATAAAATTAATAGAATCAGGAATTATTTCTGATACAAGTGTTGGATTTTCAGTAGGATATGAAAATTATAAATGCTCTATTTGTGGAAATAGTATATATGATTTCAAAAAATGTAGTCATATTCCTGGAAAGAAATATATAGTAAATGAAGAAACAAATGAAGTTAAAATGTGTATTGCATTACTAGAACCACCAAAGGAAAACCACGCAGGAAATAAAGTATTAATTGAAAATAGTATAGTTTATGATGGAGCTTATCCAAATGCAATTATTCAATCTAAACTTGAAAAAGAAATGAATTTTCAAGATGGTCAAATAAAATCTCTTGAAGATAAGGAAAAGTTTATAAATGATGGCATTATTATAGGATATTCAAATCCTAATAATGGCTTTGATTTATATTATAAAGAAACATTAGAGAAAGGAGGAGTGGAAAAAATGGAAGATGAAAATATCACAAATTCAGCAACAAATAACACTAATGAAGAAACAGTTGAAACTCCAGAAGTAAATAATACAAATGCAGAAAATGCAGAAGTAGAAAATCAAGAATCAGAAAATACTGAAGGAAAAGAAAATCAAAATACTGAAATACAATCAAATGAAACAGCTGAAAATATGTTTTCTGAAAAAGAAATTTTAGAAAAATTTAATAACATAGCAGATTCAATTGAAGGATTAGTAGAATTAGCAAATGAAGGATTAGAAAACAGAAATGAAGTAATTTCAGAAGCATTAGATAGTGGAGTACATTATTTAGGAAATGCATTTGATAAAGATGTATTTTCAAAGACTTTCTCTAGTATGAAAACAAAAGATATAAAGAAAATGGGAAAAACTTGGGAAGAACAAGCAAATGATAAATTTTCACATACAAAAGTATCAAAACAAGATTTTTCAAACGAAAATGAAGATAATGTTGTAAGAGTTGATTATAAACAATTTAAAACATCAAATTATTAATAAAGGAGGAAAAAAATATGAACAAGATTGCAAGTTTTGAAGGAATTGGATATGTAGCAGCTACATTTCCAGTAGATTCAACAACACAAACTTATTTAAAAACAAATTGTACAAATCCACAAACAGGAAATGTAGATATTAATGGTAAAAAGCTAGCTGTAAAATTAGGAACAGATGGAACAGTAGGATTTGGAGCAGCTTCTCCTACGGCAGCAGATGCATTATTAGGAATAATAGTAGCTTATGAAATGGATGGTTTTGCTTCTGTACAAATTGCAGGTGGAGTTGACGAAGTACCTACAAAAGAAGCTATTACAAGTGGTATAAAACAAGTTGTAGTAAATAATAAAGGACAAATGGAAGTTTTAGCAGATACTGTTGCAACATCTACATTAACAAAAGGTGGAAAAGAAGTTAGAATAGTTAAACCATCTGTAAGTGATAATCTATTTGCTTCAATAATATTATAATAGGAGGAAGAAAATGAATAAATTTTTATGTTTAAAAGATGATGAAAAAATTAATGTTCAAGCGGCTGATATAGATAAGGCAGCAGCAGAGGGTGTTTCTCTTTCAACATATTTAAATAGCAAATATGCAAATATAGTTGAAAAATTTGGTGGAGAATTAGATGCTTTTGATATAGCATTATTATCAAAAGGAATTGTAGTAAAAGATAATCTTGAATTAGGCATTCAAAGTTCTTCTATGATGAAATTCTTTACTACAAATGAAAATAGAATGTTATTCCCAGAATTTATTATAAGACAATTAAGACAAATTTCTGGTATGCCTTCTATAATAAATGACTTAGTAGCAAGCACAAGAGTAATTAATGGAGATTCTGCAAAACAAATAGTATTAGACTTATCTAATACACCAGCAGGACAAAAAAATAAACAAGCATTAAAGAAGAGAAGAATAGCAGAAGGAGCTAATATTCCAGTTGCTGAATTAAAACTTGGTGAAACATCTATCAAGATTTATAAATATGGAATTGGTGTAAAAGCTACTTATGAAGTTTTAAGAAGAACAACTATAGATATGTTCAGAAAACAAATGGAATTAGTTTCAGTACAAGCTTCTTATGATGAAGTTGGAGCTGTAATTGATGTTATATTAAATGGTGATGGAAATACAAATCCAGCAACAGTTTATAGTGCTAAAACATTAAATCCAGCTGCTGAAGAAGGAAAGTTAGACGAAGTAACATTAATAAAATTCTTAGTAAAACAAGCTCCATTTAATTTTGATACATTAATAGTTGACGAAGATGTATATACTCAAATATGTACTATATTAATGGATAAAAACCTAACAAATGCTATAAATCCAAAAGTAACTTTTGAATTTCCACAAGGATTATTAAGTAACTTAAAAGTTGTTTATAGTGAAGATTTACCATTAACATCTGATAGTAAACACCAAATAATTGGTTTAGCAAAGAGATATGCAATTGAAAAAACAGTTGAAGCAGGTTCTACAATTAATGAAGTATCTAAAACAGTAGAAAACCAAACACAAATAGCTGTTATGACTGAAAATGCTGGATTCAATAAAATTGATTCAAGAGCATCTGCAATATTAAAATTAGCTTAGTAATAAAAGAAGGAGGAATAACATTATGAAAATAGAGTTCTTAGATAGTGATGGTGTGACGACAATTGATGAACTACCTAAAAGAGTTAGAGCAATTTTAGGTGTTCCAGAAGAACTATTAGTTGATGATGTTATTCTTTCTATAGATTTTTTAATGCAAGCTGATTCTTATGTTAATAATAAAATAAAAGAATATGAAGGATTAAATGAGTCTTTAATTAAAATAGCATATATTTATTATATTTGTTATCTATTATGTTTAGGAATGTATTCAAGGTTACCAAAGCAAATGGAAAATCTTTCAACAAAAACTGTTTTACAAACTATTGATTGGGATTCTAAAGCTCTCGAGTGTCTTGAAAAGTCTAATGAATTAATATTAGATACTATCAATGAAGTTGAGGAAGAAACTATGTATAATACAGCTGCTACATTAAGCGATGAAACAACATATCCAAATACAGTAAATATGTAAGGAGTAGATTATGTGGGTAGATAGTTATGCAGACAAATACCAAAGAATAAATGGTTTTAAAATGAAGTTAAAAGTTTCAGAAGAAGATGAATTGGAAGGTTTTATTAGTTTAGAACCTAGTACAAGGTCTACTTATGATATTGCAATGAGGGATGCAACCATTGATGGTTTAGTAACAATGGATAAGATTGAAGAATTAAAGCCAGGTAGAATATTCTATAAAACAGATTTACCAAGTGAACTTTTTATTCTTCAATCTGTAAATAAATTTGAGTTCCAAAGAAAAACAATGAGAGTAAATGCTATAAAACAAAATTGTTATGTTACTATTCAAAGAATGAATTATGAAAGCAGCAATTACGAAGATATTTATACAGATTTAATTTCATTTGTAACTATGCAAAGTAAAGATGAAAAAAACTTTGCAGCAGGAACTGAAGATAATACATTGTTAACAATACAAATACCTAAGATAAATTATGAAAATGAAATATATCAAGTTTTAAATGAAGATAGAATATTATTAAAGAACTTAGATAAGAAGCTAGAAAGAAATATAAAAGTAGAAAGTATAAATAGTTTTGCTATACCAGGAATTATTATGATTTCAGGTACATTTGATACGAGGACATAGTATGTTAAGAATAGATGTTCAAAAATTTTCAAATAAATTTTTAGAAATATTTAAAACAGAATTGTATAATTGCTTAGAAAATTGGAAGCAAGATGTATTAAAAAATATGAGTAATTCTGGAAATCCATCTTTTTTAGTAAGTGGTGCAAAAGTAGACTATGAAATAAGGAAAGAAGCTCAAGCTGTAATTGCTTATTTAAAAGCTAATAATCATGTTTTGGCAAGTTCTTATGGTACAGGTAGTTTAATGTTGGAAGATAATCCAGGATTAGCTGCATATAGAGGAAACACCTCATTATGGAATCAAGATAGACAAGGAAATGCTATCTATGGTAGAAGAAAAGGGGAATCATATAAAGATTTCTTTAGTGGTAAAGCTAAAGTTTCAAAAGGTAAATTTGAAGGTCAGAATATTGAAAATAGAATAAAATTGATTAGTCCAACTTATGCATTACAAGATGCAAAAAAGTATTTATATACTATTTATATTCCAAGAGCATATAAAAATACAATTAATAAGATAAATTTTTCTGATTTTTTAGTCGAGGAGGATAAGTAATATGTCATTAAGATTAGATGAAACATTAGAAGCTTTTATATATAAAATGATAACTAATGAAAAAATAATGAATATATTACAATTACCACTTATACTAGAAACAGATTCTGATGAAATAAAGATGAAAAAAAGAAAGCTTTTAATTGATAATTATATTGTCAAATCTTCTCAAGCTCCAAAATCTTTAAGTTCTCCTAGAAAAGAAATTGAAATAGATGAGAAAAAGTATAATAAATATGGTAATTATTCAATTGGAGTTAATTTAGCACAAAGTTTAGGATTGAGCAGTTATGTTTTTGGAAACCCTGAAATTGATATATTTGTGTATTATGATAATACAAATATGAAAGATGTTTTTAAGTTAATTGACTTAATATCTGATTGCTTCGTAGGACAAGATATAGTTTTAAATACAGAAGATGGAAAACAAATGATTAGAAATATAAAAAGCGAAGGACAAACTTCACAAGTTGCAATCATAAACAACTTTGAAAGAATAGGTTTAAGATTTAGCTTTTATGCTAGCTTATATAAAATTTAAAAGGAGGAAAAATTATGTCAGGAAATATCCTAAAAACTAAAGGTGGTTTAGTTATAGATAGACCAGGAAATGTTTTATTTATTCCTGTAAAAGCTGATGGTTCTTTAGATTATGTTAATGCTATAAGAAATTCAGCAGTAATAAATACTATAACTGTAACAAATTCTAAAACAAAAACTGAAATTCAAGATGGAAACAGTTTTTATCCAGCAGGAGATAGAGTAACAGCTATATCTGGTACTGTAGCAATTGATTTCTCAACAGTTGACCCAGTAATATGGGCTATGTGTTCAGGAACAGAGCTAAAATCTACAGCATCAGATACAATGTTAAAAATCTATGACTATAAAAAGATAGGAGCATCTAATACAATAGTATTAGATGACAAATATAAAGCTAATAGCTTTGTTCAAATCATAGGTACTGATGGAACAGTATATGAGAAAGCAGCTAGTGACCCAGCTGAAGCAGGAGAATATAAAATTGAAGCTCTACCAGAAGGAAAAACAACAATCACATTTTCAGCAGGGGCTGCTGGAAAAGATGTTGCAATATCAATGATGGTAGAAGCTAAAACTCTTTCTTATTCACAAGGAAGAAATGCAATGAAGTATCATAAAATCATAATAGATACAGAGTATTCTACTTTAAATGATACAGAAAAACTTCCTGTAAATATAATTATATCTCAAGCTTCTGTATCAGGAGATATGGTAGATGCACTTCAAAAAGACCCAAGTGCTACAAAAACATTAACATTTAATATGTATGCCCCATTAGCAGGAGAGCAACCATACGAAGTTAAGTTTAAAGATAAAACTACTGTTTAACAGAAGCGATAAAAGGCACACATATTCTATGTGTGTCTATTTTTAATATGGAGGATTACAAAATGAGTAATAAAGAAGAAAAAAAAGTATCATTTGATACAATGGCAAATATGGGAAGAATTAAACAAATAGCAGGAAGAGAATATAAAATATTACCTGTAAATATTGAAGATATGGGTTATATTATAGGTGATGATGCTTCTCAAAGATTAATTATATTAAATAGAAAACAATTAGATAATCCAGAAGATAAGGATACTAATTGGCAAGTATTTGGATTAAATATTGTAGACCCAAAGAGAAAAGAAATATTTATGAAGATAATAAATAAATATTTATATTATAAAGATGAACCTATGACAGAAGAAAGATTAATAGAACATGGATGGTCTTTCAGAGAAATAGGAGAATTTATTATTACTTGGTGTCAAGAATCGGACTAGATTTGGAATCTGATGAGGATAACGGTCAAGATTCCAAAGAGCCAATAGATTGGGGATTAACATTTATGATTTTAAAGAGTAGAGGTTTTACTCATAATGAAATCCTTAAATTAAGTTATCCACAATTAAATGCATATATGTCAAATATAAATAATCCACTAACCTATCCATTATTTGTTCCTTATTTAGGAGATAGTTCCGAAAATAAAACAGAACGAATTGATAGTAAAGAAGAGTTATTAAATATAATTGCAGATATGAATAAAGATTTTATGTAAAAGGAGGACCTTATGGCTGATAACGAAAATGCAGAGGAAAAAAATATTTCTAGGTTAGATTTTGATATAACCAAAGCTATTCAAAAATTGGAACAAATAAATAGTAAATTAGCTGAGATTTTAAAGCAAAGTGATATATATGCACAAAATATAAGCAAAAATCTTAATAACGCAATTAGTTCTACAAATATAATTGATACTGCAAATATTAAGACTCAATTTAATAATGTTTCTAAAATATCAAAGCAAACTCAAGAATCTATTTTAAAAGATAATAATAAGACAGCTAATAAAATTAAGGTATATCAAGCTGATGTTGCTGCTTATCAAGAAAAGATGGAATTAAAGAAACAATATGCAGCTGAAAAATCTAATTTAGCACAATTAAAATCTTCTCAAGATTTATATGATAAAATTACAGAATATGCAAAAACTTATGTAATATATCAAGGATTTAATGAATTAAAGCAAGTAATATCTGAAACAATACAAGAAATGGTTGAAATAGAAAATCAGATGGTTGCTATTGACAGGGTAATGAATGAAAGTAGCTTAAATCTTGATGCTTATAGGGATAAATTAATCAAACTTGCTTATGATTATGGAAATGCTTTTGACAATGTTGCAGATATTACATTAAGGTTAGCTCAAGCTGGTTTTGATTCTCAAGAATCTTTAGCATTAACTGAAAAAACATTATTAGCTTTAAATACAGCAGAATTAAATGCAACTGAAGCAACAGATGATATGGTTGCTATAATGGCACAATGGGGATTGATGACTGGAAATGCAGCTGAAGAAGCTAAATCTTATGGAGATATTATAGATAAGATTAATAAAGTTGCAGATAATTATCCTACTACTTCAGCAGATATCCTTGATGCTTTGAAGAAAACATCTAGTGCATTTAATTTAGCGGGAGCAAGTATTGATGAAACAATTGCTACTATTACAGCAGCGGAAGTTGCTTCACAGAGAGGTGGTAAAGCAATTGGTACTGCTTTGAGTAATATTACTCAACAATTAAAAGATACTGGAAGAATAAATATCGCAGAATCATTAGGAATAAACTTCTATACAGATGAAACCAAAACAGAGTTCAAAGATATAATGGATATATTTGGAGAACTTGCTGATAAAATGCAAGAATTAAAAGATGCTGGTAAAGAAAATTCTCAAGAAATGCAAGATTTATTAAGTGTATTTACAGTATTTAGAAGAAATATTGGTGCTTCTTTACTTGGCGAAATGGGTGGAGAAGATAATACATATTTGCAAGTATTAAATGATTCTTTAACAGCTACTGGATATTCTATTCAAGAAAATGAAAAGTATTTAAAAACAGCAAAAGCAGCTCAAGCTCAATTTAATGCTACATTATTAGAATTAAAAACAAAAGTTTGGGATGGTGGAGTTGAAGAAGTTTATCGTAATTTATTATCAGCTGGAAATGATTTAGTTAAAGGAATTAGTGGTTTAATTGATAAATTTGGTTTATTACCAACATCTGTAGGAGCTGTTACACTAGCTTTTAGTACATTAAATAAAAGTACACAAGCTAAAAACTGGCTAGGTGCTATAGATTCAATAAAACAAATAAATCAATTATATGATGATACAGCTAGTGGAATCCTTGATGTTAGTGATTTTCAAAAAAATTATAATAAAATCTTAAGTAATTCTAATAGTAATTTTGCTCAATACTCTAAAAGTGTAAAGCAAGGTAGTGAAAACTTAGGCGGATATATAAAATACTTAACTACTTCTACTGCAAAAACTGTTTTATTAACTGCTAAAACTGTAATTTTACAAACTGCAATTTCAGCAGGATTGACATTAGTAATAACGGCAATAGTTTCAGCAATAGATAATTGGATTAATGCAGATGAGAAAAAAATAGAACAAATAAATGAAAATATTGAAAAGTCTAAGGAAAGTGCAGATGCTTTAAAAGAAGAGAGAGAAAGTATAGAACAATTAAGAAAAGAATATGAGGAATTAGCGAATAAACCAGAAAGGACAACGGAAGAAAACCAAAAGATATATGAATTACAAACACAGATAAATGATTTAATAAAAGATACAGGACAACAAGTAGAATTAGTTACTACTAGAACTAATGAACAAGGTCAAGCAGTATTAGAAGTAAATAAAAATTATGATGAACAATTAAACAAATTAAAAGCTATTGAATATCAAAAGAAAAAAGATGAGGTATCAGAATTAAAAACAGCTGCTCAAGGAAAAGTTGATTTGCAAACTCCTGAATATGGTGATTGGACAAATTTGTTTTCTTTAGATATATCATCATCAAATTATAATATAACTCAAGATTTAAAAGATGCTGGAGTTGAATTAAATTCGATTTATGCAGAATTACAAAATAAAATGCAAGTTTTAGTAGATGAAGGAAAAGATATAGATTTTTCTACTATAATGAGTTCAGCTACTTTTGAAGAACAAATAAAATATCTTACTCAATTTAAAGATGCTTTGGAGAGTTCTGGGAAAACAGGAACTGAATCTTATACAGAAATTAATAATGCTTTAAATTCTTTGTTGACTAAGCAAGGAGATGCAGAAACGGCAGTACAAGAATATAAAGATGCTTTAGCAGAACTTTATTCTATGTCAGGTCAAGCTGAAGATTATAGTAATTTCTTAGATGCCATTTCTCAAAGTTATGATATAGAAGGACCTAAAAATTTAATTGAGGATATACAAGCAATAAATCAAGAATTTTCAGATGGTACAATTGATATTGAAGAATATTTTAATAAGATTCAGAAAAAGATTGATGATATAGATTTTTCAAAAGAAGGAGAAGAGTTAGAAGCTTATCAGGCTATTTTTGCAGCTACTACTCAATCTTTAGCAGAAGGTATAGAAAATTTACAGGCTGGATTTGATTCAAATACTATAAATTTTGCTGATTATTCTGAAGGAATAAAAGAAGCAGGAGAAAATGCATTAGAATTATTTACAAAACAAAATGAACTTATTCAAAATGAAAGTCAACAATGGGTAGATGCTAATGGAAATTTGAATGAGTATGCTAATAATTTACAAAGTGCAAAAGATGAACTAAATGCTTATGGAAAAATTTTAAAAGTAATTGGAGATAATTATGATTATATCTCTCAACACGCTAATGAAGCAGGGCAAGCAGCTTTTAAAGCAGCAGATGAATCTTCTCAAGCCTATCAAAATTTAGCTGTTAATTTGACTAATAGTTTGAATAGTTTAAAAGATAATAATCGAGCAGCATTTAAGTCTATAACACAAAGTATTGCAGATAATCTTCAAATATCAACTAATGATATGTTAGATGCAAGTGGTTATTTAAGTCAAGGTTTCTTAAATAATTATACTAATATGAATGGACTTTTAAATACAGTTTCAAGTGCAACGGCACAAGCTACACAGAAAGTAACAACGGCTATTGGTAATGTTTTAAACTCATTAGGTGATGCAATATCTAAATTTGATTATACAATTACTGGAAGTTTAGCAGGATTTGATACAAAGCAATTAGATTTTCTAGGGCAAAAGATTAGTGTACCTGTAGGATTGAAGTTTAAAATAACTGGTGAAGGTGGAAGTTCAATACAAAACTTATCATTAGCATTAAAGAATTTTGGTTCTCAAATGACTAATTTAGGAAATATAAATTATGGATATTTCCAATTACAACAACAAGCACCATATCAAGGTTCAAGTGGCTCAAGAAGTCCTGGAAGTTCTGGAAGTCCAAGTCGTAAGCCAAGTGGTTCTGGTGGTTCAGGAAGTTCTGGCGGTTCAAGAGGCTCTAGTAGTTCAAGTAATTATGATGCAGAAAGAGCAGCGGAAGAGGCAGCTAAAGCTGAAGAGGAAGCTTATAAGAATAGATTAGAAGAATTTAAAAATTATATTGAAGAAAAAGAAAGACTAGAGCAAAGATGGGTAGACAAGCAAAAAGATTTAGAATTATTATCTAATGATGATTTCTTAAATATTACAGAACAAAGAATAAAAAGGTATCAAGAGTATTTAGATAAATTAAAGAATTTAACATGGATAAATGCAGAAGATAGAGCTGAATTAGAAAAAGAATATACAGAACAAATTGAAGATTTACAAGTAGAATATTTTGGATATTTAAAAGATAAATTAGATGAAGAAATTCAAGCACTAGAAGATGCAAATGATGAAAAGATAAAGTTAATAGAAGATGAAGCAGACAAAAAAATAGAAGCTTTAAAGAAAGTTGAAGATGTAAATGATAGGCTAAGAGATAAAGAAGATTATGAAGATAAAAAGAAATCTATTCAAGAAGAAATAGATTATTGGTCACAAAGAACTGGAAGAGAAGCACAAGAAAATTTATTAGCAGCTAAAAAAGAGATGCAAGAATTAGATAAGGAATGGAAACAAACACAAAAAGATTGGGCTATAGAGGACCAAATTACTAGAATTGAAGAAGAGAGAGATAAACAAATAGCTGCAATAGAAGAAGCTGAAAAAAAAGAAATAGAATCATTACAAAAAGCTTATGATGAAAAAGTAAAATTATTTACTGAAACTGGTAAAATAATGTATGAAGAAGGAGAAATAAGTTCTAAGTATTTATATCAGTCATATAAAAATAATTTTATAGACCCAATAGGAAAAGAATTAGACGATTTAGTTGCTAAATTGAATTCACAGGCTAGTAAACCAGTTTCACAACCAACACCAGCTCCAGCACCAACTCCACAACAAAAATATGAAACTTATACAATAAAATATGGTGACACATTAAGTGAGATAGCACAAAGATATGGAACTACAGTACAAAAATTATTAGATGCTAATCCATATATTACTAATAAAAATAAAATATACGCTGGGAAAACATTACAAATTCCAAAATTTCATACTGGTGGAGAAGTTGGTGGAAGTGAAGAAGGATATGCTTTATTAAAGCCAAAAGAAATAATCTTAACACCACCATGGGCATCAGGAATAAAAAAATTAACTAAGATGGTAGATAATAATCAATTTCCTGGTCCAAGTACAGTAAATAATATAAAAGGCAATTTAGTAAACATTGAAGCTACTATTAATAATAAAGCAGATGCAGATTATTTAACAAAAAAGATTGAAAAAGTTGTTGCAAACAAATTAAATATAAAGAAATAAAGGAGGATTAAATGAAAGAAAATAGGCGATTTGATAGAAGTTTATTTTTCTTAATAACCATATTAATATTATTAGTTTTAAACTTTGTTTATTCAATTTCTGAAACAGTTGATTATTATGAAAGAGTAAAAAGTGGAAATGATAGATGGCTACAAGTTGAAAATCGAATTGTTTCTATTGAACAAAAGGTAAATGGATTGGAAGGAGAATTGGATAAATGGAAGAAATAATACAAATGGTTAGTAATTATGGTACAAGTATAATTATTGTAGGTATATTCTTATGGGATTATGTTGCTAATAAAAAGGACATGAAAAAGACATTAGATACTGTAAGAGATACAAGTGAGACAATTTCTAAATGTTTAGTCGAAATGAAACAACAAAATAATAATACTGCTAAATCATTAGAACTATTACAAAAAAGTATGGATAATACAGAAGGAAAAATAGACATATTAATAAATAAAAAATAAATAAATATTCACTTATCTCTTTAATTATTTTAATAAATATGATATAATTTATTTGGGGATAGATAAGAGTAATTAACTTATCGAAAGTGACCTAACCACTTCCCCTCTCTTTTAAATATGTTAGGGAAAGTTAGGTGAGAAAAAATGATTTTGAATATTTTAATATTATTATTAGAAATTATATTCTGTTATATTATATTAATAAAAGTTATAAATAATAGGCATAAACTTTTATTATTTATAGGAATAGGATTTTCAATAGTTATTAGTGGATTAATATTTAGTGATTCAATTTTTAGATATTTTGCATTACCAGTATTAATTTATATCGTTTTGAAATTATTATATAAAAGAATTTCTATAAGTAGTTTCTTTACTTTAACTATAATCTTATTTTATAAATTAATAATGGAGTTTATATTTATGGTTTTTTTATTAAAAACATTTTCACCTATTATTATAACTTTTATTTTTGAATTTATATTAATTATTTCAGCTTTAGTATTCTCAAAATATGTAAGAAAAGTTAATATAAGAATTCAGAAAATGTGGAATGGAATTCATGAATTTTATTTTAGGTATTTATTTTTAATTACATATAATATTTTTATATTATTTTGTATTTATAATTTAATAAAAATGAAGGAGGTGTTATAATATGTGGTGGAAAATATTTTGGGGAAATTTTGATAATTTCTTTAATAAAGTTTTTAAAAAATAGGAGAAACAAATGAAAGAATATAGTTTAATTGAAAAGATTATTATGATATGTTTTAATCTTTCTGCATTAATAGTGTTTAGTATATTTGCAAGTCTTTTTGATGCTATAATAATAGCTTGGATTTTATATTTTATTTTTGGGTTAATAAATTGTTTTATTCCATTAGAAAAACGACTTCATGCTGATAGATTATTACATTGTTTTATATTATCTAATATATTTCTTATGCTTTGTTTAGTAATATATAAATTCGGTTTGAACTATATGAGTAAAATTGATAGTTTAGCAATGACATCTTTATTGATTCTCATTGCTTGTCTATCAACTAGTAATTTATTTTGGTGGAAAGCAGATAGTAATTATCATGATATAGATGAATTTATAAAATATGCAATAAGTGAAGATAGAAAGAAAAAGATAATGGAATTTGAAATTAAATTAAAAGAAGAAGAACCACAACTATACGATATTTATTCTTTAAGATTTAAAGAAGGCTATAAACATTATGAAATACAGAAAATGCTAGATATTCCTGGTAGTAGATTAACTGAGAGATTAAATAGAATCGCTACGTCATTTAGAATTTATTGTAAGTAAGGAAAATTTCCTTACTTTTTTTATTTTTTTTAACATAGTCGTACTGTCTTTTAAAATTTTAAATATGTATAATAATTATAGAAAGTTAGTTATTCGCCTATTATAACTATCTTTCTAAATAGGCAAGATTATAAAAAATCTTGTCTGTTTTCATTTAATGGCATTGTGAAAGGAGTTTGAAGTTTAAAATTGTATATGAGTGTTCCTCAGATAGTACAATCTTCAAACTCTTTTTGTAAAAAAGGAGGAACAAAAATGTTTAATTATAATAATTATATGCAACCACAAATACCTAGATATGGACAACCATATCAACCTTATGCTAATCAAGCAGTACAATCACAACAACCTATTCAACAGCAACCAATTCAACAATATGCTCCACAACCAGTAACAATACAAGGATTACAAGGAAAAACTGTCGATAGTATAGATGTTGTTAAAGCTATGGATATTCCTTTGGATGGGAGTGTAAGTTATTTTCCTTTAGTTGATGGAACTGCAATTGTAACAAAACAATTACAAGCAGATGGTACAAGTAAAACTTTAGTATATAAACCTAGTGAAGAAAAAAAACCTGAACAACAAGTAAAATATGTTACATCAGAAGAACTTGATAAAGCAATTAAAAACATTTCAGTTGATGATGATGAGATAGAAGAAATAAAAGAAGATGTAAGAAGTATAAAAAAACAAGTTAAAAATTTAACAGATAATATAAAAAAATAGGAGGAATAAATTATGAGTCCAATAGAGATGATAAAAGAATTTATTGGAAAAGGAATGAACCCTCAACAAATATTAGGAAATGTTATGAAAAATAATTCTAATCCAGTATTTAATAATTTAATAGAAAAAGCTAAAGAAGGCGATTCTAAAGGAGTTGAAAACTTTGCTAGAAATTTATTTAAAGAACAAGGTAGAGATTT
>ERZ1643249.1112-NODE-1112-length-27698-cov-5.604891_pt1 | contig 27698 bp, 36 predicted proteins | sample MGYA00579263_ERZ1643249 | MGnify/ENA primary metagenome ERZ1643249 (study PRJEB29033, sample SAMEA4952264) | chicken gut metagenome | biome: Broiler Chicken; feature: Gastrointestinal Tract; material: Caecum | place: Ireland | collected 2018 | study: Broiler...
TTAAAGAAGAAAAGATATTATTCTGTGGAGACTTTATATTTAAAGACAGTATTGGTAGAACAGATTTAGAAACTGGTAATGATAAAGAAATGATTGAAAGTCTTAAAATGATTAGTAAGTATCCAGATGATTTAGTACTTTATCCTGGACATGAAGATAAAACTACTTTAGGATACGAGAAAAATAATTTTAAATATTATTATAATGAATTAAAGTAAATTTCCCATATTTGTGGGAAATTTTTGTTGTAAATAAAGTCATTTATTGTTATAATAGTTCCATATTTTTAAGGGGGAATTAGAATGTTATATCCAATCGGTTATAAAGATGGTGAAGTAGTTCTTAATATAGGTTATACAAAAACACTTAGTACTTATTCTTTTTCTCAAAATCCGGCAAATACAGTTGTAACAGAGGTTGATGTTCCGGAATTTGTAGAATATATTCGTGATAATATATTGACAGATAATTTTATTACTAAAGTAACTTTTCATGAAGGATTAAAAGTTATTGGATATCGTTCTTTTCGTAAAAATAAAATTAATGAAATTAATTTTCCTAATACTCTAATAACTATTGAAAAACATGCTTTTGCCTACAATTTATTAGAAGAGCTAGTTATTCCTGATTCTATAGGATATATTGGGTCATATGCATTTGAATACAACAAATTAAAAAAAGTTAAATTAGGTAAAGGTTTAAGAGCTATTTGTAATCATACATTTTTAGGAAATGAAATAGAAAATTTAACTTTTAGTGATAATATACTAGAGATAGGCTGTAGTAATTGTGATTATGTTAAAGTATTAAATTTAATAGATATAGATTTTAAATATTTTAAATATTTTACTAAAAAATTAAAATATAATTTTGATAATTTAAAGAGAATTAATATTAAGTTTAAACATGAACTAACATATTTAGAAAAATTAGAATTTAGTATGTACAAAAATACAATTTATAATAATATTATAATTGATAACGAATATAAAGAAGAAACTTTAAAAAATACTGAAGATAAAGAAATAAATGATTTAGTTAAAGAAATACAAGATTTTTTATCTAATTATAATATTAATATAAATGAAGTAAAAATTATAATAAATGAACTTATTACTAGATATAAAAATAATATTTCATTTTCAAAACCTAAATTAGATTTAGAAGACAGTATGTCTATAAAATTAACACTTGATAATAAAAATATTAAAATTACTAGATTAGAATTAATAAAAAAGTTACAAGATATATTATTAACATTATATGAAAAGAAAGATTTATTCCTATTTTTAGAAAAATTAGATGGCTATTTAAATAATACTATAGATGATGAAATAACAAATAAAATAAAAAATATATACAATATCGGAGATATCTTAGAAGATAACACTTTAGTTAATAAAATAACTAGTATTATTAATAAAACAAAAAAAGATATTGAAAATAATATTTTAGGTGCTATAAAAACTGGTATAAGTGAAAATTATACAAATAATTTTGAAATAGAAATAAATAATTTATATGAAGAATATCAGGAGTTATTTAATAAAGTAAAACCTTATATAGAGTTAGTTAATATATTAGAAAGTAATAGTAATGAAGCAAGAATTAGTAAAGATATATTAGATTTAGAATTGGTTATAAGTACATTAGATAAAAATAGTAAAGAAAAATTTAGTGTTTTATTAGAAGATATAAAAACATATTTTATTAATTTATTAAAGGAAAATATTAATAAAATAAGAGATAATGAAGGATATATAAGTTTAATAGATATAGAATTATTAGTTAGAAAAAGATTAGATGTTTTATTACAGGATTTAGCTAATACTAATTATATGAGTATTTTATTTAATGATTTGGATGATCATGTAAATGATGCTCTTAAATATTTAGTAGACAATGAGTTATCAACTTATAGTAGTATAACAAGTATTATCGGAGATATATTTAAAGTAATCGAAAAATTTAATGAATCTGAAAAAGCTAGTATAATAAATAAATTACAAAAAATATTATTAAATTATAAAATGGCTTTAAATGATAAAGATGAATATAATAAATTAATTAATAAATATAAAGGAGAACATCAAGATATGATGCTTCCTAATGATATAAGTATACTTGAACTTATTTTATTAAATGAACTAATGAACATTCTAATAAATGTTCAAGAATATAAAAATGATTTAGAAGAATATACAAGTTTATCAAATAAAAGTGTTAATAGATTATAGATTGTGTAAGTTAAACATAAAATTTCCCATAAGTATGGGAAATTTTTGTTTATTTCATATCCACTCGTTTAGGTAAAGTTTTATGAGTATTATCATTTTCTTCAAATAGTTTATAAACTTTGACATTTAATACTTTTGCAATTTCTTCAATCTTTTCAAATGTTGGACCGTATTTACCATTTTCTAGTTCACTGACATATGAAGCGTTTAAATTTACTTTTTCGGCAAAAGTTTCTTGGGTCATTTTTCTTAAGAAACGATAATATTTTATATTTTTTCCAAAAATTTGTTTTAAAGTCACAAATTACCACCATCCATTAATAATATGGTAAGCATTTTTCCTCTAATACTCCATTGAGTCAAACTCAAAGAAATTTGACGCTCTTTACACCTAAAATTATAAAAATATGGTAAATTCATTTACAATAATTAATTTTGTTGTTAAGCTAAAATAAAGGAGTTGATTATTTTGAAAAAAGTACTTTGGGGAATAGTTTTGGCTATGGTTGTATTGAATCCAATTGGTGCTAATGCTGCAAGTATTGATTATTCTTGGGAAAGGTGGTGTAGCGGAAGTTGTACTCAGACCTATACTTTTACTATTGATAATTTAAATGGTGCAACGACGGTGAGTCCTAGTTTAACTTTAACTGGTGATGCAGATCAAATTGAAGTAGTAAGTGTAGAAGGTGCTGATGGTTGGAGTGCTACAAGTTCTAGAGATGGTAATAAAGTTATTATGAATTTTACTAGAGAAGGAGCAACAACAAGTAATAATTTAGGAACTTTAACTTTAAGATTAAACAATTATAATACTAATCATTCTGCTCAATTAGAACTTGATGGTAGTGTAATAACAATAGCAGAAGCGAGTTCTACAACAAGTGATGGAGAACTTACTAATCCTGATACGGGGGCATTTATGAATTATACTTTAATTGCTGGTGGATTAGGTATAGCTGGTGTAATTCTATTTTTATCAAATAAGAATAAAAAAATGTATAAAATATAAAAGATATCGTAAGTTTTCGATATCTTTTTTGTTAATATGTCTTATCGGAATAAGCGTGAGAATAGATTATTGGTTCCATGAATTCAACATAATTTAGATAAATAATTCTAATTAAATACCATAAATTATTAGCATTATCATAAATTATTAAGTGATCTTTTCCGGCTTCTTCAATAATTCCTTCATAAATTTTATTTTGCCAAGCACTACTATCCGGATATGATACATAAGCTTTTACTTTTCTTCCCTTATTTAGTCGAAGTATGTTTTCAATGTAGCTTTGTTCCATAGTTAGAGGAATACTAGTATTGCTTACATCATTAATAGAAATATTTCCTGGTGGAGTTTGTGGTGTTTGATAGTTATTCCCCGGAAATGTTGGATTTTGATAAAAACTTCCATTCATTTTTAATTCACCTCTAAAAAAATATATGCATTAATAAGTTTATATTTGCTAAAAACTTACTTATGTTTTATAATTAATATAATAGGTGATATACATGATAAGTGAAAGTGATAAAGAAACTATTTTTGAAGGCTTATCTTTTGTTTTTGGAGTCTTTTTATATGCATTATGTTTTAATACTTTTTTAATTCCTAATGATTTAGTAGTATCAGGCTTTAGTGGAGTAGCCATAGTAACTCAAAGATTATTTGGTTGGAATAATCAAATGTTTATTTATGTTACTAATTTTGTATTATTAGGACTTAGTTTTATCTTTTTAAATTGGAAAACTACTAAAAAAAATATTGTGGGTTCTATAATGTTCCCTTTAATGATTACTATTACTAATCCAATAGCCGATTTTTTAAATGATAAACTAATTGGTGATGATTTTCTAATAATATTACTTTTTTCAATAATTTTATATGGAATTAGTAGTGGTCTTATATATCGCAGTGGTTTTTCTACTGGTGGTTCAGATATAATTATGCAAATAATTAATAAATATATTAAAGCCGGTGAATCTAAAGCTATGATTGTTGCTAATAGTTTAATTATTTTATTAGGTATGATAGTTTTTGGTTTTGATAAAGGTGTATATTCTTTTATTATTCTTATTACATCAACTTATTTTATTGATAAAATAATGTTTGGTATTTCTGATAGTAAAGTATTTTATATTTATACTAAAAAGGTAAGAAAAATAAAAAAACTAATACTAGAAGATTTTAAAACTGGTCTTACTATTATTCCTAGTCGTGGAGGATATTCAAAAAAACGCGGTCATATGATCATGTGTGTTGTTGGAAATCAAGATTATTACAAGTTTAAAGAACGAATTTTAGAAATTGATCCTAATGCTTTTATTATAATTAATAAGTGTTATGAAGTAAATGGTGGAGTAAAGCGTTCTAGTTTTCATTTTATTTAATTTAAATTTGTGTTATACTTAAATTGTGATGTGTATGAAAAAAGTTGTTATTTTTGGGGGTGGCAGCGGTCTTTCGCAATTATTAAAAGGACTAAAGTTATTTCCCATAGAAATTACGGCAGTGGTAACTGTTGCAGATAATGGAGCAAGTTCGGGTAGACTTCGCAAGGAATTAAAGATTCCTGCAGTTGGGGATGTATCTAAAGTAATGCTTAGTATGGCTAATGTATCTGATGACTTAATTGATTTAATGAATTATCGTTTTGTTAAATCTAAAACATTGGGAAATCATTCTGTTAAGAATTTACTTTTGACAGCTCTTTTAGATATGAAAGGTTCTTTTGATAAAGCTATACCAGTTTTGGCAGATATTCTAGATTTAAAAGGAACTGTTTTACCTTTAACTGAAGATAGTATTAATCTAGTAGGTATTACAACTGATGACAAAAAAATATATGGGGAAGAACAAATAACTAAATGTGCAAGTAAAATTGATTATGTCGAATATGACAAGGAATTTACTGTAAATCCTAAGGTATTTAGTGCTGTGAAAAGTGCTGATTTAATAATATTTTCATCAGGTTCCCTGCTTACTAGTATAATTCCGCATTTAATTGATAAAGAATTAGTTAATGCTATAAATAAAGCTAAGGCTCCAAAGATGTATGTATGTAATCTATTTACTCAACCAGGAGAAACAGATGATTTTAGTGTGTATGATCATGTTGCTTATTTAGAAAAGTATTTAGGTAAAAATTCCCTAGATGTAGTTATTGCTAATAATACTATTATGAGTAGTAAACTTGCAAGTAGATACGCATCTGAAGAATTAAAAGACCCTGTAATTTTTGATTTATCAGAATTTGAAGGAAGTAATATTCATCTTATTGCTGATAAGTTATTTACTATTGAAGATGGCTATTATCGGCATGATTCATTAAAGACTGCCTATTTAATATTTTCCTATTTAATGGATGGAGATAAGTAATGACTTTTACTACTAGTTTAAAAGAAGAAATGTCAAAAACGGATTTTAGCATAGTTGAAGCGCAAAATGAACTTATATCATTTTTAAATTGCTTAGGTAAATTTAGTAAAGATGAGCTTATTATCACTATGGAAAATGCTTCAGTTGCAAGAAGAATTTATAAAGAAATAAAAGCAATATATAAAGTAAGTCCTAGTATTACTATAAGAATGCAAAAAAGATTTAAAGTTAAACAAATATATATTTTAACAATTAAAGATAATATCGATTTAATAAAAGAATCAATTAATTTAGGAAGTAAAAAAGATATTGATTTTCTAGTTAGTGATGAAGAAAAAATAGCTTTTATTGCTGGGGCTTTTCTAGCAGTTGGTAATATTTCTAATCCTTCAACTAGTGGTTATCACTTGGAATTTATTTTTACTAAAGAAAGATTAGCTAAACAAGTTCTTAATTTACTTTTATATTTTAAATTAAATGCTAAAATGATTAAACGCGGTTATAAAACTATTGTTTATATTAAAGCTAGTGAAAATATTAGTGATTTATTAAAACTATTTAAAGCAACAAGTTCTCTATTTTATTTTGAAGATATTAGAATTTATCGAGACCATAAAAACATGGTAAATCGTCTTAATAATTGTGAAATTGCTAATCAAGAAAAAACTTTTAAAACTGGACAACAACAGTTATCTGATATTAATTATTTAAAAAGTGAAGATATTTTTGATTTACTTGATGATAAAACTAAAATTGTAGCTAGTGCTCGTATTAAATACCCAGAAGTATCTTTCCAAGAACTTGCGGATATTATAACAAATGAATATGATTATAAAATAGGTAAATCAGGAATAAATCATCATTTTATTAAAATTAAAGAGCTTGTAAAAAGACATAAAGAAAGTAGGAATAAATAATGAATATTAATGAATCTAAAAATTATTGTATTTTAAGTAATGCTATTAATAAAGAATTATTAGATAAATTTAAGGATTATCCAATAATAAGTAAAATGAATTTTAGTGACTTAAAAAGTAAATTAGAGTTCTTTTCTTCAAAAAGAATTGTTTTTAATGAAACATTTTATTATTTAAAGAATACTCAAAAAAAAGAAATATTAGATTTATTAAATAAACAAAATATTAAATATATAATAATTACTAGTAATGTTGAAGATACCTTACTTGCGGATTATTTAATTGTATTTGATAAAGAAAATATAGTTGTTGAAGGAGAAACTAAAGAAGTATTAAAAGAAGAAAAGTTATTAAAAAGATTAGGATTTGGTCTTCCTTTTATAGTTGATTTATCGCTTTCTTTAGAATTTTATGATATTTTAGATAAAATTTATTATGATACTTCTTCTTTAGTAGGTGAATTATGGAATTAGATGGTAAAATAATTGGTATTATAAGTAATGATTATATAGAAGAGGATTATAGTGGTAAAAAAGTAGAAGAAATTATTACTTATAAAATAAGTGATGCTTTAAAAATGGTTAAGTTAGATGAAGCTATAAAGAGTGTATTATTTGATGATTTATCTAGTAGAGATAAAAACAAAGTAATACTTGCCAGTCACTTGCATGATAAAGAAATAAGATTAGTTAATTTTTCTAAAGGAATGATTAAAAAAGATTTAGAATACTTTAGCACTCTTTTTAAGAGGATAGCTAATTATGGAAGAAAAATTATTTTAGTTGATAAAAATCTAGAAATGTTTTTAAATTGTATTGATCATATTTATATTATAGAGGATGAAAAAATAGTTTATGAAACTAAAAATATATTTGATAATATTTTAACAAAATATGTTGATGTTCCAAAAATTGTAGAATTTATCAATACTAGTAGTAAAAATGGTATAAGATTAGATTACTATACGGAATTAGATGAATTACTTAAAGCTATTTATAGGATAAAATCATGAGATATTTAATTAAGTTTTCTTATGATGGAACTCTTTTTAAAGGTTTTCAAAGGCAAAAGGATGTAAAGAGTGTTCAAGGAACATTAGAAAGTGTTTTAAGTAAATATTTTAATGAAGAAATATTAATTAAAGGAACTGGAAGAACTGATGCCGGAGTTCATGCAATTAATCAAGGCGCTCACTTTGATGTTGATAAAAAAATTACTAGTAATGATTTAGCTTTAATTAATGAATCTTTAAAAGGGGAAATCATTATTAACAAAATAAAAAGAGTACCAGATGATTTTCATGCTCGTTTTAATGCTGTAGAAAAAACTTATACTTATAAAATATATTTAGGACATGATAGTTCTAAAGTTGGTTATTATTATCAAATAAATTATGATTTGGATTCAAGGAAAATGAAGGGTGTTGCAAAGTTACTTGAAGGAAGTCATGATTATCATAATTTTGTGAGTGGTACTCGTGATGATTATCATTCAACTATATTTAGTATTAAAATTAAAAAGAAGAAAAATATAATACTTATTACCTTTAAAGGTGTTGGTTTTTATCGTTATATGGTTAGACACTTAGTTGGGGCCATTCTTGATGTAGGTAGAGGTAAAGCCTCTATAGAAGATGTCAAAAATATGTTAAATAACCCAAATATTTCTAAAAATTTAAGTGTTGTACCCGCGGATGGCCTTTATTTAGTTGATATAAAATATGTCTTTTGATATAATTAAGCTAGGGAGTAGGTAAAAATGGAATATAAAATAAAAAGCATTGATAAATATAATCAAGAAAGATATGATGCTACTAAAAATGCAGCGATTGCAGCTTTAGTGACTGGAACTATTACAACTCTTTTGAGCTTTGGTAACTTTGGTTTTTCTTTAGATGGCATAGAAGAGATTTTGCGAAGTATTATAACTGCAGCAACATCTGTTGGTCTAGCTGGTAGTTTTTTAGCTATGGTTAAACAATTTGCTAAAATTAGTAAAACAGAAATAAATATTGAAAATATTAAAATGAATAACAGTTTAAATAATATGGAAACTGATAAAGAGGAAAGAAATTATTTAATAAAAAAGGTAAAAAAATATCGAAGAGACTACGATAAAAAGACAATAAATGTTATTGAAAGCATAGCTGTTGCTTTAGGGATATTTGTCATAAATAAATTTGGAATGTATCCAATTGCTGATAGCTTAGATTATGGCTCTATCGAAGAATTATTAGCTCAATTTGCATCAGGAGCTTTAAATGTTGCAGATTTCTTTGTCCTTGGTATGGGGGCAAAAACCATAGCTGATAAAGCCAATTTAACTCAAGAAGCCCAAAATATCCAAGAGTATTTGGATGAACAAAAAACTTCTCAAAGTCGTTAGGATATGTTATAATTTAGAGGGTGAGTATTATGCCAGAAGAAAGGGGACACAGTAGATGAAAATAGAATTACTTGATGTATTAACACTTGATAATGATAAGGAATATGTTGTATCAGCAATATCAAGAAGGGATAATGAAAATTTTTATTGTTTAATTAATAAGGATCAAAATGATGATTTAATCATTTGTAGAACAACTGATGATGAAACTCTAAAAGAAATCAATGACCCAGAACTTGTTAGAAGTTTATTGCCAGAATTCTATAAAAGTATTAAAGATTCACATATTTTAGATGAATTTAATATAAATTTACCAGATTTAGAAGAAAATGCTTAAAAGTATTTGACTTTTGGCGTTTTTTTTCATATAATTTAAATCGGTACATTTTATTTATGTGATTTATTTAATCGTGGGAAAATTAAATAAGGAGCATGATGAAAGGAATTAGTTATGAAAACATTTATGCAAAAAAAAGAAACTGTTGAAAGAAATTGGTATGTTGTTGATGCTACAGGCAAAACTTTAGGTCGTTTGGCTACTCAAGTGGCAACAGTACTACGCGGTAAAAATAAACCAACATATACTCCACATGTAGATTGTGGTGATTATGTAATCGTAGTCAATGCTGATAAAGTAGTTTTAACTGGAAACAAACTTGAAGATAAGAAATATTATAATCATTCAGGTTATCCAGGAGGATTAAGAGAAAGAACAGCTAAAGAAATGATTGAAAAATATCCAGAAGAAATGGTAGAAAGAGCTATTAAAGGTATGCTTCCTCATGGAAGACTTGGAAGAGCTATGGGTAAAAAATTATTTGTTTACCGTGGATCTGATCATAAACATGAAGCTCAAAAGCCAGTAGCTTTGGAAATTAAATAGGGAGGATTTATGGCTAAGAAACAAGAATGGACTGCAACAGGAAGAAGAAAAAGAAGTGTTGCAAGAGTTAGACTTACTGGTGGTACTGGTAATATTACTGTTAATGGTGTTAATGTCGAAGATTACATGCCTTATGCAACATTAGTAATGGATTTAAAACAACCATTAGTAGCAACTGGAAACGAAAATAGATTTGATATTGATGTTAATGTTTCTGGTGGTGGATTTTCAGGTCAAACTGGAGCTATTCGTTTAGGTATTACTAGAGCATTATTAAAATTTGATGCTAATACTGACCAAACAAGAGAAGATAGCTACAGACATATTCTTAAAAATGCTGGCTTTATTACTAGAGACCCAAGAGTTAAAGAAAGAAAGAAATACGGTCTTAAGAAAGCTCGTAGAGCACCACAATTTTCAAAAAGATAACAGTATCTTACTCCGATATATCGGAGTTTTTTGTTTTTATAATTTATAAAAAAATGCTTGATTTCCTCCGGAATTTATTCTATAATGATAATTACTGGAGGAAATATGGTAGTTTCTAGTAATATTCAAAAAAGTAAGTATACTAGTTATACTAATAAAAATACTAAACTAGCAAGAGATGTTAGAGATGGAAAATTAATTAAAATTAAAAAAGGATTGTATGAAACTAATCCTAATACTCCGACATATTATTTAGCTAATTTTATTTATGGACCATCATATATCTCATTTGATTTTGCTCTTTATTTATATGATTTAATTCCAGAAAGAGCCTTTGTTGTTACATGTGCTACATTTAATAAAAACAAGAAAAAAACTTATAATACACCATTTGGAACTTTAATATATCGAGATGTTCCAGAAAGAGTTTTTCCTCTTTATGTTGATTTAATAGAAGAAGATGGTTATACTTTTCATTTAGCAACAAAAGAAAAAGCATTATGTGATAAGTTATACACATTAAGTCCTGTTAAAAATATAGAACAAATGAAGAATTTATTGTTGTATGATTTAAGAATTGATGAAGAAGAATTAGAAAAATTAAATATGAATATTATAAAAGAGCTTAGTGATGTATATCATTCAACTAATGTTTCATATTTATATAAATTTTTAAAAAAAATAAAAGGATAAAATTTAAAAAATGGAGGTTAGAATGCGACTTAGTAATGAATGGATTGATTATGAATGTCTAGATGCTGGAGATGGCGAAAAATTAGAGCGATGGGGTAGCATTATATTAAGAAGACCAGAACCATCGGCGATGTGGCCAGTAAATAAGGATGATGCTTGGGATAATGTCAGTGGTACATATTTTCGTTTTAAAGATGGCGGAGGTCATTGGGAATTCAATGATAAATTACCAGAATACTGGACCATTAAATATAAAGATTAAACTTTTAAAGTTAGTCCAACTAATTTTAAACATACTGGTTTATTTCCGGAGCAAGCAACCAATTGGGATTTTATGATGGAAAAAATAAAGAATGCAAAAAGACCTATTAAAGTCTTAAATTTATTTGCTTATACGGGAGCAGCAACTGTTGCTTGTAGTAAGGCTGGAGCAGATGTTGTTCATGTTGATGCCGCCAAAGGGATGGTTGCTTGGGCTAAAGAAAATAGAGATTTATGTGGCTTACATGATAATAATATAAGATTTCTTGTTGATGATTGCCTAAAATTTGTTGAAAGAGAAATCCGCCGAGGCAATAAGTATGATGCGATTGTCATGGATCCACCAAGTTATGGAAGAGGACCTAATGGGGAACTATGGAAGCTTGAACATAATCTGCCGGAGTTAGTAGCCAAGTGTAGCAAGCTTTTAAGTGATAAACCACTATTTTTCTTGATTAATGCTTATACAACTGGTATATCTAGTACAGTTTTATATAATATTTTAAAATTAACTATTGCGAGTGTTTATGGTGGTAGGGTAGATAGTGGAGAAATAGGACTACCAATAAGTAAAAATGGTTTAGTCTTACCGTGTGGTATTTATGGACTATGGCAAGATTAAAATATTATATGAAGATAATCATATAATTGTTGTTGTTAAACCCGTAAATATATTAGTGCAAGCAGATATTACTAAAGATGTAGATATGTTAACTTTAATTAAAAAATATCTAAAAGAAAAATATAATAAACCGGGGAATGTTTATCTAGGGTTAGTGCATCGCTTAGATAGACCAGTCGGTGGTGTTATGGTTTTTGCTAGAACTAGTAAAGCCGCAGCAAGGCTTAGTGAAATGATTCGTAACTCTAGTTTCAAGAAAACTTATCTAGCAGTAGTCTGCGGCAATTTAAAAGGTAATGGGGAATTTGTTGATAATATTGTAAGTGATGAATTTAAAGTTAGTGTTGATACATCAGGAAAACTATCTAAATTAAAATATCAAGTAATTGCTAGTACCCAAAATTTATCTTTAGTTAAAATAAGTTTAATAACTGGCAGAAAACATCAAATAAGAGCCCAGTTTGCCTATCATGGGTATCCTTTGTGGGGTGATCAAAAATATAATGATAATGCCTCCTCAGGTGAACAAATTGCCCTATGGGCAGTAAACATAAAGTTTAAACATCCTGTTAGAGATGAAATAATGGATTTTACTTGTTTGCCTAATTTAGAAAAATATCCTTGGAACTTATTTAAAAAAGATGTTGATAACTTGTAAGTTTTCAACATTATTTTTTGGTAACAAATGTTTTTAATAGACATTATTTAAATAAAATGTTATTCTAATTATGAATAGGGTGTGATTTAGTGAAAGATAGATATAGATATGAAAATCCTGGTAATCCTTTTATTAACATTATTGCAGGAACATTACTTACCTTACTAGGAGCTTTTTTACTTGTTTTTAGTTTATTTGGAACATCTCCAGAAGATTACTACATTAATACAACAGCTACAGTAATAAATTATACTTATGATGATAGTAATTTAAATTCTGAAGTATTAGAATATACTATAGATGATACAGTATATGAATCAAGTTTAAATGATTATGATGATATCTTACTAGATATTGGTTCTTCAGTAAGTATTATGTATAATCCTGATAATCCAGAAGATATACTGCCAAGTGATTATAGCAGCGATGATACTAGTATTTACTTATTTTCATTAGTTTTTATAGTAATGGGACTATTATTAATAATTACAAGTATAAGAAGGATTAAAAGAAGTTATAAAGCATTAAATAATTTTGCAAATAGTATAAATAGTTAATAAAACAAATTATAAATGAATATTTTTTAATATGAAATATTATTTTAAAATACTATTATCATTTATAATTGTTTTTTTATTGCTTTATGAAATACCTGTTAAAGCAGATTTGCCTTTGCAAGGGAAAATAATAGTTTTAGATGCTGGACATGGAGCAATCGGCTTAACCCTAAAAAGGAAAAACTAAAATCATTATTTTACGACACTTTTTGTTTTATAACTGGTTTTAATATTATATCTTGTTGCTTTAAGTCAAATTTTTTTATAAACGCATATGCATTTATGATGATTATTACTATTTTGACTTTTTTATTAATTTAAATTTTTTTGTCATAGGTTTTATTAAGTTTTACAATATTTATATTTAAAATAATATAAAAAAATAAAAAATTGATTTTTGTAACTAATTTTTATTGAAAAAGTTAAAAAAGTATATTATTATATAGTTAAGGTACTTGGAGTTAAGAAGGATATAATGGAAAAAATAAGAAAACATATTTTTGGTGTATTAATTGTTGTGGGGGCTTTTCTTTTTACTATTAAAACTGTTGATGCAGCAATTTTACCTTATAGGGATTTAGTGGTTTGGAATTATGAAGTAAAGCATAAAACTTTTAGTTGGACTGGCAGTTATAGAGAAAAAGAAGGTTGGGCTTATAATTATGTTAAAGTTGATTCTGCAGAAACAACTTTAACTCATCCTTGCAAAACATGTTTAATTAGTTTTAAATTAAAAAGTAGTGATGGCGCTTATTATACTGGTACTTTGGGATTGACTACAGAAGATGAAAAATACAAAATGCCATGTACTGATGGCTGTAGTGCTCCTAATAATTATGATATGGGATTAATGAGAGTGGATTTTACTTTGTTAACAACAGTAACAGGTTGGACATGGAGATATCAATAATATAAGATAGAATAACTCCAAGTGCCAATTAGTAAGGAGTTTAATAATGAGAAATGTAAAAAGACAAAACATAGTTATTATGGTTTTCATATCAATACTTTGTGTTATTGTAATCATGCAAAGTATTTCTGCAATAAATGATATTAATAGTTCTGAAGTGCGTAGACAAGAAATTGCTCAAAAGTGCAAACTTGATTTAGAAAATAAAGAAAATTTAGATGAAGTTTATGTTGATTATTGTGAAAATGTTATTTATCCTAGTATGAATTTGAAAGTGGATTTTTATACAGCTTTAAGCGAAATAATTTTGTATCGTGTAAGATTCCTTAATGTATTTGGTTTTTTGGCTGTGATTATACCAACTCTTATAGCGGTTTGTAATATATTAAAAAACAAATATATTATTAATGCATTAACAAGAGAAAGTTATGTTTCCTTTTTAAAACAATTTTTTAAAAAAGCTTATAGATTTATTTGGATATTACCATTACTTGCAATTATAATGTTCACATTTTGTGGTTTTAATACTACATTTGATACTGGGTATGCAATATATAATAAATCTTCTATTTGGACATCATCATTGATAAATCATCCATTTTGGTTTATGTTTATTTATATTATTAATTTGGTTATGTATTCTATTACTTATGTAAATATTTCTTTGATAGTTGCTAGGAAACAACATAGGTATGTATTAACCGTTATTTTGGCTTTCTTATTATTTTTAGGAATTGAATTGTTTTTGGAAATTGTTGTTAACATATTAATTTGCAATATAATATTACATGAATATAATATTGGTGTTGTTATTAATATAATGAATTTATTTACTTTTAATGATATTTTAGGAATTGATATGCTATTATTGTTTACCATATTAGTAACTATAATTAGTACAATAATTGTAATATTACTTTATAGAAATAAAGAGAAATTAGTTATAAGTTGTGAAAAAAATAATCGGAGGTAATTATGGTAATAGAAGTTAGAAATGTATGTAAATCTTTTAAAAATATAAATGTTTTAAATAATGTCAATATGACTTTTGAAAGCGGTCGTATTTATGGTATAAATGGTAGAAATGGTTCTGGAAAGAGTGTTTTGTTAAAAATTCTTTGTGGAATTTATTATCCTAGTAGTGGTTGCGTTTTATATGATGGAAAAGAATCTAGTTCAGAGGTTATTATTTCATCTAACATAAGAGCACTAATAGAAAATCCTTCATTTTTTCCAAGTTTAACTGGATTTGAAAATTTAAAGGTTTTAGCTAAAATTCAAAACAAAATTAGTGATAAGGATATAGATTGGGCTTTAAAAAGTGTAAATTTGTTTCAAGAAAAAAACAAAAAATACTCTGAATATTCTTTAGGTATGAAACAAAAATTAGGTATAGCTCAAGTTATTATGGAAAATCCACAAGTGTTAGTTCTTGATGAACCTTTTAATGGTATTGAAGAAGAAAGTGTAAAAAAAATAACAAAATTTTTAATTAATGAAAAAAATAAAGGTAAAATTATAATTTTGTCTTCTCATATTAAGGATGATTTAGAAAATATTTCTGATGTTATTTATAGATTTGATGCTGGAAATGTAACAATTTTAAAAAATAAGGAATAATTATGAGATATCAATTACTTATTGCAAAATATTTATTTAAACAAAAGATATATAAGGTTGTTATTTTTCTTTTTAGTTTCTTTTTTTTGTTAATATTGATAGAATTCCTTAATCCTAGGGATACTGAACAAGATACATTATGTTTTTTATTAGGTATTATTAGTGATGAAGAAGCTAGTTTTTTAGAAACATTATGGATTGCTTTTCAAATAGTAAGTGTTATATATATTTTGTATAGTTATTTAATGTATGAGGAAGACCATTCTCCAGAATTTATGTTATTGAGAACCAATTTCTTTTTTGTTTTAAAAAATAAAACAATTATTTTTTTGCTAATTTTATTAATTTTTAGATTAATTTTGTTTTTAATTGTTATGGTTTTTTTTAATAAATATATTTATTTTTCCCCTTTAGTGTTTGTAGTAAATATAATAATGTACATGTTTATAGCGTTTATAGCTTTATTGTGTTATGTTATATTTATTCGCAAAAGGAAATTATAAAAATTAATAATAATTTTTAATTGATAGAATTGATAAATGTTAAAGTAATTCTTTAAATAATATTTTCAAATTTGTGGATAATAAATTATAATAAAACAAATTATAAATGAATATTTTTTAATATGAAATATTATTTTAAAATACTATTATCATTTATAATTGTTTTTTTATTGCTTTATGAAATACCTGTTAAAGCAGATTTGCCTTTGCAAGGGAAAATAATAGTTGTAGATGCTGGGCATGGCGGAAAAGATCCTGGCACTAGTTATGGTAGTATTTATGAAAAAGATATTAATCTTAGTATTAGTTTATATTTAGAGGAATGTTTAAGTAAGTATGGAGCAACAGTTGTTTTGACAAGAGATAGTGATGCTGATTTAAGTTATGGAGCAGAGCATCGTAAGAAAACAGATTTTGATAACCGAATAAAAATAATTAATAACAAGTATACAGATATGTATTTATCAATTCATTTAAATTATTTAACAAATACCAAATATTATGGAGCGCAAGTTTTTTATAATAAAGATAATGAAACTTTAGCTAATACGATTCAAGAATATATCAATGCTAATTTAGATAGCGATAGAGAAATAAAAGAGATACCATCATCAACATATATGTATCAAAGATTGGAAAACCCTGGAGTATTAATTGAATGTGGATTTTTATCAAATGCTAATGAAAGAGAAAAGCTAGTAACTGATGAATATCAAAAAAAGATAGCAGAAGTTATTGCTAGTGCTATAGTAAAATACTATAATAGTTGATTTTTAATATTGTTCCGCTTTATAAATGAAGAATATTTAAAATATAGTGGGATACAATATTTAGTGAATAATAATTATGTACTTTTTGGCATGAATTATCAATTATTACTCAAAGGTAAGTAACACTTCACTTTTTTTTCACAACTTTTTTACACGAAAGACATCAAAGAATAGTATATTTATTATGTCGTTTGTGATATAATGTTTAAAGTAAAGGCGGTATGCTGTGTGAAATCGAAAACATTCAAAACATTAGATGAACAAATTGACATACTTAAGAATAAAGGCTTAGTTATCGAAGATATTGATGAGACAAGAAAAATATTGCTTCGGGAAAACTATTTCTTTTTAAGTGGGTATAGGCATCTTTTTTTAGAAAGTGACAGTAAAAGATTCTTAAGTGGTACCACATTTAGAGAGCTTTATGCTATGTTTACTTTTGATAGGCAAATACGCAATATTATTTTTAAGAATATATTAATTGTTGAAAATAATTTAAAAAGTATATTAGCTTATGTTATGAGTAAAAATCATGGTTTTAAAGAAAATAACTATTTAAACCCTAATAATTTTGTCAAAGATTCTAAAAAGAAAAAACAAATTAATGATCTAATTAGAAAGATGAAAAGACAAATTAGTGTTAATGGTAAACAACATTCTGCTACTGCTCACTATTTAATAAATTATGGCTATATTCCCTTATGGGTTGTTGTCAAAGTGTTGTCATTTGGAATTGTAGGTGAATTATATACAATACTGCAATATCAAGACCAATTAGAAATAGCTGAAGCTTTTGGAGTTGATGTTTATAGTATGATTGAGTATTTACCGCTCTTAGCAAATTATCGTAATTTGTGTGCTCATGAAGATATTTGTTATAACAATAAAACTCAAAAAGCAATTGAAGATACTAAGTATCATCGTATGCTTTATATTACTAAAGCTGATGGTGAGTATATTTATGGTAAAAATGATCTATTTGCTTTAGTTATTATTTTAAAATTTATATTAGATAAAGATGATTTTACTTTATTTATGAATGAAATAAGCTATGAAATAGATCGTTTGGCGGGAAAACTAGAAGTTATACGAATTGATAAAGTGTTATATGCTATGGGATTTCCTAATAATTATAAAGAGATTGTGAGGATGGATTAAAATGGAAGAAAAATTAAATAATGTTGAACCAATTAATAATGAACATAATAATAAAAATAATTGGTCTAAAAAGATAATATCTTATATTGTTGTATTTTTTGTTGGATGTATTATAATGTATGCAATTATCTACTTTTTCCCTGTTACTTTAACTGAGTCAGTAACTAGAGAAGAGAGAAATGTTACAATTAATGATACAGGAATAGCTGAAGCGGTAGCTAAAGTTTATGATGCAGTTGTAGTTGTTTCAACTTATAGTGATGATACTTATGTAGCATCAGGTACAGGTTTTGTATTTCGTCATGATGGAGATACTTATTATCTACTTACTAATTATCATGTAATTGAAGATGGTAATCATGTAACAGTTACATTTACTGATGGTTCTATTGTTGAAACAGAAATTATAGGTTTTGATGAATATCAAGATATAGCTGTTTTAGCAATTGAAAGTGATGAAGAATATACAGTTGCTGAAATAGGTAATAATGATGAAACAAGAATTGGTGATACAACTTTTGCTGTTGGTGCTCCACTTGATAGTGCTTATTCTTGGACTGTAACTCGTGGTATTGTCTCTGGAAAAGATAGATTGGTTGAAGTATCAGATTATATAATGAAGACAATACAAACTGATGCTGCTATAAATGCTGGTAATAGTGGTGGACCTTGAAATTAGTAAATGATGGTATTGAAGGTATGGGATTTGCTATTCCAATTGAAGATGCAATTGATAAAGCTGAAGATATTATTAATGGTGAAGTAACTGATTATCCATATTTAGGAGTATCTATGTTAGACTTTGCTGATGCTTATTTTTCTCAATATTATAGTTTAATTAGACAATCTAATTTAGATGGTGGAGTAATAGTTACTGATGTTGTAGAAGATTCTCCAGCAGCTAATGGAGGAATTAGAGCAAATGATATAATTACTGCTATGGATGGTGAAGAAGTACCTAGTGTTGCTTATTTAAGATATTATCTATATCAACATAATGTTGGAGATACAGTAACATTTACAGTTTATCGTAATGGAGATACTAGAGATATAGAAGTAACTCTTGGAACAAATCGGCAAACTACATAAAAGTTTGCTTTTTTCTTTAAATAATTGTACAATATTTATGTGGTGATTTATGGATAGTTTAACATTTAGAAGAATTTGTGCGTATGCTCTTGATTATATTTTTATAATTTTACTTACTACTATGGTTAGTCAAATTAGATTTTTAAATCCTAGTTATGATGAATATGTAAGTGCTTATAATGATTATGCTGTAATGTATGATGAAGTAATGGATGGCAATTTTGATGCTGTTAATAGTGCTGAATTTAAAAATATTTATTATAATTTAGATAAATATAGTGTGTCAGTATCTATTAGTACAATAGTTATCTATTTATTATATTTTGTCGGATTTCAAAAATGGAATCATAATCAAACATTGGGTAAAAAAGCTTTCAATATTAGTGTTACAAGTAAAAATAAAAAAGTAAGTATTTGGCAAATGTTACTTAGGACTTTGATTATATATAATATTATATTTGAAGTATTAAGTTTACTTGCATTATGGATATTTGATGCAAATGTATATTTATATGTTGATATAGCTTTAACATTTATAGCGAGTGTGTTCTTCTATGTTAATGGAGGTATTGTTATATTTAGTAAAAAGCATTTAGGAATTCATGATTTAATATGTAAAACAGAAGTTAAGGATGTGGTTAATAATGGCAATTGATAAAGTAAAAGAATATTTTAAAAAATTTGGTCGTGAGGAAGATGTACTTGAATTTAATGAATCCAGTGCAACTGTTCATGATGCGGCATTAGCAATAGGATGCGATGAGGCTCATATTGCTAAAACAATGTCTTTTTGGGTAGATGATAAGCCCATACTTATAGTTTTGGCGGGAGATACTAAAGTTGATAATCCAAAATATAAGCAAAAATTTGGTTGTAAAGCAAAAATGATTCAAGCTGATGAGTTAGAGTGTGTTATTGGTCATGCCGCTGGAGGAGTTTGTCCTTTTGCTATAAATGAAGGAATTACTGTTTATTTAGATGAATCTTTAAAGAGATTTGAATATGTATATCCCGCTTGTGGGAGTGCAAGTAGTGCAATTAAACTAACTATTCCAGAATTAGAAGAATATTCAAATTTTAAAGAATGGATAGATGTTGGCAAGATAAAAGAAGACTAATTTGGCCTTCTTTTATCTTGTTAATTTACTAATTTGGTCTTCATCTAAACTTGAAGTATTTGCAAAATCATATTCTTTAATTGTAGTTATATTATACATTTCTTTTAGTTTTTCAAACATTTCTATGTATATATTTAATGCTTCATCATATTTTTTTTGATTAATTAATAAACAAGTTGGAATTATATAATTAAATAATAATTCTTTAGCTATTAATTCTTTTTGCTCATCTTGGTATAAAGAATTAGCAATTAATCTACCATACATATCATATTCTACTAAGAATGATGCATATTTTATGATCTTTTTTTCTAATACTTGTTCACGAAATTGGGCAATAGTTGTGAAATAATTTTCACATGCTTCAGTTCCTAGTGTTTCGGTAACAAATGTTGCAATGTAATACCATGTGGATTTGCCAGGACGATATCCATATCTACGGTCAAGAGCTTCATAAGCTTTTTGAATATCTTTATCGGTACGATATGAATCTTTTTTGTAGCCTCCACAAGAGTAATCAAATGGGAATCTTTTATAATATGGGGATCCAAATACTCTTCCTAGATAGCTACAACCGTATCCGTCTCTTTCTGCTCCTCTCAAATCATTGATTTGATAATTTTTGCAAGAACCACATTGGCCTTTATACAAATCTTGAGACATAAGTTTTCCCCCTTTCAGATTGAATAATATTTTAACATAATTGTTTATTTTAGTCAAATTTGATATAATGAAAGGGGTAGTATTATGGCTAGAAGAAGAAAAAGAAAGAAAAATTTAAATAAATTATTAGGTGTTGTCTTTTGTTTTTTACTGGGATATTTTATTTATTATGTTCATGAAGAATATGTTACATTAATAGAAGAAAATGAAGTTAAGGAAAATTATACTAATTTAGAAAACATTCCTGAATATAGTGGAGAAGCTTATGTTTATATAAATGATAATGTTCCAAATTTTTCTGATGAAGAAAAAGCATTAGAATCATTTGAATATTATAGTCCTTTAGATAATTTAGGTAGATGTGGTGTAGCTTTTGCAAGTGTTAGTAAGGATACTATGCCCACAGAAGAAAGAGGCAGTATTGGTAGTATAGAACCTAGTGGTTGGCATACGGTTAGATATGATATTGTGAGTGGAAAATACTTATATAATCGTTGTCATTTAATAGGTTATCAATTAACTGGAGAAAATGCTAATGCGGAAAATTTAATTACTTGTACAAGATATATGAATGCAACAACTATGCTTCAATTTGAAAATGAAGTTGCGGCATATATTGAGGAAACCGGCAATCATGTGTTATATAAAGTTACTCCATACTTTGAAGGGGATAACTTAGTTGCAACTGGTGTTGAAATGGAAGCATATTCTATTGAAGATAATGGTGAAGGAATATCATTTAATGTATTTGTTTATAATGTACAACCTGGAATTATTATTGATTATGAAACTGGAGATAGTAAATTGGAGGAATAATGAGATTAAATGAATTAAAATGTAATAGTGATAATATAAATTTAGATGAATATATTGAATTTAGAAAACAAGTAAAAGATAATATGGAACATCCTGATTGGCTAGGAGATTTTTCAAAAGAAGATTGGATTTATTATGATGCTGATGAGCCAGTTTGCTCAATGATGTTAATACCATGTGATGAAAATGCTTTAAATAGTTTTGATTTGAGTATAAAAATAAAATATAGAGATGTAGCTGATTATGGCCCTATGTTTGTAAATCCGAAATATATTGGAAATCAATTACAATATCAAATGCTTAAAGAACTTGATGAATATTCATTGAAGTTAGGATATAAATATGCAATATGCACTGTGCATCCAGATAATAAGTATTCAATCAAAAATTTATTGTTAGATGGATTTGAGTTAAAAAGGAATAAGGAATTTAAAAGAGGAGTAAGAAATATTTATTTGAAATATATTGCAAATGAATAAATATGATAAAATGATATTGTAGGTGAATTAGATAGATGAGGGAACTTTAGAAATTAGTTATTCACTAATGCTAGAAATAATGTTTCTAGTTATTCTTAAACATTAATAAAAATATGTAATAATAATTTTTTTATGGTATAATAGTATTAAATAATATTATTTTATATTTAAGGATGGTAGTATGAAGGTAACAGAAAAATTATTATTATATAGTAGGGTTTTAGATGACGAAGAAAAGTTTATTAAACAGCTACTTTTTTCAAGCAAAAATATTGTTAGTAATGATGATTTTAATAGAATTGGCTTAAAAAATAGAAATATGATGTTTTTTTTAAATTATATTATAGAAAATTTAAGTAGTATTTCTATGCTTGGAAGTAGAAATTTAAATAATTCACTGTTAGGAAAAATAAAGAAAATAATAAGCTATTATGAAGATATAAACAAGCAATTTGAGGCTAAAGAAAAAATAGCTAAAATTCCTAAGCATAAAATTGATTATATAAGAGATGCAATAAAAAACAATAAATTTATAAAAGCTGATCACAAAAAAAGATATATTCAGTTTATTAATGAAAATGATGACTTAAACTTAATAGAAAACTTGAAATTGATTTATATAAGTTTAATTGATAATAAATATTTTGACAATATATCAGATAGTTTGTTTGATTTAGTAGTAAGTGAAGAATTTAATTATGATAATTTTGATGAAATAGCTGAATTATCTAATGAGTATTTCGCATTACTTATAGATTATATAGGGATAAGTATTTTTGAAATAAAAAAAATTGTGCGTGATGCATATAGAAATTTTTTTGAAAAGAAATCATTTTCTTCTTTTAGTGATATGTTTATTAAATTTGCAGAGCAATATGATTCTGAAAATAAATATATAATTTTTATAAAAATGGATAAAGAATTTGATGAAAAATTATTAAGTGTATTAAAACAATCTGGGAATAATAATTATATTATATATAGCAAGACCGGATTGATTAAATTTTTGGAAGAATCTATGATTAATAATAAAAAACACTTATCAGAAATAATTAGTGATATTAAAATTAAAAGAGATAATAATTATTATTTATCATCTGAAATATATAGTAAAGACATTTGGCAAGCAATTCGCAAATTTAAGCAGAAAGTACTTCAGCCATTTATTGGTTCAATGCTTTATTCTGGAATAAAAGTAAATACTATAGGCGATTATCTTTTAATAGAGAACAAAGAACACAAAAATTTTATAAATTATTATAATTTTTATGATGATGTTTTTAAACCATTAACGCAAGATAGAATTGATTATTCTGATGTGTTTAAAAGATATGTTATAGACAATAGTGATAGTGATATAAATAGAATTATAGATGAAGCTGTACAATTATTGCCATACTACAAAAATTCTGAATCGACATTAACTAAATTTACAAATACATGGTTTGCTTTGGAGACTTTGTTTAGAAATGCTGGAGATAATATTTCTAAGTCTTTTGAAGATTATGCTAGTTATTTGGTGGCGGATAGAATGTTATCGGGATATATATATTTAACAGCGGTACAAATTAAGAAAATGTATAAAGGTTTTAATAAATTGAGTAATAATTTCGTAGAGAATATTTTTTTGAATTTTGATGGGAGAAATCCTGATAATTGTGATTTCTTGACATGGAAATATTGTCGAGTAAAGAATATGGTACTTCAATATGAGGTGTATTTTCAAATGTTTCATAAAGAGGCAAAAGAATTATTAATGGATGCTTATTATCTAAGAAATAAGCAATTTCATGGAAATAAAAATTTACAAATGGAAACAACAACTGGTTTTTTGTATGATATTGTAAATGACACCATTTCTTTTTATATTGATTATATAGATGTGTATAGAGATTCAGAAAAAAATACATATTCGTTATTTAACTTTATTAAAAATATAGACAAAGTAAAAAAAATATTAATTGATGAAACGGATAGTGTGTTTGAAAAAATAGCAATTGTGTATGATTCTGTAAGAAAAATATAAGTTTTTTAAATATAGTTTTTTAATTAAAAAATGTACGCCCTGGGATTACTATTGATTATGCTATGGGTGATAGTAAACTGGAGGAATAATGAAAACATATTTTATTGCTGATACTCATTTTGGTCATACCAATATTATAAAGTATTGTAATCGTCCCTTTAGTAATGTAGAAGAAATGAATGAAGAATTAATAAAGTATTGGAACAGTGTAGTAAACGAAAATGATATAGTTTATCATCTTGGAGATTTTGCTTTTAAAAATAGTGATATTACTAATTTAGTTAGTAAATTGAATGGCAAAATATATTTAATTCGTGGTAATCATGATGGTAAATCTATTAATTATTACAATACTCATGGCTTGGAAGTTATTCCAACTAGAACTTTAATTGAAGATAAAAAGATAATTTTATCTCATCGGCCTATTCCTGATAGAGATATACCTGTTGGTTTTATTAATGTTCATGGACATATTCATAATAAACCATTAGAAGATGAGGGATTTAGTAAAGAGTTACATAAATGCGTATCAGTAGAAGTAATAGATTATAAACCAATAGAAGTTTGATTTAGTAAAACTTTTTTATTGCTGATTATTGTTAGATGTTTTAAAATGTAATTAAACCACGATATAACCAATATTTAAAATAGTCATATAATATTCTAGGTGATATACATGGATAATAGAGCGATAAAGAAGGTTGTGATTGATGCTGGACATGGTGGGGATGATCCGGGGACTATTGCAAATGGAATAACAGAAAAAGAATATACTTTAAAAATTAGTGATTATATTCATAATAGATTAGATGAGTTAGGAATACCTAATGAAATGTCTAGGATTAGTGATGAAACACTTGATAGTAATTCAAGGCCTGGGCGTATTCAAAGTTTTTATGGTAATGGCGAAGATGTAATTGTAGTATCTAATCACATTAATGCTGGGGGTGGTGATGGTGCTGAGGTTATTTATGCCCTTCGCAATGATGATACATTTTCAGCTAAAATAGCTAAAGAGTTAGAAACCGCTGGCCAAAATGTGAGAAAGTATTATCAAAGAAGATTGCCTAGCAATCCCGCGAAAGATTATTATTACATAATGCGTGATACCCCCAATAACGAAACAGTAATTGTTGAATATGGCTTTGCAGATTCTACTGGAGATGATGTTTCTCAAATTAAAAATAATTGGGAAGACCTCGCTGAAGCGGTAACTAAAGCAATTGTGGAATATGCTGGTGGTACTTATATTGCTCCGACTGGTTCTAATTACTATACAGTTAAAAGTGGAGATTCCCTATGGAGTATTTCTAAAAAGTACGGTATTACAGTGGATGAATTAAAACAAGCTAATAATTTAACAAGTAATTTACTAAGTATTGGTCAAAATTTACTTATTCCAACTAAAGAATCTGAGACTGCTACTGATGAATATATAGTTCAAAAAGGTGATACATTATATGGTATAGCCAATAAATTTAATACAACTGTTGATAACTTGAAATCTATCAACAATTTAACCACTGATTCCTTGTCTATTGGTCAAGTTTTAAAATTACCAAGTACTACAGCTAGTACTAATACCTATACTGTAAAATCAGGAGATACCCTTTATGGAATAGCTAATAAATATAACACAACAGTTGATACATTAAAATCACTAAATAATTTAACAAGTAATACATTATCAATAGGTCAAGTTTTAAAATTACCAGGTAGTAATAGTACAAGTACTAATACTTATACTGTAAAAGCAGGAGATACATTATATGCAATAGCTAATAAATATAATACTACAGTTGATGCTTTAAAATCGTTAAATAATTTAACGAGTAATACTTTAAGTATTGGTCAGACTCTAAAAATACCAAGTAGCAGTAGTGATAATGTAGTTTATACCGTAAAATCAGGAGATACCTTATATGGTATAGCAGAAGAATTTGGTACCACCGTATCAGCAATTACTAAATTAAATAATCTATCAACAACTACATTATCAATAGGTCAAAAATTATTATTGCCTTAATTTATCTAAATATAGATAATACTTGTTCATGATCTTGAGAAAGAAAGTTATGTAAATAATTTTCTTTTTTATTTACTATATCTTTTAAATTAATTAAACTATTTAATATTATATCTATTTCTTTATAGGATACAGATCTATCATAATTAATATACTTTTTATAAGTAATTGGTTTAACACCCATAATCTTTTTAAATGTCTCAGAATAATATTCTTGAGAATAAAATCCGTTTTTTAAAGCAACATTTAAAATGCTTTTATCTTTAATATCTTTTAGACTATTATATATTCTTAGACTATTAATATAGTTATTAATAGTTAAACCCATTTCTCTTTTAAATAGTTTCATTAAATAATATCTATTAATATAAAAATGTTTAGATAAATGATCTATATCTATTTTTTGATTAATATTAGAATCTATAAATTTTAATATTTTATATATTACTTCTTTCATAAGTACATTATATCATAAAAAGCCACTATTGTTTAAAAGATAATATAAAATATGTGATTTAATATATGCGAGGTGAGAAAAAATGCAATATGCACATTGGACAAATAATAATAAGTTCAAAGAAAAATTAGTTAACTATGATGGAACGGAGGTGTTAGATGAATCAGGTTTTCCTATGATATATGATAATAATAATTTTTATATTAATACGCATGATGGCCATAATTTAGTAATTGGTTCAACTGGCTCTGGTAAAAGTCAAACGGTTATATTACCAATGGCTAGACTTTCTATTAAAGCTGGAGAATCATTTGTAATTCATGATATTAGTGGGGAAGCTTATAATGCTTTAAGTGGTATGCTAGATGATAATGGTTATAAAGTTATTGCTATTGATTTTAAAGAAGCAAAATATGGTAATAATTGGAATCCTTTAACATTACCATATAGTTTATATAAGAATAATAATTTGGATGAAGTTATTACAGAACTTGAAAATATCGCATACTACTTGTTTAGTGATAGTGATGAAGCTAGTAGTTTTTGGAATAATTCTGCAATAGATTATTTTGTTGGTTTAGTTTTGTATTTATTTGAAAATGCTAAATCTGATGAAATAAACTTAGAAAGTATTTATAATTTGGCTAATAAAATAGATGATAAATTTATTAATAAAATAAAGGACAAAGCAACTATTAGTTATTATTTATCAGCTATTTTAAAAGCTCCAACAGAAACAAAAGGGGGAATAATTGCTACATTTAATTTAAGAATGCATAAATATATAACTAGAGTTAATTTAGCTAATATGTTAAATTATAGTGATTTTGATTTAAGAGATATTCAAAAAGAAAAAACAGCAATCTTTATTTTAAGTGGTAATACATCAAACTATAATGATATAATTCCTCTATTTATTAATCAAGTAATTGATTCAATTGAAGATAATAATAAAAAGAGATTAAATATTTTATTAGATGATTTTGATAATTTACTTCCTATTAAAGATTTTTCTAAGTTAATAAATAATATTAGAAGAAATAAA
>ERZ1643249.1113-NODE-1113-length-27695-cov-4.733357_pt1 | contig 27695 bp, 31 predicted proteins | sample MGYA00579263_ERZ1643249 | MGnify/ENA primary metagenome ERZ1643249 (study PRJEB29033, sample SAMEA4952264) | chicken gut metagenome | biome: Broiler Chicken; feature: Gastrointestinal Tract; material: Caecum | place: Ireland | collected 2018 | study: Broiler...
GGAGACAGTCTGTGCCAAAACGGCTGAAGATATGCGCTCACTTTCAGGCCCATGACGCCAAAGAAGGCTAGAACGGGATTTCCGAGACGGAAAACCAGAAGCAGCGCGAACACACCGAGCACCACCGCGTAGCGCAAAACCACCCCCGCCGGGAATCTGCCCCGGCCCCCGCGCGTCCCGCTGTCTTCTCCCAGAAAACGCCGCAGTGTAACCGCCATGTGAATTCCCATATAGACAGCGCAGCCAATGCCTGCCCAGAGTCCCACGGCGTCGTAGAGCCTGCCGCTCCCCAGAGCGGAAGCGACAATCTGCAGCAGCGCTCCGTATAAAAAAATCCCCCCTGTCAGTCCCGGCAGCGCGTCATTGATCTGTCTCAATTTCCTCATTTTCTTCTCCCGGAGGTATTTTTTACACACATGCTTTTATAAGATTTCCCGCAAAATTTATTTCATATGGAACGCAGTTTCCTATGAAATAAAAAAACGGCAGCAGGCAATCCATTGTCTCGGACAATCGCCTGCCGCCGCCCTGATCTCATCGGGTAAACAGCATGATCTCTGTCAGCCCTAAGGCCGACCCTATAATTTTATGGTTACCTCTCTGCCAGTATGCTCATATTTGCGAAATTTTACTCCCGCGGCCTTGAGCATTCTCTTGGACGCTATGACAGAAGGTGTGTTGTCGTATTTGTCACATTCATAGATAACGGTTTTGATTCCACTCTGTATGATCGCTTTCGCGCACTCATTGCAGGGAAACAGAGACACATAGAGCTTTGATCCCTCCAGGCTTCCGCCCCGGTAGTTCAGGATCGCGTTCAGCTCGCTGTGGGTCGTATAAAAATATTTATTGTCCAGCGGATCGCCCTCCCGCTTCCAGGGAAACTCGTCGTCGGAACATCCCCAGGGAAATCCGTTATAGCCCATGGACAAAATCTTGTTGTCCTCGCTGACAATACAGGCGCCCACCTGTGTGTGGGGATCCTTGGAACGCATGGCGGAAAGGAACGCCACCCCCATAAAATATTCATCCCAGCTGATATAGTCCAGACGCTTGTCACTCATGACGCTCCTCCTCCCTCAATTTCTTCGGCAGCCGCTCAATCGCGTTTTTCAGAACTTCAAAACAGAGCCCGTACACCTGAAGCGATCCCCCGTAGGGATCCACAATCTCCAGCTCATCTCCCACATAGGCGGACAGCACTCTTGTGTTCTCCTCCGTAGCCCCGTCGTAAGTCTCCAGAATCTTCTGCCGCTGATCAGCGCTCATGGTAAAAACCATCGTGCCGTCCTCAAAGTCCGATTCCTCCAGCTGCCGGGAGGAGAAATTCTCCCATACAATGCCGTTGCTGATCATGACCGCCTCGGCTTTCTGATTCAGCGGCTCCGGGAACTGCACCAGAAGCCCTCTGGCCTCCACCGAAAAATCCGCGGCCTCCGGCAGGGATCGCAGGATTCCGGCCGCCATCGCCGCCCGGCTTGTCCCGCTGTCCGAAGCAAAAATGATCCTTTTTATCTCTTCCATACCCTTCTCCTATACCTTTATCATCCGATGTCCCGCCGCCTTCAGCAGACGGTTCATAATCGCCTGTCCCAGATTCGGCGTCTCAAAACTCTCCGAGTAAATCACATCCACATCCGTCTCGTCAAATCTGCGCAGAATATCAAAGAGATGGCGGGCAATTCCCTCCTCGTCCGACCGCTCTCCCATGGACAGCACCACCGGCGCGCAATACGCCTTCTTCGTCTCCTCCGTGGCAATCACTCCGGCTTTCTCCCCTCGCTGTCCTGCTTCCGCTGTCTGGCGATTGATGTATTCGATGACCTTTTCGGCTTGTCCATCCACGATGGTCAGCTGCGCTCTCGGCGCGTAATGGCGATACCGCATTCCCGGCGCCTTCGGTCTCGCATGGCTCTCTTTACCCTGTATGCCCGGGTCAACCCGCACTTCTCCCAGCACCTCTCTGAGCATCTTCCCGGTAATGTATCCGGGGCGCAGAATGGTCGGCGTCCCCTCTGTGAGATCCACAATCGTGGATTCCAGTCCGATCCCAACCGGCCCTCCGTCCAGAATCATGTCGATCCTGCCGTCCAGATCCTGCCGCACGTGTTCCGCTCTGGTGGGGCTCGGTCTGCCGGAGGTATTGGCGCTGGGCGCTGCGATCATACGGCCGCTGACTCTGATAAACTCCCGGGCAGCCGGGTGGCTGGGCATGCGCACGGCAACCGTCTGCAGACCTCCCGTGGTCTCCAGGGGAATGCGGTCATTTTTGTCCACAATCATGGTAAGCGGCCCCGGCCAGAAGGCCTCCGCCAGTTTCTCCGCCTCCTTCGGCAGATGGGACGCAATCTCTTTCAGTTGGGAAATCTCCGCTATATGAACAATCAGCGGATTATCCGACGGACGGCCCTTGGCCTCATAGATCTTCCTGGATGCCAGGGGATTTTCCGCGTCTCCTCCCAGCCCGTAAACCGTCTCTGCGGGAAACGCGACCAGCCCGCCCGCCCTGATAATGCGGCCTGCCTCCTGATAGATCTCTTTGTCCGAGGATTGATTTGTTAAGCGATAATATTTTGTATCCATAGGCACATTATAGCACTTTTTTCCATTTTCACAACCTGCGGCCTTCCCGGGAATCTTCCCCGCTGTTTTCCTCCAGGAAATCACAGATACCGTGATAGATCGCCTCCGCCAGCTTCTCCTGATAGGAAGATTCCTGAAGTTTCTCTGCCTCCTTGGGATTGCTCAGAAAACCGCACTCCACGATAACCGTCGGGCTGACGGTATTTTTCAGGATATAGTAACTGTCGTTGGCCTTGGCCTTCCTCGTGTTTTCCCTGTCCGCGTACTTTCGCAGATTTTCCTGCAGCGCCTCCGCCAATGCCTTTCCCTGCACCGACTGGCTGTAATAAAAAACCTGGGCTCCCTTCACATAGCTTTCCTGATAGCTGTTCTGATGGATGCTGATGGTAATGTCCGGATCTATATCCTCAATGATCTCGCAGCGCTTCTTGAGATCCTCGGACTTCTTGCTGGTGGAACCCGGGCTGTACAGCCCCATATCCTTCTGACGGATATAATAGACATCCATCCCCTTCTTCTCCAGATAATCCCCCAGACAGAGCGCGATCTCCAGGTTGATATCCTTCTCAAGGCTGCCGTCCGCCGCCACTTTTCCCGGATCATTTCCCCCGTGACCGGCGTCAATCATCACTTTCATCCCCTCCACAGCCCGGCCGCTGACTGCGTCCCGGACGCCGTGGGTGGCGGCGAACAGCGCTGTCAGAATCAGACAGACCGCCATAATCAGTTCGATCTTCTTCCTCATTGCAGGGTTTCCTCTCACACAATGCTCACTCTATTTATATGAAGAAACCCTTTTGTGTAGACGCCTTTTGCCCGGGACTGTCCGGGTTCCCGCTGTCTATGGATTGAGGTACTTTGCCGTCACGCTCCAGATGCTCGCGTCGTCAAAGCCCAGCTTCCAGAAAGCGCCGCCCGCCAGATCATGCTCTGTGAGCACCTTCAGCTTCTCCTCTATGGAGAAGGCGTCCTCCTGCCAGAGCTGGTATGTGACGCCATCCTGGGTATACTCTCCGTAATTCTGCCCCAGCTTCTCATCCCAGGTCATCGTCATATTGTGATCCGCGATATAATTTGCCGTGGCAGCAACCCCCATGGCACTGCTCTTCAAAGTCGTGCCGTCATAATACCATACTCTGGAATACAGGGGCATGCCCATGATGACCTGCTCCTTCGGCACTTCCTCCAGCGTCGCTTTTACCGCGTCCTCCACAAATCCGATAGAGGCTACGGATCCCGCTTCGTCGCCGCCGGAATAGTGCTCATCGTACGCCATGATGATCACGTAGTCCGCGAAATCTGCCTGGACATCCCGATTGTAAATCATGGAGGATGCCGACGGCGCGTAGTTATCCACCGAGAGAATCAGGTCATTCTTCTCGCACTTGAGGGACAGTTCCTTGACAAAAGCAAGGTAGCCGTCCGCCGCCGCGCCGCTCAGCTGCTCGATATCCACATTGATACCGTCCAGGTTGTAGGTAATCGCCGCCGCGATCAAATTGTTTACCAGCGCATCCCGGCTGGATGTGGTATTCAGCACACTGGTGGTATCCACCTCGTCGTTTTCCAGATTGCTGACCAGTCCCCAGACCTGCACCCCCTGCTGATGACAGTAATCCACATAGGATCTGCTTCCCAGATCCGCGATGCCGCCCTGATTGTCATCCAGATAAAACCAGGTGGGCGAGATCACATTCATACCGGAGGCCCTGCTCAACACATCCGCGATACCGCTGTTGGCGGAAGCGGAGGTAACCTGATGCCATCCGAGCACGACATCCGTATCCAGCAGAATATGGGAAAATTCCTCCTTCGGAAGCGTCGCCTCCGTCACGACCTGCTGCCTGCTGCCCAGACGGCTGTTCTGTACGCACCCCAGCACACCGTCCTGTGTGAGCACCAGGCTCCAGCTGCCGTAATCATCCAGCACACTGACCACATCCCCCTCTTTGCCATCCTTCAGGATCGGACTCTTTACGCCGCCGTGCCGCCGAAGTTCCGTATCCCGCTTCAGCGCCGCCGTGGTCTTCTCATACCCCGCCTTCTCTATGATCAAACGGCAGGGCTCCTCCGCTATGGAATAGGTGAGATCCGTATACTGCTTCATGAAATCCAGGGAGAGATATACCGCCCCATCCCGGGCGATCATGATATTGTGATCCGCCTGTTCCCTGCTCCGGTCCACCATGTAAGTGCTGCTCCCCGGAGATACCGAGATGACATGGGAGGATGTGATGTAGCGCAGAATATTTTCCGTGCCGTCATAGACATACCCGTCGTCCAGATACTCCTTCAAAAAGGAGATCTCCAGATAGGGATGGCCGTCCTGATAAATCCCATGAACCGGCGTATCAGCCTCATCCTCATAGTAAGTTCCATCCACGATAACCGCCGCCTGATCTTCCTCTGTCAGGACAAAATAGTCTGTCAGCGCCATCCGCTCCTTCGACGGTGTGTAGCGCTGTACCAGAAAAATTACCAGAGCCAGCACAATGACGGCTCCGACTCCCCCAATTACCCAACGCAGTCTGCCATTCCCCGGCTTTCTGCGCGTTCTCTTTCTTTCCATCTGTCTTCCTCCGACTGTTCCTGTTCCCCCGAAAATACGCGCTTCACACGATTTCGGGAACTGTCTTTCGCCTGTCCAGTATAACACACTCCCGGTCGGTTGGAAAGGACAAGCGGGAGCCCTTCGCGCCGATTCGTATCCGTTTTCCCGCCTGTTCTTCCGTTCTTTTTATCCTTACGGATATTCCATATGTACAAGGCATTGAGATCTCCCCGTACCGTAAACTCCCGAAAACCTCCTTTCCGCAGCCGCCTGTGTCGGTCCCGCGCCGACATCTTCCTGTTCTGCCCTTTTCTTCCGCCGTTGACAAAATCTTTTCTTTTCACATTCTTTTTTACTCCGTGTCTGAAACTGGCGGAATCCATAGCCGGACATATGGAAAATGCCGGTCCAAAGACAGCCGGCCCAGGCGCAGGTATCCGGAAAAGGTCAAATCTGTTCGTGGTATATGATGTGCTTTCGCCTTTCCGCAGACTCCCCGTCTGTTCCGGTGCTCCTTTCGCGGTGCCCGGGAGAAACATTCATCCTCAGCGTACCATGGCTTTTCTTTTATTTTTTGCATAAATTTGGAAAAAATTTCCCAGAATGGTAAGAAACAATCGAGAAAATGATAATAACTTTTCAGCGAAATGCATATGGTTATATTAGCGCCGCGGTATGTGCGGACGCGCCTTTTGGGAAATAAATCGGGATCTGAAAGGCGATATCCTGCGGCTGCTGATTGCGGACATGCCTCAAAGATGTGCTGTGATGAACTGCTTTCCTGAAAAGAATTTCCAGAACAGGAAAGCTATCTCCTGCATAGTTTATATCAAATTCCGGTTTTTATTTCAACAAAATCCGCTATATTTAAGCATTTTTTTACAAATTTAGACTTTTTTAAGATTCGTGTTCTTTACTTTGTTTTTTTCATTGTATATAATGAAGCCAGGTAATCATTTACCAAATTTTCAATAAAGGATGTGACGATATATGAAAATTGAAAAAGTAAATGACAACCAGATACGTTGCACCCTGACGCGGGAGGATTTAGACAGCCGGCACATGAAGCTCAGCGAATTAGCCTACGGCACGGAGAAGGCAAAGATGCTTTTCCGGGAGCTGATGCAGCAGGCATCCTACCAGTTCGGCTTCAACGCCGACGACATCCCACTGATGATCGAAGCGGTTCCCATCTCATCCGATGCGATCCTGCTGATTGTCACGAAGGTGGAATACCCGGAGGAGCTGGACACCCGGTTTTCCCGGTTCTCGGAAGATCAGGACGATACGGATGAGAGTTACGATGAGATTGATTTGACCAGAAACGGCAGTGCTTCTGCCAATGATATCATAAAGCTGTTCCGACAGGCCAAAGAGGCTGTCGCCGCTGCCGGAAAGGCCGCGGAGCAGGGAGGTATCCCCGGTAGTGAGCGGGACATCCCGGTAGATATTACCAAGATGTTTGTTTTCCACAATATGGATGATCTGTTCCGACTCACTCACATACTTACCCCCTTCTATCACGGCAAAAACTATTTGTACAAGAATCCCAAGACAGGCGAATATTATCTAGTTGTCAGCAAAAGTCAGCACACACCGGAAGAATTTAATAAGGTCTGCAATATTCTGACGGAATACGGATCTCAGGATCACTTTTCCGTCGGATCCCAGGCTTACTTCGAAGAGCACTATCAGCTGCTGATTCCCGAAAATGCCCTGGAGGTTCTCTCCAAGGTATGACGCCGGTGTAGCTGCCGATGGATGAAGACGTCCCCAGAGACGTTCCCAAAACAGAAAAGAAGGACGGAGACATTTCGATGCCTCCGCCCTTTCTTTTTCACGCTCTTGCTTTCCAATCCTTAGCCTCTGGACTCCAGGAAGCTGTTGATCTCGTCCACCAGCATCTCAGAGTCAATGCCGTGCACCATCGCCGCCTGCTCAATGGTCTCCATCTGAGAAGAGGGACATCCGAGACAGTGCATTCCGATATTTAATAAAATTGGTGCCACGCCTTCATCGATCTGAAGCAGTTCGCCAATCATGGTATCTTTGGTCACTTTTGCCATTTTTCTTTCCTCCTGTTTTTCTATAGCTTTCGCGAAGTTATTATAATACGATTAGCTCTGTTTATCAACATTTTTTCCAGATTTCCAGATTTTATCCACACTTTGTACTGAAATAAAAACTTGTCTTCGCCGGGTAATTGCATTAGAATGACAGTAGAGGCGAAGAGCTGATATTCTTTAGTGAATAGGAGGAATGAACTATGGCATATGTAATTTCTGATGCATGCATTTCCTGTGGAACATGCGAACCCAACTGCCCGGTAGGCGCTATCTCTCAGGGAGATACTCAGTACAACATCGACGCGGACACCTGCATTTCCTGCGGTTCCTGCGCTGGCAACTGCCCGGTAGGCGCTATCTCCGAGGGTTAATTCCTTTCGGAACAACGTGTTGTTACATAAAAGAACGTCTGTGTTTACAGACGTTCTTTTTTTCTGCCGAAGATTCCGACCTTTTTCTTTTCCTTTCTGGCTTTTGTCCCCCGCTGGCGGATTGCCGCGTCCAGTTTTCGATAGCGGTCCTCCTCCTGCTCCTGCTGCTCCCGCATCAGGTAGTTCATCTCTTTGAGAATGCGATCCCCCACTTCATTGGACAGATCCTCATTGTTGTTCTTAAGCGCATTGGCGACGATCTCCGTCATGATCTCCTGGAACTGCTCCATTTTGATTTTCGGATCCTCCACCGTGGCCACTTCCGACGGCTGCTTCTCCTTTCCGTCACTCTCCAGCCCCAGTTCCCGCGCATTGGTTATGGTCAGAATCTGCCGGTCTCTCTCCTTCTCCTTATTTCTCTGTTCCCTCTGCTTCTCGTTTTTCAGATACATACGGATCGCCTTCAGCTGATATCCCTTCTCCTTCAACTCTTTGATCTTGAGGAATTCCTTGATGTTCTCGTCCGTATAGTAGCGGTGCCCCATCTCGTTTCTGGGTATATCCAGCTGAAGTTCATCCTCCCAGTAGCGCAGAACATGCTGTTCCAGCTGAACGATATTCGCGGCGTCAGAGATCATGTACCTTACCTGTTCCATTTTTCATCCTCCTTCAAAAAAAATGATGACAGAGTCTGCGGATCTTCACGCAGATTCCATCATCATTTGTAGTGCTTTATGTACAGGTACATTATACTCCCGGCCACAGACGGGGACAAGCTTTTTCCATCGCCCGATTCCGACAATTTTCACGGCCGCTGGGAGTGATCCAGGTTGCCGAACTTGGTGTACTCGGGCAGCCATGCCAGCTGGATTGTCCCGATGGGGCCGTTTCTCTGTTTGGCCACAATGATCTCGGAAATATTTTTCAGTTCCGTATCTTTATTGTAATAGTCATCCCGGTAGATGAACATGACCACGTCCGCGTCCTGCTCGATGGCTCCCGACTCACGCAGATCCGAGAGCATGGGACGATGATCCGGCCGCTGCTCCACCGCTCGGCTCAGCTGAGAGAGGGCCACCACCGGCACATTCAGCTCTCTGGCCAGGGCTTTCAGAGATCGGGAAATCTCGGAGATCTCCTGCTGCCTGGATTCCGACCGGCCGGAGCCGGTCATCAGCTGCAGGTAATCGATGATGACAATCTTCAGGTCATGCTCCAGCTTGTACTTCCGGCATTTGCTGCGCAGCTCGGAAATACTGATACCCGGCGTGTCATCGATGATCAGCTTGGAATTTCCGATGATACCCGCCCCCTCGATCAGCTTCTCCCACTCGGACTCCTGCAGATTTCCGGTTCGAAGCTTCTGGGCGTCCACTCTGGACTCCAGAGAAAACAGACGGTTTACCAGCTGCTCCTTGGACATCTCCAGGGAGAAGATCGCCGCGCACAGATTCTCGTGAAAAGCGATATACTGGGCAATGTTCAGCACGAATGCCGTCTTTCCCATAGAGGGACGGGCGGCGATGAGCACCAGATCCGAGGGCTGCAGACCGGCGGTCTGGTAATCCAGATCCAGAAACCCGGTGGGAATACCGGTTACGCTTCCCTTCTGCCTGGATGCCTGCTCAATCTTGTTGATGGCGTTCATGACCACCTCTTTGATGGGCACATAATCGGAGACGCCCCGGTTCTGCACCAGATCGAAGACCACCTTCTCCGTCTTCTCCAGGATGGAACCTACATCCTCCTTTCCGGCATAACACTCGTTCTCCAACTCCTGATTGACCCGGATAATCTGCCGCAGCAGCGCCTTATCCTTCACGATATTGGCGTAGGCCTCCACATTGACAGTCAGCGGAACCGCCGCCACCAGATCGCCGATATACTCCAGGCTGGCCACCTCCGCGGGCACATCCTTCTCCTTCAGCTTGTTCTGCAGCGTTACCAGGTCCACCGGCTGCCGGTCATTGTACAGTTCCGCGATGGCTTCAAAGAGCACACCGTACTGCTGATGGTAAAAATCATCCTTGTGGAGAATCTCGGAAGCCGTGAGAATCGCATCTTTATCCACGATCATGGAACCGATGACCGACTGTTCCGCCTCCAGGCTGTTGGGCATGGTTCGTTTGATCAACGCTTCTTCCATGTGTCTACTCCTTCGCTTCCTACTCCGCGCTCACGTGCACACGCATAACCGCCGTTACCTGGGGATGCAGCTTTACCTTTACCTCAACCGTCCCCAGCGTACGAATCGGTTCCTCCACAACTACCTTTTTCTTGTCCAGATCCACGTGGTACTGTTCCTTTACCGCGGTGCAGATCTCCTTGGAGGAGACGGAACCGAAGGTCCTGCCGCCCTCTCCCGTGCGGATCTTTGTCTCCACCAGCCACTCGCTGATCTCCTTTGCCATGGCCTGCGCCGCCTCGAGATTTTCCTTGGCGACCTTGTCCGCGTGCTGCTGCTGGAGCTTCAGGTCGTTCATGTTCTTTTTATTGGCCTCGACACCCATCTTCTTGGGAATCAGCACATTTCTCGCGTACCCGTCGCTGGCCTCCACGACGTCCCCTCTCTTTCCCAGGGTCTTCACATCTTTCAGCAAAATTACTTTCATATCTTAATCTCTCCTTCATCTATCAAAATGTCTATGGTATCCTGCAGTTTTCTCTTGACCTCCGCCAACGAGCTGTTCTCGATCTGCGCTCCCGCCACGTTGAGATGCCCCCCGCCGCCGAGCCGTTCCATGATCAGCTGCACGTCGATCTCATCGATGGATCGGGAGCTGATATAAACCTTGTTCTGATACTCGGTCAGGACAAAGGAAGCTTTGATTCCGACAATATTCAGAAGCTCATTGGCCGCCTGGGCGCCAACCACCGTCGGGCTCTCCACATTGGATTCCTCGGACACCGCGATGGCAAATGCTCCCCGGTATACCTGGGCATGCCGCACGATCTCCGCCCGGGCCTTGTAGGCCGACATGTCTTCCCGCAGAAGTTTTCTCACCCTGGTTACCTCCACACCGCAGCGTCTCAGATAGGCCGCCGCCTCAAAGGTGCGCACGCCGGTCTTGCGCATGAAGTTGTTGGTATCAATCAGGATACCGGCATACAGGCTGTCCGCCTCCTGGGGCTTCAAGTGCACTTTCTCGGAAAAATACTGGAGAACCTCCGCCACCATCTCGCAGGTAGAGGAAGCGTAGGGCTCTATATAGGAAAGGATCGAATTCTCAATGACCTCATTTCCCTGTCGGTGGTGATCAAAAACCACCACGCTGCGGCTCTTTTTCAGAAGATCCGGACAATCCGTGTAGCTGGGCCGGTTGGTGTCCACCACCATGACCAGCGTGCGGTTGCTGCAGCGGTCGATGGCCTCGTCGCTGTCGATAAACATATCCTCGGGGTACCCCTGCTCCTCCGAGAAGCACTCCATCAGGGGCCTTACCGAACTTGTCACGGTGTTGAGCACGATCTGTGCCGGTTTTCCCAGCTCCCTGGCCGCACAGTACACGCCGACCGAAGCGCCGAAGGAATCCGCATCGCCGATGGAATGGCCCATGATAATCACATTGTCCCGGCTCTCCATCATCTCCCGCAGAGCCTGTGCCTTCACTCTGGCTTTTACTCTGGTATTCTTCTCGATCTCTTTTCCGCGGACACCGTAGTAGGAGAGATTGTCCTTCTCCTTGATGACCGCCTGGGATCCGCCCCGGCCCAGGGCGATATCGATAGCTGCCCGGGCATACTCCGCGTTCTGATTGTAACTGTTGCCCGAGAGTCCGATACCGATGCTCAGCGTTACCGGCATATCGTTGTGAACCTTGGTGCTCTTGATCTCCTCCAGAATGGAAAACCGGTTCTCCTCCATGGCCGCCAGATATTTCCGCTGGAATACGATAAAATATTTGTCCTTTTCCAGCTTGCGCACCAGCGCGTCCGCGTCGCGGAAATATTTCCCGATTTTCCGGTCAATCATGGCCGTCACAAAAGACCGTTTGACCTCCTCCACGGAATCGAAAGCCTCGTCGTAATTGTCGATATAGAGAAGAGCCGTCACCATCTGCTGGTCGCTGTTCTCCCTGCGGGCTTTTACCAGCTCCGTCTCGTCAAACAGAAGCAGCGCGATCAGCGTATTCTCCTTGTCGAGCGTGGTAAGGATCTGACTTCCCTCCCCCATCTCGGTAAAGTAGAGCTTTTGCATGGAGGCCTGGTAAACCCGGTCATTCAGCTCCACCTGGACATTGAAGCTGTCCTGCTGCACCTTGGCGAGACTCTCCTTTGTGATCTCCCGAAAGACCGTGGAGATGGATTTCTGATAATGCTTGTCCTTTCCGGACACTCCCGCGAATTCCTCGTTCATCCACAGGATCTTTCCGCCGGCATCCAGAAGCGCGTACGGGATCTGAAATTTGTCCAGCAGTTCTTTCTGCACCGTCCCGTAGTGGGTGGCGAAATGAATGATCTCCTCATTCAGCCGGACCATGATAACCCGGTAGAGCACCAGGACGATGGCGGCGTACAGCAGCACGAAAACACCGGTAACAGCGCCAATCCGGATATTATAAAAAAGAAGTCCGATATCTCCGGCAAGAAACACAAAAATCATATACAGCGGAGCCTGAAAGTATCGTTTCAGCTTGCCGTTAAACTGTAATGTCTCCATATTTTCTCCTCTGTCAACATATCGTTGTCCGCGCGGGCGGTGTGATCCGCGCCCTTTTTACCCCATAGATTATAGCACTTCACACACGCTAAATCCACTCTTTTGCGCCAGGGGTCAGAATAACGAAATTTTCTCCGTTATTTTGTCTATTCTGACATTGCCGCCGCCCAATTCTTTTTCTATAATGTAATCGTTCGCTGAGATTGGCGAAAAATAAGAGAAAAGGGGTTTTTACCATGTCAAGTATTTCACTGAAAAACATTACAAAAATTTATCCCAACGGATTTCAGGCAGTAAAGGATTTCAACCTGGATATCGAGGACAAGGAGTTCATCATCTTTGTAGGCCCTTCCGGATGCGGTAAATCCACCACCCTGCGTATGATCGCCGGACTGGAGGAAATTTCCGGCGGCGAGCTGATCATCGACGGCAAGCTCATGAACGATGTGGAGCCGAAAGACCGCGATATCGCAATGGTATTCCAGAACTACGCTCTGTATCCTCATATGACAGTATATGATAACATGGCATTCGGACTGAAGCTGCGCAAGATGCCCAAGGCCGAGATCGATCAGAAAGTGCGGGAGGCCGCCAAGATTCTGGATCTGGAATCTCTTCTGGATCGGAAACCGAAGGCTCTTTCCGGTGGTCAGAGACAGCGTGTTGCCATGGGCCGTGCCATTGTCCGTAACCCGAAGGTATTCCTGATGGATGAGCCTCTGTCCAACCTGGATGCAAAGCTGCGTGTGCAGATGCGTATCGAGATCTCCAAACTTCATGAGAGACTGGGCGCTACCATCATTTATGTAACACATGACCAGACCGAGGCTATGACGCTGGGTACCAGAATCGTCGTTATGAAGGACGGCGTGGTACAGCAGATCGATACGCCCAACAACCTTTACAATAAGCCCGGCAACCTGTTTGTAGCCGGATTCATCGGATCTCCGCAGATGAACTTCCTCAATGTTACCATTGAGAAAAACGGAGAGGATCTGATCGCCAAGAGCGGAGACAATAAAATCGCCATTCCGGCTTCCAAGGCTAAGGCCCTGACAGAAGGCGGCTATGTGGGCAAAGAGGTCGTTCTCGGCATCCGTCCGGAGGACATCTACGATTCCCAGATGTTCATCGACGCATCGCCCAACACCACCCTGCAGGCAAAGATCCACGTATACGAGCTTCTGGGCGCCGAAGTATATCTGTACTTCGATTACAACGACACACAGCTGACTGCCCGCGTGGACCCGAGAACCACCGCAAAGGCCGGCGATACCATCACGTTCGCTCTGGATATGGAGCACGCTCACTTCTTTGACAAGGATACCGAATTGACGATCACAAACTAATCGTCTATGATAGAGATATCACAGGTTGAAGGAGCTTAGCGTAAATGGATTATTCTTCCAAGCTGACACAATTACTGCAACAACTGGAAGTCGAGACCGGCATTACCTTTACGGTTGCCGACTCGACATTAGATGAAGCGGAAACCCTCGCCAAGGTAAGAGACTTTCTTTCCTTTTATCAAACCCGTGACAACAGAAACCTTTTCCTGTCACGCTTCTTCCTTGGACAGCTCTCCCCTGAGGAAATTCTTCGGGGGAAGCAGCGGTTTCATATAGAAGAAAGCACCTTAAGGGTGCTTTTTCTTCTTGAGTGCAAACAGCCTTACGATCCGGCTGTCATCTCCGTATTATCCAATCTCAATGCCTCCGGCGCCGACATGATCGTGGAACTGGATTCCCTCCACATCGCAGTGATCCGGCAACTGAAGCATTCCCTCTCCGATCAGGCACTGCGCAAGGCAGCTCTCGGACTGGTGGATACCCTGGAGGCTGAGACCATGGTTTCTTTTGCCGTCGCCTACGATTCCTGCTGCGAAGCGTTTTCACAGCTTCCTGTCAGTTATCAGAACTGCCATGCCGCCCTGCGCATCGGAAACATTTTTTACTCCTCAGAGCGGGTCTTCGGCTATCGGGAACTTGGGCTCGGCAAGCTTCTCTATTATGTCCCCCGGGAAGTCTGTTACCACTATCTGGAAGATAACTTCGGCTCCCTGGATTACCGGGACCTGGACGACGAGACGCTGCACATCATTCATACCTTTTTTGACAGCGGCCTCAGCATCGCCGAGACCGCCCGAAAACTCTATATGCATCGGAATACCCTGGTATACCGTCTGGACAAGATCCAGAAGCTGACCGGCCTGGACATCCGCAGATTCGAAGACGCGGTAACCTGCAAGATCGGTCTGATGCTCGGCATCTTTCTCTACCGGGATCAGGAGAGCCGTCCGGCTCCCGATCCGATGTCCACCACGTAGAACTCCGGCGTAATGCCGGTTTTCTCCTGGTAACCTTTGCCCACCTGGTCTTTGAAATCTTCCACAGCCTCATTCTTTACGATGCTGACCGTGCATCCGCCGAACCCGCCTCCGGTAATTCTGGATCCCAGGACGCCGGGAACTTTCCATGCCAGATCCACAAGAATATCAATCTCCTCACAGGATACCTCATAGTCATCCCGCAGAGAAATGTGGGACTGATTCATCAATTCTCCAAATCGCCTGATATCATTGTCCTTCAAAGCCTTTACCGCTTCGATGGTCCGCCGATTCTCCGCCACTGCATGTTTCGCCCGTCTCCTGCAGACCGGATCGGTAATGGCAGACTCATATTTCTCAAACGTCTCCATGTCCAGATCCCCGAGCGTCTCAATATCCACAACGCCCTGGAGCTGCGCCAGCGCCTTCGCGCACTCCTCCCGCCGCTCATTGTATTTGGAATCCACCAGGCTGTGTTTTACCTTGCTGTTGGTAATGACAATCTTCGCGTCCGGCAGCCGAATGTCCGCGTACTCATAACTCAGATCGCTGGTGTCCAGGAAGATCGCACAGTCCTTTTTTCCCATAGCCACCGCGAACTGATCCATGATACCGCAGTTGCAGCCGTTGAAATTGTTTTCGGAATACTGACCGATCAGCGCCAGATCCGTCATGGACAGTTTTTCAAATCCGTAGAGATCCCTCAAAATCACGCCGGTCAGAACTTCCAGCGACGCGGAGGAGGACAGACCCGAACCGTTGGGGATATTCCCCCAGATCGCCATGTCGAATCCGCAGTCCAGTGTCATCCCTCTACCGGCAAAGGCCCACACAATACCCAGCGGATAGTTGGCCCATCCGTACCGCTTCTGGTAACTCAGATCCTCCAGAGACACCTCCACAACACCCGCATCATCCAGATTCGCGGAGTAAAAGCGTATCTTATTATCCTCTCGCTTTCTGGCAACGCCATAGGTTCCCAGCGTCAGCGCGCAGGGAAACACATGGCCGCCGTTGTAATCGGTATGCTCTCCGATCAGGTTCACGCGTCCCGGAGAAAAGTAGGTCCGCACGTCGCCGCCCTCTCCGTAATGCTCCTCAAATACTGCTTTCAAATTCTTTTCATCCATCTCTCTGTCCCCCTAATTCTGAAATACCCTGTCCGGGCAATGGTTGTGCATGGCCTCCAGAAGTTCTTCCTTCGGCTCAAAATAAATTTTCGCCTGCTTGTTCTTTTTCTTCAGGTGCGCGATGATCACATAGATCCGGGCGTTCGGATCGCCGCTGACAAACCGCATGACCGACATCTGTCCGTGATCATAGGCCAGCGCCTTCTGGGATCCCTCCGGAGCGAGCACCAGCATTTCCGACAAATCCATGACAAGAACCTGCTTGCGCCTGCTCTGGCGGATTACCTTGTCAATCTCCATCGTGCCTCCCACATAGAGATACTCGTATTCCGTCTCCATCTGAGACTGTTTCCGATAAAACAGAATTACGCATACGATAAAGAGTATCAGGCAGATGAAATGCACCGCGAAAACGGTAGCCAGCCCGAAGAAAATGGTCAGCGCCATCAAAATATTCTTTATCGTATAATCCTTTTTCGTCAGAACCTTCTTTACAACCTGTTCCACATATGTATCCTGATACATGTCCTCTGTCCTCTCACTGCTGCTGTACCTGCAGCGCCCTCTCATTGAAATCTGTCAGCAGTACGTAGATCGTCTGATTGTCGAAAAACGCCTGAGGGCCGCTGAAAGTCCGGGTCTGACGCAGGGGAAGATAGCTTCCCAAAAGTCCGGCGTCTTCCAGCAGCGTCTCATAGAGATCCGTGCTGCTGCCGAAGGTGTTCTTCAGAAAATCAAATGCCAGCTCCCGCTTCTCGCAGTTGGCGGTAACCATCCAGCTGCAGCCGCCGTCTGTATCGTAATGGCCCCCGTTGCCCTGTTCCGCCTCCGCGGGCAGATTGGTCAGCGCCCAGTTTCCGGCTCCGATGTTGCCATTCATCAATTCGGCAAAAATCTCACAGTTGTCGATCAACGCCACTGTATCCTCGCCGCTGACCGCGGACAGGTACTGGTCCTCGCTCTCCACCTCGATCAGAACACCGTCCTCTTTCATGGTCTGATATACCGCATCGGGTATCCGCTCCCGCAGACGGCCGGACGCCCGCACCACCAGCATAGGCTGTCCGGTCTTCTCCAGCACCGTGCGCCCCATCTCATCAAAGGCTTCCCAGGTTATGTTGGTAAAATCATCGATCGTGAGTCCGGCCTTCTCCAGAAGATCCGTGCGCATCATAAGCACCATCGTCCCCTGATCCATGGGCAGGCCATACAAAACGTCATCCACAGTGGTCTGCTGTGTCTTATGTTCATCAAACTGAGAAAAATCGATTCCGGATTCCGACAGATCCGCGAACAGGTCCGCCATCTGATCCGTATCTTCCACAAGTTCCTGATCACGGACCAGCAGAATATCCGGCAATGCCGTCACATCCCCGCTGCTCCCGGCCTCCTGCAGCTGCTCCTGTATGTCCTCCCAGGAGTGCTCCGTGACTGCAATTCGGAATTCCGGATGCTCCTCCTGGTACATCGCCGCCGCCTCCTCCATGGCATACTGCCAGGAAGACTGCCCCCAGCACCAGACCGTCAGCGTATTCTCGTCTTCCGATGTGCCCTGCTCTTTCTCTGTCCCGAACAGTCCGCAGGCTCCCAGGGACAAGGCCATGGTCATGGCCGTCATCAGTGCTAAAATTCTTCTCTTCATAGCCCCCGCGCTCCTTTTCATCCCTTTTATTTTGCCATAAACAACTGCCAATTTCTACTGTTTTATAAAGAATTTATAGATAGTTTATAAAACAGGAAAAAGGCCGCCACCCCCTTCGGATGACGGCCTTTCGTATGCAAAATCGTCAGATTACTCTGCTACATAGGGCATCAGTGCAACGTGACGCGCTCTCTTGATGGCAACGGTCAGCGCTCTCTGATGTTTCGCGCAGTTTCCTGTGATACGGCGGGGAAGAATCTTTCCACGCTCAGACACATACTTCTTCAGCTTTGCTGTGTCTTTGTAATCGATCACATTATCTTTACCGCAGAATACGCACACTTTTTTTCTTCTGTGCACGGGTCTTCTTCTGGGACCATCTGCTCTGTCTGTCTTTGTATAAGCCATGGTATTACCTCCTGTAATTAGTTAAATGGCAACTCCTCTTCGATACCGTCGGGAATGTTCATAAATCCATCCCCTGCCGGTGCGCTGGGTGCCGGCGTACTGTTGTTGGGAACATATCCGCTGTTTGCCGCAGAAGCGCTCTTGCTCTCGGCAAATTCCACGTTGTTGGTCACGATCTCCATGCCGTAAACCATCTGACCTTCCCGATTCGTATAGTTATTATTGCGGATCTCTCCGTCCAGAACGATCTTGGTTCCCTTGCGAAGATACTTCTCCACGAACTCTCCCTGCTTTCCAAAGGAAACGCAGTTGAAGAAGTCTGCGTCGGGATCTCCCTCCCGCTTGAATCTGCGGTCCACAGCGATGGAAAATCTCGCAACCGCTGTATTGTTGGCTCCACCGTATCTCACCTCGGGATCTCTGGTCAAACGTCCCATAAGGATTACTTTATTCATAGGCTCTACCTCTTTCTATCCTATGCCTCGTCTTTCTTAACGCACAAGAATCGAAGAACATTGTCCATGATACGCACATCCGCTTCTACCTCAGCGGGAACGTCGGGCTCTGCGTCAAACTGGATGAAATAATAGAAGCCTTCGTTCATCTTCTGAATCTCGTAAGCAAGCTTTTTCTTACCCCAGTCTTCCACTTCCGTCACAGTGCCGCCGGCGCGGGTAATATACTCTTTCGCCTTCTCGACAACTGCGGCCCTCGCGTCATCCTCGATCTTCGCGTTAACAACAAGTGCTAACTCATACTTTTTCATGCGACTTTTACCTCCTTCTGGTCTTTTGGCCCTCCCCTTATCCGGGGAAGAGCAAGGATATTTTCATATACCACGAGAGGTTATGATAGCATGTTTTTCCCTATTTTTCAAGTCTTTTTTTGATTTCCTTTACGCTTTTTTCCAATTTTGTCCGGGGAATCATGATCTGATGACCGCATCCCATACACTTCAACCGAAAATCAGCTCCCATGCGCAGCACCTCCCAGTCATGGCTCCCACAGGGATGCTGCTTTTTCAGCGTCACAATATCCTTTACCTGAATATCCATCTGTCACTCCTTCCTCGTCAGCGGACCGCGATCCGGGACAGTATCTCCCCGATACTTCCGTGAATGACGAGATCCGCCCGGGCGTCCGCCGGCGTCTCGTCCCGGTTGATCAACACAAGTTTTCTGCCGTGATACAGGTCAATCAGTCCTGCCGCAGGATATACCACCAGGGAAGTCCCGCCTACAATCAGCATATCGGCCTCTGCCACCGCCTCCATGGCCTCCCGCAGAATACCGCTGTCCAGCCCCTCCTCATAGAGCACCACATCCGGCTTGATATCGCCGCCGCAGGCATCACAGTGAGGCACCCCCGGCGCTGCCTTCATATATTCCGCGTCAAAAAACTTCCCGCATTTCTCGCAGTAGTTGCGATGTATGCTGCCGTGCAGTTCCAGAACCCGCCGGCTTCCGGCCTTCTGGTGCAGACCGTCAATATTCTGCGTGATGACCGCCGTCAGTTTCCCCGCCCGCTCCAGTTCGGCGAGCTTTCTGTGGGCGGCATTGGGCTCCACGTCGGTAATCAGCATCTTGTCATGGTAGAAACGGTAAAACTCTTCCTTATTTTTAAGATAAAAGCTGTGACTGAGAATCGTCTCCGGCGGATAGGCGTAAGTCTGATGGTACAGTCCGTCCACGCTGCGGAAATCCGGTATCCCGCTCTCCGTAGACACGCCGGCCCCACCAAAAAATACCATATTGTCCGTCTCATCCACCATCTCCTGCAGCCGGGCAATCTCCTTGTCAAACATTTTACCTTCCTCCTCCCTGTCCTGCGTTGACTTTTTTTTCATTATATGATATTTTAGTCTGGATTACAAATCTGATTGTAATTTGCGAGAAAGAGGTGATGAATGCATGGACGACAGTTCCGGTAATGAATGCCACACGTGTATGATCGTTGCTCCATGTTTTATTATGAATTGATATAAGGTATAGCCTGGAAGATTTCCTTGCGGGCTGTGCCTTTTTGTGTTTCATTGGAACACTTTTTTCATAATAAAACCAACACTACATGAACTGGATTAAGAAAAGGAGATATCATTATGATTGGAGCATTGATAATACAGATTGTTCTTATATTTATTAACGCGGTGTTTGCCAGCGCTGAGATCGCCGTCATTTCCATGAATGACGCCAAGCTCAAAAAGCTGACCCAGGAGGGCGATACCCGGGCGAAAAAACTGGGATGGCTGACCGAACAGCCGGCAAAATTCCTCTCCACCATTCAGGTGGCCATCACGCTGGCCGGCCTGTTGGGAGGCGCTTTCGCCGCGGAAAACTTTGCGTCCCCGCTGGTAGACGCGCTGCTGAGTACCGGGCTCCCGATTCATCGGAGCGTCCTGCACTCGATTGTAGTCTTTTTGATTACCCTGGTCCTCACATATTTTCAGATTGTGTTCGGAGAGCTGGTACCCAAGCGGCTCGCCATGAAAAAGTGTGAGTCCATGGCTCTCGGCATGGCCGGATTTCTCTTCTATGTATCCAAGATAACCACACCGCTGGTATGGCTGCTGACAGTTTCCACCAGCTTCGTTCTGCGCTTGATGAAGATCGACCCCAACGAGGAGGAAGAGATTGTCACGGAGGAAGAAATCCGTATGATGCTGGCGGAAGGAAACCAGCAGGGTACGATTCAGGTGGAGGAGAGCGAGATGATTCAGAACGTCTTCGAGCTCAACGATACCTTTGTGGATGAAGTATGCACCCACAGACGGGATGTGGCGTTCCTCTATCTTGAGGACAGCGAGGAAGATTGGGCGAAGACCATTCAGGAAAGCCGCTTTACATACTACCCGATCTGTGATAAAAACCAGGATGACATTGTGGGCATTCTGGATACAAAAGATTATTTCCGCTCGGAGAACAGAAGCAAAGATTATGTGATGGAAAATGCCGTCAACCGCCCCTTCTTCGTGCCGGAGACCATGCGGATCAACGTGCTGTTCGCCCGCATGAAACAGATGCGCACCTATTTCGCCATCGTGCTGGATGAGTACGGCGCGACCTCGGGCATCGTGACACTCCACGATCTGGTGGAAGCCCTGGTGGGCGATCTGGACGATGAGGAGGAACCTCTCAAGCCAGACGATATCGAGATGATCAAGGAAGGCGTCTGGAGAATTGCCGGATCCGCCGACCTGGAGGAAGTGAATGAGGAGCTCCACATCAAACTGCCGGACGAGGATTACGATACTTTCAGCGGCTTTGTCTGGGGCGAGATCAACCGGGTGCCCGCCGACGGGGAGAGCTTCTCTCTGGAGGCCTGCGGTCTGAAGATCGAAGTGAAAAACGTGAAAAACCACATGGTGGATTACGCTCTGGTCCGAAAGCTGCCGAAACCGCAGAAGACGGAACCCGAGACGGAGACTGCCGGCACCGAGCAGCAGTAACCGCCGCCACATCACACCGTTGTCTACAGGAGGGACAGAAAATGAATCGGAAAGCCAGAAGAGTGCTCGCTCTCATAAGCGTCATTCTTTTCTGCACATTTCTTTCCTTAGAATTTATCATTATGGAACCGTGGGATCTTTTCCCGCAGATACAGGAAGAATACAATGCCTCCGACCTGACAGATGAACATCTGCAGCCGGGGGCCAACCCGGAAGGGGCCCGCCTTCCCGCCACGAGGAGCGGCCGCCCTTCCCTCCGGCATTCCGGAACTTCTGCGGTTTTCCTGCTGTTCTTTTTCTTTGTTCCGGGAGAGTTGCTGATGGACCGGGCCCGGCGGACGTTTGCCGACCGCCTGCGGACCTCTCCCCTGTCGCTCCCCAGATTTCTCTGGGATCTTTTCGTGCGGCAGGAAAAGGACGGAAAGAAAAGAAGCCCCCCGCTTTTTGATCGTCTATCGTTTAATACGCAGAAAGTAGGACAGAAAGAAAAATGAAACATATAAATTCTTTGTTTAAGAGACTGCCCGCCAGTCAGCTGATCGCTCTGGGCTTCGCGACAGTCATCCTGATAGGAACCATCCTGCTCCTTCTGCCGGTTTCCGTGCGGGAAGGGGTAAAGGTATCCTTTATTGACGCCCTTTTTACCTCCACCAGCGCAGTCTGTGTGACCGGCCTGATCGCCATCGATACAGCGGATCACTTTACCGCTTTCGGTCAGGGGGTGGTGGCCGCCCTGATACAGATCGGCGGTCTGGGTGTGACCTCCATCGGCGTCGGCCTGATCATTGCCGCCGGCAAGAGAGTCAGCATCAAGAGCCGTTTTCTGGTCAAAGAGGCTCTGAATACCGACAATTACAAAGGCATTGTCAAGCTGGTAAAATCCGTGCTTCTGGTAACCCTGTGTTTTGAGATCATCGGAGCGGTGTTAAGCTTTCTGGTTTTCTCCAGGGACTATCCCACGCTGCACGCCATAGGCATCAGCATCTTCCACTCCATCGCGGCCTTCAACAACTCCGGCTTCGATATCCTGGGCGGGCTGCGCAATCTGATCCCCTACCAGAACGACATTCTCCTGAATTTGACCACCTGTTTTCTGATCATCTTCGGAGGTCTGGGATATCTGGTCATTCTGGATATTCTCCGGCAGCGGTCTTTCCGAAAACTGACCCTGCACTCCAAGGTCGTGATTACCACGACCGTCGTGCTGCTGATCGTGGGAACGCTGCTCCTGAAAGCCACGGAGCACATTTCCTGGCTGGGGGCATTTTTCCACAGCGTATCCGCCAGAACCGCCGGGTTTTCCACATATCCCATCGGTTCCTTTACCAACGCGGGACTGTTTGTGCTGTGCATTCTGATGTTTATCGGCGCCTCTCCGGGCTCCACCGGAGGCGGTATCAAGACCAGCACATTTTTCGTGCTGATCCAGGCCGTTCGGAGCATGTACACCACCGGAAGCGTTCACACCTTCCATCGGAGCATCTCCAGACAGAATATTTTCAAGGCATGCATGATCACACTGCTCTCGGGAGCTGTTGTCTGCGTGGCGACCTTCCTCATGTGTATTCTGGAACCGGACTGCACCCTTATGCAGCTGATCTTTGAGGTCGTCTCGGCCTTCGGCACCGTGGGGCTTTCCACCGGCATTACTCCGGATTTAAGCACCGCGGGGAAATTTGTCATCATTCTGGTCATGTACACCGGAAGACTGGGCGCCTTTACCCTGCTGTCCGTATGGATGAAGCAGAAGGAACCCCATGTGAGATACTCAGAAGAAACCATTGCAATCGGATAAAGATCGGGAGGAAATAATCATCATGAAAAAGAATCAGGATATCGCATACGGAATCATCGGACTGGGCCGCTTCGGCAGCGCCCTGGCAAGAACTCTGGCGGAGGCCGGACAGGAAGTCATCGTTCTCGACAAGGACGAGGATAAAATCAAAGACATGCGCCAGTACACAGAATACGCCTTCGTGACCGAAAACCTCAGTCAGGAGACACTGGCGGAGACCGGCATACAGAACTGCGACGTGGTCATCGTCTGCATCGGAGAACAGGTGGACGTGAGTATTCTGACTACTATGCGGGTCATCGAGATGGGCATTCCCCATGTCATCTCCAAGGCGCTGAGCGCTGAGCAGGGCGCGGTACTGAAGAAACTGGGCGCCGAGGTTGTCTACCCCGAGCGGGATATGGCTCTGCGTCTCGGCAGGAAACTGCTGTCCAACAATTTCCTGGACTATGTGTCCCTCAACAACAGCGTGGAGATCCGCCAGGTGCAGGTTCCCCAGCCGCTGATCGGCCGCAGCGTGGAGGAGACGGAGATTCGGCAGAAATACAAGCTGAACATCATCGCCATCGAAAATGGCCGTGATACGAACATAGAAGTGACGCCGGACTACCGCCTGAAGGCTGACGACATCATTGTGGTCATCGGAAAGGTAAACAACATCGACGCTTTCGAAAATCATTTTGAATAAGAATTTCTCCATAAAGAGAGAGAACAACAAAATCCCCGGGAGCACACCGCTCCTGGGGATTTTTGCAATAAAAAATTGCGGGAGTAGGATTTGAACCTACGACCTCCGGGTTATGAGCCCGGCGAGCTTCCAGACTGCTCCATCCCGCGTCAATACAGTTATTATAATCCTATTTTTCGGAAATGTCAAATTTCTTTCCGAATCCCTTCCCCTTCCCTTCCGATCAACCCGTCGAAGAGGGAGATCTGCGGATCAAGCCAGCTCTTCTGATCTGCCGGATGAATCACGTCGTCCGCTGTCAGATGTCCCACGAGAAGGGGCGACTTCGGATCGTGATGCCGCATATTTTCCCTTACCCGCTGCGGGTCGGCGTTGGCGTAACAGTACCGGCACAGATGCCCGCAGGTATCGTAGGCGCCGATATCGCTTCCCATCAGACAGCCGCAGAGTTCCCTCTGGCTCTTTCTCTTCGGGACAATCATCCGTCTCCCCAGAGCCCGCTCGTAGACCTCCTGCGTCATACATCCCCCACAGTCCACGCCGTAAGGTTCCAGCTCCCTTCCCTCTCCGCAGGCCTTCACGCGCATTCCGCGGGAGGCGGCGATCCCGGCAAAAGCCTTGCCCAGTTTCAGACGGTCCTCCCGGTTTACCGTAACCGCCTCCGGAAAATTGCGGCGCACCTTCCGGTAGGGATCGATAAAGCTGATCACGCAGGTGTCCGTGCAGCCCGCCAGTCCTTCGGCAATTCGGGCGAATTCACGGATATGCCGCTCTATCGTGTAAACTTCGCTGATAAAGACCGGGTCGTAACGCCAGGCCACACACTTCTTTCCCAGCCGGCCGGAAAGCTGACGGAAATCTTCCATAACCGCCTCCGTCCCGGGAACCCCCGGTTCGATCTCCGGGCCGTAAGGTGTAATCGTCACAAACCAGTACTGGCCGTAAGGCGCCAGTTCCTCCCTATACGCCAGCATCGGGTGGGGATTCTTCGTGCAGAAGGCGATCAGATCCACCACCTCCGGGTTCAGTTCATAGCGGGTTACCATCGTCGGGTTGTATGGATTTCTCGTGCAGACATATCCCTCCCTCAGGCGGTTTAAAAACCAGGGCGTATAGAAAGCCGGAATATCTGTCCGCATTCCCGTCTGAATAATCATAGCTCCGCCTCCCTCAGAAAATCACGTTGCAGACGACGGCGCCGCAGGCCACGCCAATGACAATTCCAGCCAGAATCTCCGGCACCGTGTGCCCCATCTTCTCCTGGAGATCCCGGTCGTAGACAGGCTTTCTCCCCTCTTCCAGATCCCTTCTGCGCAGAAGGTTGAGCACTTTTGCCTCCCTCCCGGTCTCCATCCGCACCCCCGCCGCGTCATAGATCACGATGATGGCGAAGAACAGCGCCATGACAAACTCAAATCCTCCGCAGCCGTAAACCAGCACCGTAGCCGTGGTCAACCCCGCCACTGTGGCCGAGTGGGAACTGGGCATACCGCCGCCTCCCGCCAGGCGCTCCGCGGAAAAGCCGTTTCTTATTCCGTCAATCAGCACTTTCAGCACCTGGGCAATCAGCCAGGATAGAGCCGCGGAGATCAGTACCTGATTGTGTATCGCATCCCGGATATAACTCATAGGATTTCCTCCTTCGTCACGTTCTCCCTTTTTCCTCGGGCAAACTTTTTTCGCCCTTCAGTATATCACATCATTCCGGCCAATACCACACTGGCAGCGATTCCGGCCAGGGTCGCCAGCAGAGCTCCCGCCAGGGTCCAACGGGTCTTTTTGATCTTTGCCGCCATAAAATAGACGGACATGGTGTAGAAGATTGTCTCGGTGCAGGATCCCATGATGGAGACGATTTTCCCGAAATAGGAATCCGGACCGTACTCCTTGAAGATATCCAGCACCAGCCCCGTGGCCGCCGAGGAGGAAAACATTTTCACGATCGCCACCGGCACCAGTTCGGAAGGAAAATGCAGCCAGCCGGTCGCCCGCCCCAACAGCGACGCCAGAAGATCCAGAAATCCCGAGGCCCGCAGCACGCCCACCGCGCACATGAGCCCCACCAGTGTGGGAAGAATCTGTATGACCGTGTGGAATCCGTCCTTCGCCCCTTCCAGAAACTCCTCGTATACATTGTGCTTTCGGGCCAGGCCGTAGAGCAGGATGTAGAAAACCAGCAGCGGGATGACAGCGTCGGACAAAAACATCACAAATCTCATGTCGCCCGCCCCTTTCCCTCTCCCCGCTGCATGATTTTACAGAAAGCTACCGCCACCAGGGTGCTGACACAGGTGGCGATGATGGCCGGCCCCACAATCGCCGTGGGATCCGCGGAACCGTACTGGCTCCGGTAGGCGATCATATTGACCGGTATCAGCTGGAGAGAGGAAATATTGATGACCAGGAAAGTACACATATCCTTTGTGGCCGTCCGGTTTTCCCCCGTCTGGGGCGCGACCCGGTCCAGCTCCTCCATGGCTTTCAACCCCGCCGGCGTCGCAGCCCAGCCCAGCCCGAAGATATTGGCGATCATGTTGGTGGCGATATACTCCTTGGCCCGGGTCTCATGGCGCAGATCGGGAAACAGGAAGCGCAGCACAGGTTCCATCTTCGCCGCCATCTTTCGGATCATGCCGGCCTTCTCCGCGATCCGCATCATCCCCACCCAGAAGCACATAATGCCCGTCATGGTTATGCACAGAGAGATGGCCTCCCCCGCCGAGTCCAACGCCGCCTGGGTAATCTCCGCCGTCTTTCCGGTCAGGCATCCGTAGACAATGCCCACCAGCAGCATGCCGGCCCACAGATAATTCATAGCGCCTCCGCTTTTGTCTTTTGTTCCATTTTATGCCGCCGCCGGGATATTATGATTTTCAATCACATATATTAGACATTGGGGGCCTATCCGCCCCGGAAATCTGCCAAGATCACATCCAGCAAGGAGGCATTATGACGCTTCGGAAAAAATGTTTTCTTTTATCCCTCTCTCTCGTGCTCCTGATCTTCATCGGAGGCTGCGGCGAGGAAGGTTCCCTGGGCGAAGTTCTGACTTTTCCCTCCACCCGGCAGGAGGAAACCGTCCTCTTTGACGAGTTTCTCGACGCCGCCTTCGCGAACCTGGCCAGTCAGGACACGCTGTCCCTCCACTTTACCCTGCGCGATCCCGCCGCTTCCGGCATCGCCCGAAAGGACGCCGCCTTCGCGGATCTTTCCGCCGGAGGAATCGAGAAAAGCCGGCGGGATATGGAGTCCCTGCTGACGCAGCTGGAATCCTTCTCCCCCGGCCGGCTGACAGACCGGCAGTGGCTGGTCTACGACACACTGAAGGAATACCTGACTCTCCAGCTGGATCTTCTGGAGTACACCTGCTACGAGGAACTGCTCTCCCCCTCCAGCGGACTCCATGTGGATTTGCCGATCCTTCTCTCGGAATATGTCTTTTCCGACAAACAGGATGTGGAGGATTATCTGGCTCTGCTGGATAAGGTGGATATCTATTTTTCCAATATTTTCTCCTATGAGAAGGAAAAGAGCGATCTGGGGCTGGCCATGAACGACGGGGCCATGGATCAGGTCATCTCCTTCTGCAATACCTTCGGCACCGAGTCGGAGGAACACCTTCTCCTCGCCTCCTTCCGCCGAAAGATCATGGAGGCGGATTTTCTCACAGACCTGGAAAAGGAAAAGTACATCGACACCAACGAAAACACTGTGCGAGACAAGGTGCTGCCCTCCTACCGGGCGCTGGCGGAAAAGATGGAAACCCTGAAGGGCACCTGCGTCAACGAGGAGGGGCTGGCCCACGTCTCCGGCGGAAAGGACTACTACACGCTTCTGGTCAGGCAGGCCACCGGCACGAAGGATGCTCCCCTGATGCTCTCCTACCGCATCCGACAGCAGCGGGAAACCGATATGGGAATCCTGACCTCCCTCTTTGCCGCGGATCCCACGCTGGCTTCCCGGTGCGCGGGCTACCAGTATGAACAGAGTGACCCGGAACTGATGCTGGCCAGCCTGCAGCAGGCGATCA
>ERZ1643249.1117-NODE-1117-length-27622-cov-21.932746_pt1 | contig 27622 bp, 21 predicted proteins | sample MGYA00579263_ERZ1643249 | MGnify/ENA primary metagenome ERZ1643249 (study PRJEB29033, sample SAMEA4952264) | chicken gut metagenome | biome: Broiler Chicken; feature: Gastrointestinal Tract; material: Caecum | place: Ireland | collected 2018 | study: Broiler...
AACACGCAACCCTAAACAAAAACTAATTTTACATTCCTTTTTGTACGCGATATAAAGAATGCGGATGCAACCTGGAACTTGTCATGCTCTGGGACGGACACGAGTTCGACAAAGATGTGCGCACTTCAAAGGTTGACCGCGGATATACCCAATATTCAAATGAAATCTATTTCGGAGACATTGAAAAAGTAAATTATGAGCTGTAATGAAAAGGCTGCCTGATGGAGATATCAGGCAGCCTTTTTTTGTGTTTTATTCCTCAATTTTAATTAAAAATTCAACGCATTTATTTCGAAAACTTTCCAATTTGACCTTTTTCGAGTTTTATTAAAATTAATCGTAAATAATCTGACATTGGCATTGATTTTTGACATTTGATTTTCCATGCGTAGTATTGTTATAGCTTCCATTATATGATATAATATAAAAAATAACATTGGGAGGAGAATATGAGCGAGCCTATCCCCTTAAACGCAAATCTAATGAGCGTATCAATAAATCAACTTATCACACAAACAAAAGACAATAAGCACTACTGTTTTTTAGTACCTTCCTACCAACGCGGCTACCGCTGGGAAAGCGAACAAATTATTAGACTTCTAGACGACCTGTATGAATTCAGTCAATCTGCACAGAATACCGATTTCTATTGTCTGCAACCTATTATTGTAAAACAAATATCCCAGGATGAAATGCAAGTGCGCATGGGGCAGAATTATAGCTGCAATACTGACAACAATTACTATGAAGTTGTAGACGGTCAGCAACGGCTTACAACCATCTACCTGATTCTCAAATATGTTCAACGCGAAGATACAGCACAATTTTTTGACCTTGAATACGAACGAGACGCAAAGAGCAATTTTTCAAGGAGAATAATGCTTCAAAGTCTGCGCAAAACGCCTATTCCTGCCCCCAACACTGTAGACGAACACTACTTTATTCAGGCATACCAAAAAATAAAACAATGGACACAAGAAAAGCGTAAACATAACAGCGATGTAGACAATGATATAGAGTCAATCATAAAAAGACATACAAATGTAATCTGGTATGAACTAAGTAATACTAATACCGATTGTTATCAAATTTTCCGGAACATAAACAATGGAAAAATCCCTCTTACAAACGCTGAACTTGTCAAAGCAATGTTGCTGACTGAAAAAAATTTTGCGCCAGATAGTTCTAATCCAGCTACAGATGTTATAATCAGAAACTCAATTATACGAAGTCAACAAGAACGATTTGCTCGCCTTTGGGATGATATACAACGAGAATTAAGTAACGCCCAGATGTGGTCTTTTATAACCGGAAATTATGATTTCAATACCCCGACAAGGATTGACTTATTACTTAAGCTAATCGTATATAAAGAAAGTCATAACATTGATGAGCGCGACTACGGTTTGTTCAACTTTTTTGAAAATAAACTTAACGCCAAGAATTCTATAGCAGACAAAAGAAGATATATTGAAAGCGTTTTCGAAAATATCCGCACCACCTTTCGCACAATTCAAGATTGGTATGAAAAACCGCTTTATTATAACTTTATCGGCATGATAATGACATATTCTGAAAAGTCGTCAAGAAGTTTGGTTACCGAAAATCGTACTGCGCGCCTTAAAAAATTAGCTGACCTATTAGAAAGCTACAATACAATGACTCGAGAGCAGTTCAAATTATATCTTCTAAAAGAAGTTAAAAACCTGATCAAAGAGGTAACACCAAACAATATTGGCTCTCCTCATCACATTATTACTTCCTCCGAGCAATTTAACAGAACTGAAGGTGAAAAAGAGGACAATGTAATTAATTACATCGATAATCGTAAATCCATAGAGCGATGGCTGATGCTGTTTAATATTCTTGAGCTAAACGATATTGAAGGACGATTCGACTTTACTGTAGGCAGGACTGGTTGGAGCGTGGAACATATAAAAGCACAAAGTTCTGAGGTGGCAAAAAAAGATGATTGGAAAGATTATCTTGATAAGGAAAAAGAACGCATTCAATTAAAGGCTAAACACATTAATTCCACTAATTATAATACAATCATTACTTCTATCGACACATTTATTTCAGAATATAACTCTATTGCAGCTTCAGGCCACAAACCTGGCGATGAATTTGAAGCAAAATTACACGAACTGATGCTTCGCATCGATAAGGATATAGACGGCTTTAACGAAGCAGATGAGCATCGTTTAGGCAATCTTGCGTTATTGGGTATAGCAGAAAACTCCATGCTAAACAATTCACAGTTTTATGAAAAACGGAAAAAGATGCTAAGTAAAGAAAGTAAAAATTTTCCATATGCAACGCGCCGCGTATTTCTGAAAGTTTATTCCAAACAGACGCTGAATATGGACTACTCCACATGGGGCAAGGCAGATTTTAACAGCTATCTCGAAATACAATACACAAGATTAAAAGAATTCTATAATATGCTGACAACAATGGATACTCAATTGAGTTCGAAAGGAGGCGTAAAATGAACAAACAGATAACCCCGACAGGACAAGGGAGGCAATGTAATTTCCTGCAATTTTTACATGACTATACCAAAGTTATAATTCCAATAATTCAACGTGACTATGCACAGGGACGCCTACCTGATAACTTCATTCTTAATAAGTACACGGCAAACAAACAACTAGCAAAGACTTCCCTTTATGAAGAGGTAAGAGAAAATTTTGTCGAAAGTTTAAAATCTGCCTTAACAAAGAATAAACCTCTGGTTTTAGACTATATATACGGCTCTGTCCCTGTTGCGGGAGAGGATAAAATTTTTTATCCCATTGACGGTCAGCAACGCCTAACAACACTTTTTCTGCTTTATTGGTATGTTGCTTCTAAAGAAGGCAAGATAGATAAAAATCTTCGATCCCAATTAAAGAAGTTTACCTATGAGACGCGTGACACCTCACAGGAATTTTGTGCGGCGCTTTCGGAAATGCAAATAGACATTTCCACTCTGCCCGATACGGAAGGAGCTCTGTCAACCAAAATTAAGGATGACAGCAAATATTATAATATCTATGACAATGATCCTACCATCAGGTCTATGCTGGTTATGCTTGATACTCTTCACTGCGCTCTTTCACCTTTCAGTGGATTGTGGGATAAATTAAGCAACATCACATTTTGGGAACTTGATTTACAGAACTTTGGCTTGACAGACGATCTTTTTGTAAAAATGAATGCAAGAGGGAAGCGACTTTCGCGGTTTGATATGTTCAAGTCAGACTTAGAATTTGCCCTTAAAAATGTAGCAATCCAGGAAGGAAAAATCGATTTAGAAGGTTGCGCAAAGACGTGGATTACGGAGGTAGACAACGATTATCTTGACAATCTTTGGACATTTGACAATGTCTATTGCGAACGGAATATGTTCCGAATTTGTATGTTTATCGCCGGCTGTTTCGGCCTGATAAGAGACCATGCCGCTGCATACAATGATAAATGGATATCAAACGATAGTGAAGTTAACTACCGTGAACAGGTTAAGGAAATTGCAGAAAATAAAGAGCTTTTACCCATGCTTTGCAAGGCATTTGTTACATTCCCAGAATGGAGCAAGGAGGACGATGCTGTCTATAATTTGCTCATAACCTCCTCTAGACTAAATAAATCAACCAACAACTGGGTACACAATTCAAGGGTAAGATTGTTTGCCATTATCTACTGGCATGCAATGATAACGGACGCCAGATGTAAAAACGACTTTGACTCATTTATACGCATTGTCAACAACTATATTTACGGATTTCGTGAATACAGTATTCGCGAAGGACAATTTTCGTCTAGCATCTCAAATGCAACGATTGCCCCTAAATTTAAGTTTATTAAAAAACTCATAGATGATTTCTCTAATACGCAAGATAGCTTTAAAGAATTTATTTTGAATTCACATTACGACGAATTATCTTTCGAACGTGAAAAATTGCAGTACCCGCATTTTGAGGATATTGAAGCATTGGAAAAACTTCCTTTTCTGGGTCGCAATATTCAAAATTTTTTCCACGACAATACTATTTTTGTTTCAGCAAAAGACCTGAATGAAATAGTCGGTAACAATGAGCTGTGTCAGCTAACGCTTCGCATTATACTAAGTTATGCAAACAGCAGGGTATACGGAAAAGTAGCCAATCTGGTATTTGACAGAACGACATCACAGACCAGAAGAAAACTGATTGTCGTTGATGATGACCGAAGCATGGCGTTTTATCATAAATTTGCTATTTCAAGAGATGGCGAGTTTGGCGATAAAGTACTATCTGCACACGAAGCGGAAACACCTGAAATCAAAGCATTGCATTATGCGGTCAAAGAATTTGCCAAAGCATATGCAAATTCTACGGGTACGACAGTCAGAAATAAACTTAAATCATTATACAATTTGCGCTTGAGTACTCTTAAATTCCCGAAAGATGATATACTTGACTATTTGATTAAGTACGATGAATTCTATTGCGAAAACGGGATTTACATTCTTGTGCGAAATCCGCTATTTATAGACGATGCATACGATATTTATTGCACAAACAAAGAACGCAACCTCTATTACGGATATTATCAGCCATTCTACAAAGCGATCGCAAATAAAATAAATGAAAAATTTACGAACTATAATGATAATACAATTAAAGGAGGTTATACTCTTTCCAATGGATGGAAGCTGATAATCAAACCCAGGCGAGACTTCGTAATAGAATTCAATGGCAATCCTCCTCAAGCATATGCTGGACAAGACAGCTATACTCTAAAAACCACTGGAGATTGTATAGAGAATGTATGCAACTTTCTTAAAGATATTATGGGGCAAACAAATACAATACTTACTCAAAATTCACAGTCATAATCTTATACGCTTGAATATTTACCTCAAAATCTTCCGCAAACAATTATCAAAAAATCATATTCATTATAGTTTTTGATGTCCAATTTAATTTTATAAATATAAAAATTATGGACTCACAAGCTTTCTTTGATATCAATTTCTACATAAAACTATTGTAATGAAAAGGCTGCCTGACATCTCTGCCGGGCAGCCTTTTTTGTTGTGTAATACTTCACTCATTATTTTTAGAAGTAATTTCAGATACTAATTCCTTCAGCCCCTTTGTCTTGATTAATCCTTGTCCAAAAGCAAAATTTGAATTGTTGAGTCTCTCATCAACCATATTAAGAAATTCAGCATACGCTTCTTGAAGTAGGGTCAACTCATCTATGCTAATCATTTTATCGAAAACTTCCGGCTGTCCATGAGCTAAACCGCTATGATTCCTTATGTCGTTGACTTTTATCTGAATCTCTTGAATCTTTTTATTAAAGATAGCTTTACAGTTTTTCCGCATTTCATCATTTGTAATATTGCAATATTTCATTCCATATATATCTTTTTGTTTAGCGGGAAAAACACTTTCAAAATTTTCAAATACTTCCTTTTTTAATTTTGGAATACTAACACAATCGTTGTCGTTGTCGCACAGTCTATAAAATTCTAAAACAATATACCGCGCAATATAAGAATACATAACTTCAAAATATAGACCATATTCTGTGTCAGATAATTTCTCTGACAAGCTATAATATTCCTTCAACAGCTTTGTCATCTGAAATACAGAATTAAGTCTTTCCTGCAAGATAATGAGTTGCTCTTTAATACTTAAATTCACCATGGCATTCCCCAATTTTTTTAAGTGTTAGAACGGAACATTCATAATTATTCATAAACCCCTTAAAAACGGGCTTTTTTATTCCCCAATCGTTCCCCAATGTGGTTTTATAACAAAAAAAGAGGCATTTTTGTAAATACCTCTCAAAATTTTTGGTGCCCGAGATCGGATTTGAACCGATACGGCTGTTAAACCGAGGGATTTTAAGTCCCTTGCGTCTGCCGATTCCGCCACTCGGGCATATTTATTCATTTTTTACCGTTTTTATACAATACGAAGGATTTTAAGTCCCTTGTGTCTGCCTATTCCGCCGCACAAGCGCGTAACAGATAAATTAAAAACGTGCTTTAAGCGCGAAGCTTAAAGCACGTTTTTTGGAGGCGCCACCCGGATTTGAACCGGGGAGTCAGGGCTTTGCAGGCCCTTGCCTTACCACTTGGCTATAGCGCCGCTAAAAAAAATAGTGCGTAATGAATAAACTGGAGCGGGAAACGAGATTCGAACCCGCGACATTCACCTTGGCAAGGTGACGCTCTACCACTGAGCCATTCCCGCATGATATTCATACGCACTATTTATTGGTGGGAGCTACAGGGCTCGAACCTGTGACCCACTGCTTGTAGGGCAGTTGCTCTCCCAACTGAGCTAAGCTCCCGAACGCTTAAATATCATAACAAATCTTAAAACAAAATGCAAGCGTTTTTACAGAAAAAATTATTCTTTTTTGCAAAAATTTTAGGCAGCACAGCGGCAATTTTGCGCACACACAATATGTACCGTACTTAATAATTGCATACACAATATATCAGATACCCGCGGTGGCGGGCGGCATGCCGCCCGCCACCCACGGGTTTTTAAAAAACGCCGAAAATGATGCGGCGGCGCAATTTTTGCGCCGCCGCACCGATCTTAAACTATATTTAAGCTGCTTACCTATCAGAAGAACACACCGCGTGCCTGCTCCTTGATCTCGGCAGAGGTGGTGAACGGTATGCGCGTGGTGTAGCCGCGCTTTGCCGCAACTATCATCTTGGTGGGCCATGCATAGATGTCCCTGTTCCATACGTTCACCGTATCGTTATACAGCTCGCGCGCGGCAGTAATCTCCTTCTGCAGGTATGCGTTCTGCTGCATCGCGTCGGCGATCTCGGCATGCGCCTTTAAATCGGGATAGTTTTCGAACGCCAGGTTTATGCTGCGGCCGACTGCGTCGATCTGCTGCGCAACGGCGTTGCGCTCGCCGTCGCCGGGATTGGCGCCCGAACGGTAGGCGGCTATCTGCGTCATCGTCGTCTTGTCGAGGTCGATAGCCTTATCGAGTATCTTTGCGCAGTTCTGCAGTATGACCACGCGCTGCTCGAGGTAGTTATCTATCTGTGAGGCGTCGTGCTGGAGTTTCTGCTGAAGCTGCGAGAGGTAGTTGCCAGCCTTTATCTTCATGAAAAGGAACACAACTCCCGGAATTATGCCGCATATCCACAGCAATACCTCAAAGATCTTTGAGCCTACTCCCACCTTTATAGGGAGCTGTTTTTCGATGACGGCTACGTCGCGGCCCTCTTTATTCACGGGACCGGTGAGTTCGTCAAGCTCGTTTGCCATAAAATTTTCCTCCTGTTATTATTCTTTATTATCCGATCCGTCGGGAGCGTTATTGCCGTCCCCGTCGGCCTCGTTCTGCGTTGATCGGGCCATATCCCCGCCCGTTTCGCCGCCTTCGGGCGGCTGCTCTGTGATATTTTCGGCCGCGGCCGCTTCGTCTGCCGCCGCGCCGGGGGCCTTGCGTTCTGCCTTTTTGTCTTCTTCGTCGAGCATGTCGGCCACGGCTTTTACCGCCTCCGCTCCTGCTATAAACGCCGCCGTTCCCGCCGCAGCGGCCTTGAGACCGAACATCTCGCCCAGAGCCTTATCGTCGTTGCCCGTGAAATCGCCGTCGGTGAGCGGGATGCCCACCAGGCCGTCGCAGAAGGCCGACGCGCCGCTTGAAGAGAACCTGCGCACAAAGGAGGCAAGCCCGGAACCCGCGCTTAAACTTTCGTAATTTTCGCGCGTGCCGTCCACCGCCTTTATCTCCATTTCGCTCGTGCGGGAGACGGGGATATACTCCGTCCATGGCACGGGTACGGCGTGGATGAGCCCGTCGCCGCCGAATACGTCCACATAGTCCACGCGCGGCACGGTATCGAACGAGTAGGCCGTTACCGCCATTTTATCGGCGGCGCCGTCCTTTCTTATAAATGAAGCCTTTAAGATGCTGTCTGTCTTGGCTTCGGGCGGGGCAAATTGCGAAACGCTGAATCTGTTTGCCGTGGCCTCGGCCTCGTATTCGGTATAATTTGATGGATACACGTCGCGGTAGATATATTCGCGCGGCTTGGTCATCTGGTAGAGCGGCACTGAGAGCAGCGGCGCGAAGTCGAAATACATCGATTTGAAATATTCGGCGTTATACGCGACAAACGCCGCGCGCGATGCCTTTAAATCGTAGCTCATATAGCGCGCCGGGTCGGCGTCGGTCTGCCAGCTCTGGGCATGATCGGAGCGGATGCAGTTGAGCATGCCCGTCTTATAGAAGGCGAAATCGTCGCCGTAACCGTCGTCGGAAGTCATCAGATCGACCATATTATTCTGCGCGAGCGGAGTGAACATCAGTCTGAACTGCACCTCGTTGTTGCGGTCGGTGGCGCCGAAAAGCACCTCGAACTCGGTATTGGCGAGCTCGGTAAAGCCGCCGCCATTGCCCGAAGTTACTGCGCTCTGCGTGAGCTTTTCCAGCCGTTTGCTGCCGCTCTTTATAAACTTCTCCCTCTCCTTTTCATCGTGCATGTGCGAATATTTGGGCGTGCGCGAGAAATGAAGGTCGGGCGCGGCCTCGTTGCCGTAGTAGAGGCGCGTTTCGTAAGTATAAGCGGGCGCGGGCTTGCCTACGCTGGCCGTGAGCACCTGACTGTGGTGCACGGCGCGAGTATTGCCCTTTGAGTCGGTCGAATATGTAGTCCAGTGTATGGTGAGCGTGCCCGTATATGTCTTTGTGACCGTGGTGTGGCAGAACTGCCGCTCGAACAGGAAGGGGCTGTTATCTATCGTGCCCGAGAGAAGATATACGGTGGAGCTGTCCATATCGGCGTTGACGGGACGGAAGCCGTATTTATTGATAAACAGGTCGAGCTTTTTTACGTCCAGCCTGTCGTCGAGCGTGAAGTCGGGCATTGCTTTGAGCACGAGCTCGCGCGTCATGTTCCACGTGAATAAGGCGTGCAGCGGGCGCATCTGCTCCATGGCCTGCTGTTTTATCTCCCCGGCGGCGGCGAGCGCCTTTTCATACTTCTTCTGCCGCGCCTCCACCAGCTTTTTGAGCTTGGTGCAGATGAGCACGATCGCACCGACGCCGATGATGATACACAGTATGCCGAAGAAGAGATACAGCCAGTACGTATCGTCGGTAAAAAGAATGATGAGTATAAACGCCGCAAGAAAGGCGACAACGGCGCCCGCTATGGCAAGGGAGCGCAGCGTCTTGCCGGAAGAGAGTTTCTTTCCGGCCTCCTCCGCCTTTTTCTGCGCGGCGTCATACTTTGCCACGGTGGCGGCGTTTTCCGCCGCGTCCACGCCCGAGCGCTTTACCAGCTCGTCAAAGTATTCGTTTGCGTTTTTTTCAAATTCAGCCTTCAGCCGCGATTTATAGTAATCCAGCGGCTCGAAATCAGCCAACGTATCCATTTTCATATTCCCCCGATATGCTTCGATTCTCAGTTTGACGATATATATATGACGGTATATATATTTATATTTTAATTGATTTGCGTCCGTTCGTCAAGAAAATTTTTTTTTCGGCGGGAAATACCAATATATGTATGCGCGCACACGCGCATACAGCAATGAAACAGCCGCCCGCGGCGCGAAAGCGCCGCGGGCGGCTTGCCGCAGCGCGGCAAAAAATTAACGTATAAATGTTTTCCGCGCGGGCAATAAATGGCGTATGAAAAATTTCGGTATAACTTTTTTTGTATTCTTCATAATAATTGCAACGGTAATAGTCGCGGCATACGGCTTCGGAGGCGCCGACGGCGCGGCAACAGGCGAAAATGCGGAATACCTGCGCATACACGTGCGGGCCAATTCCAATTCCGAGGCCGACCAGGCCGTTAAATACAGGGTGAAAGACGCGGTGGTGGAATTTATCACGCCGCTCGCCGCGCAGTGCGAAACCAAGGCCGAGGCGATATCTCTTATAAACGCCAACATAGAGGGCATAGAGCGCGTGTGCGACGACACCCTGCGCGAAAACGGCTACTATTACGGAGCAAACGCCGAAATAAGAAGCGAAAGCTTCCCCACGAGGGTATACGGCGACCTCACTTTAGAGAGCGGGGTGTATGACGCGCTGATAATCGAGCTCGGCAGCGGCACGGGCGACAACTGGTGGTGCGTTCTATACCCGCCTCTGTGTTTCACATCGGCAACGCAGGACGTGACTTACCGTTCGCTTATCTACGACATAATAACAAAATTTTTTAATAGTTGACACATATATGGCGGTCAATTGCCTTGGCCGCAGGTGTTTTTTAACAGGAGGAAGAATGAACAAGGCACTAAAAACAATTGTTACCGTGCTGTCTGCGGCGGCGGTGTGTGCCGGAGGGGCGGCGTATGCGGCCAGAAGCGGCCATAATTTTACCGCCGAACCTGCGGCATATGCGGCGATACTCAAACAGGGCGCGCGCGGGGGCGAAGTGAAAGAAGTTCAGCGCAGGCTTAAAAACTGGGGGTATTACGACGGCAATGTCGACGGCATATACGGCCCCGCCACCGTCAAGGCGGTGAAATATTTCCAGCAGAAAAACGGGCTCTCTGCCGACGGTATATGCGGAAAGGCGACCTACGCAGCGCTCGGGATGAACGATTCTGTCCGCGTTCTGGAGAACGGCGACAGCGATCAGGGCGGCTCGGGCGGCTCGGGCGGCGGCGAGGGCGACTACACCAGTTCAGATCTGTATCTGCTGGCAAAATGCATATACGGCGAGGCGCGCGGCGAGAGTTACACCGGTCAGGTGGCCGTGGGCGCCGTCGTTTTGAACAGAGTGAAATCTTCGCAGTTTCCCAACACCATTTCGGGCGTCATCTACCAGAAGGGCGCCTTCACCGCCGTGGACGACGGGCAGATAAATTTAACGCCGAACCAGACGGCGATCAACGCCGCGCGCGACGCGATGAACGGATGGGATCCGACTTACGGGTGCCTGTACTACTACAACCCGGCGACGGCAACGAGCAGCTGGATTTTTTCACGGCAGACGGTCACGACCATCGGCAGACACGTCTTTGCGATATAGGAGGGTATGAATGAGCGAGAAAAACTTATCTAGCGGGGCAAAAAAGGCGGAGAGCCTTGAGAAGAAGCCGGCCGCGAAGAGGAGCGAAGGCGCAAAGACAAAGCGCACTGCAAAGAGCGCCGAAAAAACTGCGGCTAAGGGCGAAACCCTGCATACGCAGCGGGAAGAGAGCGCAGAGCTCACAAGGAAAGAGGAACGCAAACTAGAAGCTGCCAGACTCAGAGCGGAAAGAGAACAGAAACGAATGGAAAAGAAGCTGGAACACAAGCAGAAATCGGAGGAACGCGCCGCCGCCATGAAGGACAGGCAGCAGGAACGCCGCGAAAAGCGGCTCGAACGGAGAGAGCAACTTAAAAATAAATCGGCGCAGCAGAGGGCCGAAGACAAAAAACAGGCGGGGCTTGCCAGGGCCGAGGCGGCAAAGGCAAAGCGCGAGGCCAGGCTGAACGCGAAAATAGCCAAACGCGAACACGATTTAAAGGTAAAGGCCGAAAAGCGCAAACAGAAGAAGGACCGCGCGCCCGGCTTCGGCGGCTGGCTGGCGGCGGTGATAGCGCTCGGCGCATCCACCCTCGCCCTGGGCACCATGCTGACGTTCGGCTGGATAAATATGAACGGTATGCAGGCGGACATGGCTTCGGATACCACCCACTCCCTCTACGAGCTGAACGCCATAATCGATAACCTCGATTCCAACCTCGCAAAGGCGAGAGTGTCCTCCTCAGCGGGCGACAGAACGAGGATATTCACCGATATCGCGATAGAGAGCGAGCTCGCCGAAAGCGCCATAGAGCGCCTGCCCGTTGTGGGCGAACTTACCCGAAGCATGACGGCATTCATCAACAAGGTGGGCGAAAGCGCACAGGGCATGCTTGTCGCCGTGGCAGACGGCAACAGCCTGTCCTCCTCGCAGAAAGCGGGCATAGAATATATGTACGAATGCAACAGACAGCTCAAGGAATTTTTGAACGGGCTGACGGGCGAAATGAACGAAAAGGACATGATGGCGGCGCTTGCCGGCAAGGGCGCAATGTTTAAGGGATTTGAAGGCTATGTAGATCCCGCCGTGGAGACGCCCAAAGAGATATACGACGGCCCCTTTGCAGAAAATACCGAAAAAGTGAGCGCAAAGGACATCGACGGCCTTGAGGAAATATCGCAGGGCCGCGCCGAGGAACTGTGCATGCAGTGGTTCGACGGCTACGGCGTACAGGAGACGAAATGCACGGGCGAGGCGGTGGCAGAACAGCTCACCGTGTTCAACGTGCGCATGACCACCGAAGACGGCGACGAATACTTCGCGCAGGTGTCCAAGGCCGGAGGCAAACTTGTAATGTTCGACAGCTATAAAGATTGCTCGGAGCACAATTTCTCGGCGGAAAACTGCAAGACGATCGCGCAGAATTTCTTAAAGACCGCGGGATATGACCGTATGATCTGCGTATGGGAGTCTGAAAGCGGCACGACGTGCGACCTGAACTATGTATACGAGCAAAACGGCGCGGCGGTATATCCCGACATGATAAAGGTCAAAGTGTGCGAAGAACGCGGCATAGTGACCGGCCTGGAGGCGCTGCCCTATGTTCTCAACCATACCGAAAGGAATATAGCCGAACCCGCACTCTCAAAGGCTCAGGCAGAGAAGAAGCTGGGAGGCATGCTGGAGACAGAGTCTTCCCGGCTGGCGATAATCCCCAAGGACGGAAACGAAAAACTGGCATACGAGTTCTGCGGAACTTACGGCGGAAGAAAATACTACGTCTATCTAGATGCGGACACAGGCACGGAACTCGACGTATTTACCGTTGTTGGCACACAGCTGATGTAACAAAAAACTTTAAATCAACCATATTGCGGGCTGAATAAAAACGGGCGGGGCAGATCTGCGTTTGCAAATCTGCCCCGCCCAAACCGTTTGCGGGAAATTTTGCATAAAAATTGCCCCGCATATATGCCGCAACTATTGCATTTTGCACGGGAATATGCCGCAAATATTATGTATCCGCTGTTGTATCCGCTCTGAAAAAACATTTACCCCCGCATATATGCCCGAATTAACTTAAATGAGCGGCACATATGCCGCAACCAAGCTGTTTATGCGGCGGCAAAATAAAGCTCTGCCGGATTACCCCTGATATATGCCGCAACTATTGCGTTTTTACCTGCGGCAGAATATCTGAAAAGGCGGTTGCTCACGGGATATATGCGGGGCAATCGAATATACTGCGGGCCAAGATTATAAGGCCGGCTATCAGCCGCGGCGCGCCTGCTCCTCCGCTATCGAAATGAACTTAAGCACCTCCGCGGGGGCGTCTGCGGCATATATTATTCCGTATGCCTGCGAGGCGTTAACCTTGAGCGGAACGGAGACGATAGACGGGTGCACGTCCTTCCAGTAATCGAGCGACAAGAGCAGCACGCCCTCGGCCACGCAGCGGTTGAACACGCCGATATCGTAGTATTCGGGCGAATCTTCAAGCACGGTACCCGGCACCTTCGCAAGTATGCTCCTCACGCCGTCGACGACGGGGCTCCTGCCCAGCCGCACTATTATTATGCGTTCGCCGCGCAGATCTTCAGGCTCGATCATGCCCTTATCCGCCAGTCTGTGCCCACGCGGCACGGCCATGCAGAAGCCCGTCTTACCGAGCTCGAGCATTTTAAAGGGGAGCTGCAACTCTCCGGAGTCGTATACGCCGAACATCACGTCGAACCTGCGCCCCATGTGCGCATAAATTTCCGAAAGTTCGGCAACGCTGTCGGTAAAAGGCACGATCTCTATGCGGTATTGCGGATACTCGGCTGCGCACCCGTTCCAGATATCGATCAGCGGTTTGCAGGGATTGAGTATCGAAGTGCCCGCGCGCACAGAAACGCTGCCCACGGCGGCACGGCGGGCGCGTGCAGTCGCCTCCTCCGCTGCCTTCAGGATTGCAACGGCGTCACTGAGATAGCTCTCACCTGCGCGCGTGAGAGCCACTCCCCTTCCGCTGCGCGCAAGCAGTTTAACTCCCGGTTCATCCTCCAGCGCATTCAGCCTCTTCATCGCCGCAGGCGGGGTAATAAAACAGGCCTCCGCCGCCCTGTTTATACTGCCGGATTCTGCGGCCGCGACAAAAATTTTTAAGCTTTCAAGCACGATTACCCCCGTTATTTGCGGCATATTACCGCTCCAATTAATTTTTTCCTGTAAACAGCCGGATATTTACGGCAACAACCGCATGAAAAATATATGCGTCGGGACCGCGTGCGCCGCCGCCAGCCAGCCTGATATTGCCGTTAACTAATTTAACTAAAACAGCGGTCTTATTTACTTTTAGTTAATATAATTATAACATTTATCAAATGGACAATCAAGCGACGGCGGTATATAATTAATTTGTAAATAAAATTTAAGGAGAAACTATATGGAATACAGACTTTTAAACAACGGAGTAAAAATGCCGGTCCTGGGCTACGGCGTATATCAGGTCGCCCCCGCAGAGTGCGAAAGATGCGTTTCCGACGCAATATCCGTCGGGTACCGCTCGATCGACACCGCTCAGGCGTATGCTAACGAAAGCGGCGTAGGTAACGCCGTTAAAAAGAGCGGAATAAGCCGCGACCAGTTTTTCATAACGACAAAAGTATGGATAACCAACGCGGGCGAGCAGGCGGCGGCAAAGTCTATCGAAACTTCGCTGAAGGAACTCAAGACCGACTATATCGACCTGCTGCTCATCCACCAGCCGTTCGGCGACTATTACGGCGCCTACCGCGCCATGGAGAAGGCCTGCCGCGACGGCAAGGTGCGCGCCATCGGCGTTTCAAACTTCTACCCCGACAGGCTGATCGACATAAACAACTTCTGCGAGATAAAGCCCGCGGTCAACCAGGTCGAAACGCACATCTTCCAGCAGCAGAAGGCCGCCCACGCCGTGATGGAGAAGTACGGCATCGCCCACGAGAGCTGGGGCCCCTTCGTCGAGGGCAGGAAGGACTTTTTTACCAACCCTACTGTAATGGCCGTCGGCGAAAAGTACGGCAAAACTGTCGCCCAGACAGCTCTGAGATATCTGATACAGAGCGGGGTTATCGTCATCCCTAAGTCCGTCCGCCGCGAAAGAATGGAGGAAAATCTCAACGTATTCGACTTTAAGCTCTCCGAGAGCGACATGGCCACACTTTCGGCTCTGGACAAAGGCGAAAGCGCGTTCTTCTCTCACTATGACCCTTCAACGGTAGAATGGTTCATGAGTATAGTAAACTCCCAGACAGGCAAATGAACAATTGAGTAAAATCAAACACGGTTGACAATATATCTTTACTTTTTATCGATTTTTCGACAATATAACTGTGATTTTGTATTATTTTAATAGACAGCATAAACTTAATTGGCAACCATGCTTAAAAGACCTCATGCGGAATAATTCCGCATGAGGTCTTCACCGTTAAAATACATCTCAAATTACGTGTCTGAATTTTCTTTGTTATTAGCCCTACTACTATCATGCTCGGCATTCTGCCCGGCTGATTCTTTGCCGGTCTTTTTGAATAAAATGCGATATGCAAAGAAAGCCGCAATTCCACCTGCTGCCATGAAAATCAAACTGAACGGAATAAAGATGAGGATATTATCGGCAAAATATCGGACGGCTATGAGATACCCGAAAAATACAGAAAGTGCTATCCATAACACCCAACAGGTGTTGAACACAATGGCCTTTATTAAAAATTTTTTATCCATGTTTTTCACCTTTGTATGACACGAAATGATTATGCATTGCGCCACCACCATATTGTGCACTATGCATAAATTGTTTCCCGTGAAACGCGCAACTATGCTGCATGAACTCAATTAATCGTCATAAGCAGATCACATTGCCGCAGTTTTTCTGAAGAAATAGAACTTAGCGTCTTCCCCGCACTCCTTCATGCCTGCAGAAAGCAAACTCCTTCGGCTGCGAACATTCTCTTTATAGCATTTTGCAAGCACCGTGTCGACATCAAGCGTGAAAAAGGCATAGTGCATCATTGCAAGCAATGCCTCCTTAGCTATTCCCTTGCCTTCAAATTCAGGAAGAAGCCGAACACCTATTTCACAGTCATTTCTGTAGCCGAAATTGTGCAAAACAACTTCACCGGCAAAAATCCCGTCAAAAAATATTCCAAGCGGCATCTCCTCCTTGTTTTTGAAGTCCTCGCGAATACCGCGCAGGAAATATTCCGGAGTTACCTCACCTGAACAGTGCTCACGCCAGTTGTACCCCCAATATTTATTGCGCTCCTCATCAAACTCGAGCCTGAACAAATCGTTGGCGTTGATATCAGTGATCTCGCGTATGACCAGCCTCTCGCTCTTAAGCTCAGGGTTGTGCATGACCGAATCAATAGCTCGATGAGGATACACATTGAACTTGTCCACAAGCTCTGCCGGGTTATACTGCAGTTTACTCTTCCTGAGCCCGGCGTCACCAGAGTCATCTTCACGGTTAATATACTTAATATCGTCGGTTACATAATAACGAGCAAATTCATGCGCCGTTGTTGCATATATGCCCTCATACTGGGTGAGCGCCTTCTCAACATGCACTATCATTTGATCGCCGCAAACTTCGCCGACCGAATATGAAATAAGCTTTCCGTCTAACCTGATCCCGCCAGCCTTTAACTTGAGGCTATCAAGAACATCGGTGAGCTTATATACCGATTGCAACTCTTCACGCGCTATAGTCGTTCCCTTGGCGATCTGGCGCCTTGCAAATTCCTTTAAAAACTCTTTTATCTCTTCACTGTCAGCAGCACTGAGCGCGCAGAACTGATAATCCGGATACAGCTTTTTAAACTTATTTACATGATTACGCTGACCGGAGAACTTCTTTCCGGCATATAACACAAAATCTTGCGCATTATACAGATAATCACGCCAGCGCCGCTTATTATTTATGCGCATATCTGAACCATAGCGCTCGATCATCTTATACATGCGCTGTCTGGGAACAGACGTATAGTGTAGGCGCACATTATTTTCCCTGCAATACTCCTCAATCGCGTCGAGCGCTTTATCCTCATTTTCCTCGCTACAGCCCGATATAGGGTAATGAAAATACACCCTTCCCTGGAAATATTCCTTAAATACCAGGCAGTTTTCAACTTTGGCGTAATACTCCGTGAAATACTCCTGCCACATAAATTTAAAAGCTGCAGAGTAGTCACTCATATGAAAACCGCACGAACAAAAGTAATCAATGTTATCAATAATATCGTCTATCGTAAGTTTTTTAAATTCCAGCATATTCTTTGTATCTTAAAATTTTTATTTAAATCAATCAAATCGGCTCAATCGGGCCGCAAACAATCAGCCTCTCACACAGAATGGATCTTTATTTTGGCTAAAATCCAGGAAAAATCCATTAAATTTAAGGTAAATTTTGCCATTTAAAGCCTCTGAGACAGAATTTTTTTCGATTTTACAGGTTTTATCCGTTAAATTTTTGAAAATTTTCGCTATAATAGGCCAATAAAAAATGAAAAATATATTTCGGCACGAAACGTGCCGAAATATTTATGTAAAACTTAAGTTAATTATAAAATCTGCATTTACTTCTGCTTGTCAATTATGTCGAGAATTTCAACGATTCTGTCAAGATCATCGCGAGAATAGTAATCAATGTAGATCCTGCCCTTCTTATCGTTGCCGATAAGGCTGACCTTTGTACGGAACGTAAAACGCATCCTCTCTACGAGATCTTTAAGCTCTATTGAAGCAAGCGCACGCTTCTTCTTTTTCCTCTCCTCAAGGACCTCAGGAGGAATATTATGTGCACGCACCTTCTTTTCAAGTTCACGAACCGAAGATGCGTTTTTGACTACTTCTTTGGCAAACGTGACCTGATCCTCAGGCGAAAGAGGAACCAGCGTTCTGGCATGGCCCGCCGATAGTTTTCCTTCGGAAACCATCATAATCACCTCAGGCGCAAGCGTTAAAAGACGCAATGTATTTGCAATAGCCGGGCGCGATTTTCCTATCCTCTCGGCAAGTTCGTCCTGTGTGAGCTTGTAATCTGTCATAAGCTGCTTCATTGCAGACGCTGCCTCAATAGGATTCAAGTCTTCGCGCTGTAAATTCTCAATGAGAGAAATTTCTTTAATTTCCCTTTCGCTGTATTTTCTGATTATTACAGGGATAGTCGCGTTGCCTGCAAGTTTAGCAGCTCTGAAACGGCGCTCGCCGGCAATGATCATGTATGTACCGTCGTCGTTATCGTTTACGACAATCGGCATTATCACGCCATGTTTTTTGATTGAATCGGCCAGCTCTTTTAAAGCTTGTTCGTCAAAGTTCTTACGCGGCTGATTGGGATTTGCCTTGATCTTTTCAAGCGGCATATCCTGCGCGTTCTTTCTCTCTTCCTCGGTATATTCAAACGGCTTTCCGCTCTCGTAAATGTGCTCAAATGCCTCGTTCGTATCCTGAAACAATGCCTCGAGCCCCTTACCTAATCCTTTTGCCATAACTCATCTACTCCTTGCTATTCATTGCATTGCACACAGCCTCCGCTCAGTTATTATGACTGCGCCGCTGTTTAGTTACTGCTTAGACAAAAATTCTTCCGTCAGCGCTTTATATGCGCGTGCACCTATACACTTAGGGTCATGCAGGATGATCGGCTTTCCGTGGCTGGGAGCCTCAGAAAGGCGCACATTGCGCGGAATTATTATTTCATATAATTTGCTCTTAAAGAATTTTTTGATTTCGGCAGCAATTTGCTTTGATACCGTCGCCCTGCCGCCGTACATAGTTATCACAACGCCCTCGATCATGAGCTGCGGATTGAGGTGCTGTTTTACCATGGAAATAGTATTCATGAGCTGGCTCACACCCTCAAGTGCGTAATATTCGCTTTGCAGAGGTATTATGAGCGAATCAGACGCCGCCCAGGCGTTTATTGTCAGCAATCCCAGTGACGGCGGGCAATCGATGAATATGTAATCATATCGGTCCTTGACCTCTTCAAGCGCGGTCTTAAGTATCCTGTCACGGTTTCGCTTATAGACCAACTCAACCTCTGCCCCGGTAAGGTCTACATTTGCCGGCAAGATATCCAAAAGCGGTATTTGCGTAGGCAAAATATTAGCCGAAACTTTTTCGTCCTCTATAAGCACATTATAAACTGATTTTTTAAGCGCACTTTTCGAAAAACCCATGCCGGTGGTAGCATTGCCCTGCGAATCAAGATCGATGAGCAGCATACGCTTACCAAAATCGGCACAATATGCGGCCATATTTACGACTGTCGTCGTCTTCCCCACGCCGCCTTTCTTATTTGTAAATGAAACTACTTTAGCCATATTACCCCCGTTTAAGGCGGCGAAAATGTTTCACGGGAAACATTTTCGCCGCACATGAACATCACTCGTATCTCTTGAAGGGATTTTCTGCCCTCGAAGAATCTTGCTCATCCATGAACTCAATAACTTCGGTGTAATTCTTGCCCTCCATCAGAAGGTCGACTTCCTCGGCATATATTGTTTCCTTTTCAATAAGCACCCTGGCCATATTGTCAAGTATAGCGCGGCACTCAGTAAGAATGCTAACTGCACGGGCATGCGCCGTATCAATTATGGAGTGCATCTCCTCATCAATTATCTTTGCAGTCTCTTCACTGTAGGTATTATGCGTCTCCATATCCTTACCGAGGAATACGGTCTGCGAGTTACTGCCGTAGGTCATAAGCCCGAGCTTTTCCGACATACCCCATTCAGTCACCATCTTCTTTGCCATTTCAGTAACACGCTCGAGGTCGTTAGAGGCACCTGTCGTAATATCCTTGATTACCAACTCCTCCGCCACTCGGCCGCCTAGAGCCATGCAAATGAAATCCTTAATCTTCTCACGCGACATGTGCGCGTCGTCGTTATCAGGCCTTGTCATGGTATATCCGGCAGCATTGCCTCTGGGAATGATCGAAACCTCCTGCACGGGATCACAATGCTTGCATTTGCGGGCTACAATCGCATGGCCGGCCTCATGATAAGCGGTAATTCTCTTATCACTTTCAGTAACTATCCTGCTCTTCTTTTGGGGACCCATGAGGACCTTATTTACGCCCTCGTAAAGTTCCTGATTACCTATAAATTTCTTATTTGCTCTTGCCGCAAGTATTGCAGCCTCATTGAGCAGGTTCGCAAGATCCGCTCCCGAAAAACCGCTCGTGATCCTTGCCACTGTCTTGAAATTGACGTCGGGAGAAAGCGGTTTGTTGCGGGCATGTACTTTAAGTATCTGTTCTCTGCCGCGAACGTCAGGTAAATTAACGTAAATCTGTCTGTCAAACCTGCCAGGACGCATGAGCGCGGGGTCGAGAATATCGGCGCGGTTTGTTGCAGCCATTACTATTACTCCCTCATTCGACTCAAAGCCGTCCATCTGCACAAGAATCTGGTTGAGCGTCTGCTCGCGCTCGTCATTGCCGCCGCCGAGGCCGGCGCCCCTGTGCCTGCCTACCGCATCAATTTCATCCACGAAAATTATGCAAGGCTGATTCTTCTTTGCCATCTCAAAGAGATCGCGCACGCGGGATGCACCGACGCCAACGTACATTTCAACGAAGTCAGATCCCGATACCGAGAAAAACGGTACACCCGCCTCACCGGCAACAGCCTTGGCGAAAAGCGTTTTACCCGTTCCGGGAGGGCCTACAAGCAACACGCCCTTAGGTATGCGTGCGCCGAGATCGGAGAATTTTTTGGGCTGTTTTAAAAACTCGACAACTTCGGCAAGCTCAAGTTTCTCCTCCTCTGCGCCCGCAACATCGGTAAAGCGCACCTTAATATTAGTCGATATCCGCGCTTTACTTTTTGCAAATGACATCGTGCGCCCTGCGCCGCCCGCAGTCGAGCGGATTATCAGCCAGAACACTACACAGAGAAGGACCAGGCCGCCTATGGTAATAATCGATGACCAGTAACTGCCAGAGTTGGGATTTGCATATTCGATCTGAATACCATACTCCATCCACTGACGAACTATTCCGCTCTCGCTCAATGCTTCAGAGCCATACAGCGAAGCGCCATACAGAGTATAAACTGTACCGCTCGCCGCATAACCGGTCAGCGAATACTGGTTGATTTCTACACGCGTAATCACCTGTCCTGAAGGCACTGTCGTTTCATAGCTACCGTCACCGTCTTTGTCCAACCTGACATTCTGGCCGTCAACAACAACGCCGTCGTCATCCTTCTCGGCATAGCTGTAGTTCTCGATATACTCTTCAAACGTCGTCAGATCGTTGAGAGCAGAACCTCTGTCGAGACTGGTGACTATAACAACCGCAATGACCGCAACAACGAGCAGAGCGATGATCACCCACATCACAATTTTGCTTTTCTTACTCAAAATTTAGCTCCTTTGGGAAGAATTCTTCCAAAAATATTGCATTTGCAGTCACCACCACCCCTACCCTTGCCCGCAGGATACGGAAAGGTGTCAACTGCGTTATATCAAAGCGCAGAAAATATCTGTGCCGCTATAACTTTCTATTATATTATTATGTCGCGCGCGCGTGAAAAACATCACGCCTGCACATCCTGAATCAACTGAAACAACAAATTTCTCCGTCAGATCGTTAACCTTAAAGAAACCGTTCAGATACGGTTTAAAAGGCCGTTAAAGGGGCATTGAAAGCCTTCGACGGGCCAAAGTATAAAGCCGATTTAAAGCCTCTCAGACGGAATATTATGCCCTCTCAGCCGCAAGAATGCCAAAAGCTCAGCCTCAGCCTGCCAAAATACGGCAGGCCGCAGAAGCTTAAACATAAACATCAGACTCTTTGATTTATCATGCAGCGGTTGGCGCTCAAATTCTTAAGTATGCGCCTAAATTATTATCAAGCGCAAAATAAACATTCACACAGAATGTTCTAACAACCAAAGAAAACATAATACTTCTGAATATAATTTTAGCATATTGTTTAAATATTTTCAAGTATTTGACAGTATTTTGCAACACTTCACTCAATTTTTATTGAGCTGTCACAGTAGTTTATACGTCAGTAACTCTTCGTAAAATGTCAAAATTTGTTCCAAATTTTACCTGCGCTATTAGCAAATTTTGGAATATTTTGTTTCACGGGAAACATTCAACCAAATTTTTTTAGTAATATAATGTTTCACGTGAAACGTAAACGCACAATAAATCTTAATATTGTGGAATTATGTAATAAACAAATGTGGAAAAAGTTAATATATCAAACATATAAATAAAATCAGATGTGGAAAATCAAGACAATTATTTAGCTGAACGCCGTTAAAAATGCATCTATATGAAACAAATGTTAAATAATGTACATAAACGAAATAAAATCAGCAGGCGAAAAACACCTAAATTACTTATAAGACGGTTGAATTGTGGATAAAATAATTTAATAAAATGTTGATAAGTGGATAAATTTACTTAAACCAATCTTAAACGGCGCAAATTAAATCGATCTGAATTACAGAATGAGCGCAAATAATGTTTAAGCAAATATGTACAGGCGCATAAAAAATAATAGCTTTTTAATAAAATCATTCAAATGATGATAAAGTGGATAAGTAACAATATGATTGTGGATAAATCAATTATAAATACGATATTATGGATAAAATATATACTCGGAAACGAAGTTATCCACAGCTATGCAAAGTCAATTGTCAGCATATCCACCTCCACTGCTCTGAAATATTTAAGAATATAACAAAAAATCAATTTCAGGTATTTTTATGCAAAAAAGCACGCATCAATGCCTAAATCAGGTTTAAACGATCGATATCCGCTGAATTACGTCGATCACATGATCAAAGCAGATAATAAAGACACGTATTGATTTGAACTTTAAAAGATAACCATACTATTGTCCCTGCCGAAAACATGTAATTACCGATAGAATAAGACGACCAGATATATTTGAGGGATACACGCCGCGGCAAATAAATTCAACGGGACGCGCGTCTAAAACTAAGCACATGCAAGCACCTTCTTCAAAAATAAAAAGCCTGTAACGCCGCTACTGCAATCTGAAAACATGGCAGTTCGGAGAACATTATATGCAACAAATAAGATAAAATCGGTAATAATGTAAATATATATTTACAAAATTGCACCATTTTGGCATTTTTTTGCTAATATAACTTGATAAATTTGAATACAAAACTTTAAATTTAAATACAAAATTTGTGTATAAAACTAAGCAAATCAGGCAAGAATTAAACAAAATAAAGAGATTAATATTCGCCTGCAGCCGCGGCAGATGAAACAAATTTAAAGCTGCGGGCGGACACAAGGTGTATTATGCAGACGGAATATTCGTTCAACCTGTACAACAGTCTTGCCACAAGCGGCACAGTGATCGCATTGAAAAAGATGCTTGCAAAACCGCATAAAGTCCCTGTAATAGCATGCATAGGCAGCGACCTCTCGGTCGGCGACAGTCTGGGTCCCATTACCGGTACCCTTCTCAAAGAAAAACTCAGGCTGCTGAACTGCTTTATCTATGGCACCCTGCAAAAGCCTATAACCGCGCACGAAATAAGGTATATAAACAAATTTCTGCGGCAGTCACACCCCGACAGTCCGATAATCGCAGTTGACGCCGCAGTCGGCTCATCAGGCGATATAGGTCTCATTAAAATAGCCAATCACGGAGTAAAACCGGGCAGCGGCGCAAACAAAAAGCTCGGCATGGTGGGAGATATATCCGTAATGGGCATAATCGCCGAAAAATCGCTGTTCAATCTCTCGATTCTTTCTTCAACTCGGCTCAATATCGTTTACAGAATGGCGAATATAATCGCCGAAGGCATCTCAACATTTATTATGGACGACATCCGTGATTCAGTTTTAAATCAGACAGAAGATGAACTTACCGACAAGGCGCAATGACCTGCACGCGCCGTCAAAAATATTTTACGAATAGTTAAGACAGATCGGTGCATTGAAATTTGCGATACGGAGCATATTTTAACGCTGAAATAAGAGGTAAGACGGCGGTAATTGCGGCATATATGGGGGGCAATTCAAAATATCTTAACACTGTCCCGGCACACACGCCAACCTGCGTCAAACTGATGTAACGGCTACTATTTTCCGTCAACGACACCTGTAAAGAGCGATTGTGGATAATTCTGCGGAATTGTTGAAAACTTTGTTTAAATCAGCCATATATATGGGTTAATTGAGAGTTATAAGACAAAAAATGACCTGTATAAGGGCTATTATACACAGCGTTATACACATCTTTGGCACAAATTATCAAATATAATGAATATATGATAATTATTTTCATATATAATTGAGATTTAAATAAAAATTTACAAAATTATGGCCTGTTTTTGTAATAAACAGGCCATATATCAGGGGAAATTTTAACATTATTACTTAGATATCATCGTCATCGAGCCAGTCAGAATCCTCGTCAAGCCAATCGTCATCGCAATATTCTGAATCGATATCGCCGCATTCTTCGTCGTAAAAAATTTTTTCATTATCCGATTCATCGGCATATTGCCCGTCGAGCACATGGTCAAAATAGCCATGTCTGCCGTTTCCGTCGGTATCAAAAATTTTATCCATAAATCCGTTTCTCTTTCCATCCATGGTCACACCTCGATTATTTTCACTCCGTGCTTCTTGGCGCAATTGACCGTATAGTATGTGCCGCCGCTCCTCTTTCTGAGGTAGCACACCATCACAGAACAATTTTCTGCCATATATCTGTCGCGGGTGAACATGCAATAGCGGTTATATTTTTCTGCAAACACTCTTTTTTCATCGCAGAATTTCAGTATATTTTCATATCTCTCTCTGTCTGACGACGAAAAATAGTCGGCCTGACCCTCGTAAGGAATGCACGCGACAAGACTTAAACCGTACTTAACCTTGAATTTGAGCACGATTTCGGCGGCAACGAGGTCGAAACCCCGCGCCATGCCGCATAAAAAAGTTTTCATTCCGCTCCTTGCCAGCCGCTCGACCACTCTTTCAAGAAGCGCCCTGTCAAAATCGCCGCCGAGCTCTCTGTGACCGGTAAAAGCGCAAGTATTTTCTCTCAAAGCGGATTTTTCCTCTCTTTACCCTGCCCGCGCGGATATTTTGCGGGCGTGGGCCTTATTTTTTTATACACGGCAAGCGTTCTCGCGCCCGCACCGTCAGGCAGCTGATAAATTTCCGTCCGCGCCAATTTCATTCCGAGTATATCTGCGGCCCGCGCCGCCTCGGATATCTCGTCGCCGGCGTCGCCCTTGTATGCAACAAACAGTCCGCCGACTTTCACGAGCGGAGCACAATATTCGAGCAGTGTATTGAGTCTTGCCACGGCACGCGCGCAGCAAACGTCAAACTTTTCACGCAATTCCCCGCGGCCCGCCTCTTCGGCACGCATGTTCAGCACTTTTACTCCTTCAAGCCCGAGTTTTTCACATGCAAACTGCAAAAAAGCACACTTCTTAGACACGCTCTCTATGAGAGTAAAATCAATATCCGGGCGGCAGATTTTCAACGGAAGGGAGGGGAATCCTCCGCCGGAACCCACCTCGGCGGCGCTGCACCCGCAGGCAAAGTATTTCTGCCCGGCCAGACTGTCCCAGACGTGCTTGATAAAAAAATCCTCCCTTTCGGTTATCGAAGTCAGATTTACTTTTTCGTTATAATCGATCAACGCTTCGTAAAACCCATTAAGTTTTTCTCCGGCGCCTTCCGCAGGAACGAAATCGTCTTTAAATTGCAAGATTCATCTCCAAAAAGTTGATAACTCTGTTAAAAAAATTTGTTCGTATTTCAGATTATATCACTAATTTGCCGCTTATTCAACCCAAAAAAGCATATTTGACGGTCATTTTTTTACTTTTTAAATTGTATAAAACTTTTTCAACAGCGGAGTTTATTTGTGGATAACACCGAAAAAATGTCTTCAAAAGGCGCTGTTTTCAACTTTCTGACGAAAAAAGTAAGATTTTGTCCGTCGCCTTTCTCCACCCCGAAGCCTTTTTATCAACAACTTGCCAACATTGTTATCCACCCAAAATTTTAACTTATTAACACAGTTAAAAAGCTCATTTAACTTGCTTTTTGCCGTTGATTTTGCTATTATATTGCTGTAAATGCTGTTTTGGCTGTGCAAGAAACAAAGTTATCCATATTTCCACAGCCACTAATAATATTATTACTATATAAATCTTTTAATAAATTAAAAAAGAAAGCTACTGTACAAAAGTGAACTGAACTTACAGGCGCTGAACGGATAAAAGATTTTTTGCCCGCGGAAGAATTGCAGCAATATCGCCGCGCCGCTCAACATCAAAGACACTGTATCCGCGCAAAAATATTGTGCTGTTTGCATAAAGAAATTTCAAGTTAACTTTGCATTGTATGGTACGAGAGGGATATTATGAAGGTAGTTTGCGAAGGAATAAATCTTTCAGAAGCGGTTTTAAAAGTAGTAAAAGCCTGCGCCGTGCGCACCACTGTTCCCCTTCTTGAGTGCATAAAACTCACCGCCCACAACGACGGGCTTACTCTTTCAGCCACCGACGGAGAGATATCCATTCAGAAGACGGTAAAGGCGGAGGTGTATGAGGAGGGAGAGACCTGCGTTCCCGGCAGGTATTTTTCAGATTTCATAAAAAAGCTCGAGGATGTGCAGATAACGCTCTCTGTAGAGGGCAGCCGCATGGAGATAGCTTATGCCGATTCGCAGTCGTATCTTCAGACGCTCTCTGCAGAGGACTTTCCTAAAATCAGCACCGACATCAGCGAAAACAGCTTCAGAATGACGGCGGCCGACCTTAAAAAAGTTATAAACGCCACGTCTTTCTGCTGCGCCGCCGACGATTCGCGTCCCAATTTAAAGGGCTGTCAGTTTCTGATAAGCGGCGGCAGGGTAAGTGTGACGGCGCTCGACGGCTTCAGGCTGGCGACGATCACCGCCCCCGTTTCTGCTGCCACTGCCGATCTGGATATAATATGTCCCGCGCGCACGCTGAACGAGATAGAAAAGATGATCCCCTCCGAGGGAGAGACTGAAATTTTCGTAGCAAGGGGCATGATACTCGTGTCGGTGGACGATACTGTGCTCACTTCCCGTCTTTACGGCGGAGATTTCATAAAAAAAGAAAACATAATCCCGCGCAGCTTCGCCACCGTTGTCACAGTCGATAAGAATGTGCTCAGAAACAGCATAGAGAGGGCGGCGATACTCGTCCGCTCCGATAAAAACAGCCTGATTATATTCGATATATCCGCCGGCAGAATAGAAATTTCTTCAAATTCGGAGATAGGAAACGTACAGGAGCCGGTAAAGGCGGAAGTGGAGGGACATGACGTCCGCATTGCGATGAACTCAAAGTTCATAACCGAGGCCGTCTCCGCGCTCGAAGAGGATACGATTACCCTTTCGTTCAACAACAACGTTCAGCCTTTTATCTGCTGCAATGCAGAAAACAAGGATGTATTGTATCTCATATTGCCTGTAAGAACGGCAAACAACTAGGTCACGAAAAATCTTTTGCCTTCGGCAAAATCTTTTTCCGTGAGGTTTATAGTGTGGTCGTAAAACGGCTTAACGGCGAAAGTAAATTCCGCCTTGCCGTTTTTCG
>ERZ1643249.1121-NODE-1121-length-27579-cov-14.516386_pt1 | contig 27579 bp, 26 predicted proteins | sample MGYA00579263_ERZ1643249 | MGnify/ENA primary metagenome ERZ1643249 (study PRJEB29033, sample SAMEA4952264) | chicken gut metagenome | biome: Broiler Chicken; feature: Gastrointestinal Tract; material: Caecum | place: Ireland | collected 2018 | study: Broiler...
TTATTTAATATGAATTCATCATCAGTAGTGAAAAGTAGTAAACTGTTCATGTCTTCCTCTGTTATTGTTTCTGGTACAGAATCTTCTATTCCACCTGCTTGAATTCCATCATTTACTATTTTTGATGTGTAATTTGGTAATTCAAGGTCAGTAGCTGCTTGTAAGCATAGAAGTGCTATTATTACCAAAACAGATAACCATGATTGTTTTAAGTTTTTTAAAATTTTTAGCATTTTACTCCTCCTTTTTAATTATTCCATATTTTAAATAGTCTATTTGCTTTAAGAAATTTTGTCGGCATTCTTCTTGAGAATTGCCTTTGAAATTCTTAACAATAGCTCTTCTGGTGATAACATTGAGCATATCACATATTAAGATGAAATCATTTTTTTCTTTAATTTTAAGTGATGTTTTGTCAAACATTTCAAAATACTTAATTATATTTTGTGGTTTTACACTTTTTATTAAAGTAAATAAACTTTCATCTGATAGTCTAAGGTTTATAAAAATTTGTTTAAAAAATTCTTGTTCAGTATTTTCTACAAATTTTTTTACCATAAGGTCATAAAGTTCTATGTAAGCATCAAAAATATTACCTTTTGTTTCATATATTTTATTTTTTATTTTAGTATCAATTTCATCTGCATTTTCTTTTAAAATATATGCTAACAAATCTTCTTTGCTTTCAAAATATTGATAAAAGCTTCCTCTTGCTATTTCTGCATTTTCTACAATGTTCTTTATTGATACTTGTTCGATTGGGACTCTTGCAAATTCTCTTTTTGCAGCATTTAGAACTTTTTGCTTTTTCTCTTCTGAAAGCTTTAAAAAAGTTTCTTTTGGCACTTAATCACTTCCTTTTTTATATGTTTTTTGCATAGTAAAATGACACTACGTCACAATTATAATGACGCGGTGTCATTTTGTCAAGTGTTTTTATGTGAAACTTTTGTGAATTTTTAGTCTCCTAAGCATATTCCTATGCTTCTTGCTGTTTTTACTAAATCATCATCCATTGTAACTTTTCTTAAGTTACTTTCTTCTGTATTTCCTGAAACTGCTCCTATTTTTTTATTATTTCCTACAACATCTTCTAATGATGCATAATCTAGTTTTCCGTTTTTTATTACAGTTAAAACACCAAATTTTCCATCTAATGCTAGTTGCATTGCTTTAGCTCCATATTTTGTAGATAGAACTCTATCAAATGCTGTTGGTGTTCCACCTCTTTGCATATAACCTAATGTAGTATTTCTAGCTTCTAGACCTGTTAATTCTTCAAGTTGTTTTGCTACAACTTGTCCAACTCCTCCAAGTTTTGTATTGTCTACTCCAGCTCCATTGTTTCTTGTATTTGCTACTGTTATAGTTCCACCTTTTGGTGCAGCTCCTTCTGCTACAACTACTATACTAAATTCTTTTCCTTGTTCTCTTCTTTCATTGATTTTGTCAACAGCTTTATTGATGTCATATGGAATTTCAGGGATTAATGCAATGTCTGCTCCTCCAGCTATTGCTGATTCTAAGGCTATCCATCCAGCATATCTTCCCATTACTTCTAATACCATTATTCTATGATGTGTTTCTCCTGTTGTATGTAGTCTGTCCAATGCTTCTGCAGCAACAGATACCGCCGTATTATATCCAAATGTAATTTCAGTACATGCAACATCATTGTCTATTGTTTTTGGTACTCCAATAACATTTATTCCTTTTAAAGAGAAATCTCTTGCAGATTTTTGTGTTCCATCTCCTCCTAATGTAAACAAACAATCAAATCCATCTTTTTTGATATTCTCTACACATACATCTGATAAGTCTTTGTATTCAACAGTACCATCTTCATTTACTACTTTATAATTAAACACATTTGCATTTGTTGATGAACCAATTATTGAACCACCTTTTGGTAATATTCCTGATGCTGTTGAATTATTTGATGTACTAAGTTTTACAAAATTGTTTTTTAATAGTCCATTGTATCCATCTATAAAACCATAACAGTCTACTCCATTATTCTCGGCTGTTTTTATTATTGCTCTTATTACAGCGTTAAAGCCTGATACATCTCCACCATTTGCTAATATTGCTACTTTTTTTATCATATGAATTCCTCCAATCTCTTTTATTATTATACCAATAATTTTATTTTTTACAAGTGTTTTTTTTAATTTCAATTGACATTTGGTGCCGGTTCTTTTTTGCCAAAATGACATTTGGTGCCGGTTCTTTTTTGCCAAAATAGCATTTGGTGCCGGTTCTTTTTTGCCAGACATTTGGTGCCGGTTCTCTTTTGCTCAAGAACCGGTACAAATTTTATGAAATTCATCTAAGATTTCATCTTTTACTATTTCTTTAAAAACAATAGATATTTTAGTTCTACTTATATCTATATTAAATATTTCCAAATTGTTTTGATTAGCTATCTCTATAATTTTTCCCAGTATTTCATCTTTTGAACTCATTCCATATCCAACAACTGAAATTCTAGAAACATCTTTTTTTACAATACTTTTAATCCCTGTGTCTTCCATTTTGTGAGATATTACTGTTCCAGGATTATTGTTAAATGTTGAGCCAGTAATTATTGGTACATCATATTTTTCTCCTATTTCTACACATCTATCATGAAGCACTTTTGCTCCTTCACTTGAAAGTGATTGCATTTCTTCATATGAAATATTTTTTAATTTTTTTGCTTGAGGTATTTTATTAGGGTCAGCTGTATATATTCCATCTACATCTGAATATATGTAGCACTGTTTTGCTTTTAATTTAGCAGAAAGTGCAACTGCTGTTGTATCTGATCCTCCTCTTCCTAATGTAGTAATATCTCCTTTTGAGTTTATTCCTTGAAATCCTGTTATTATAACTATATTTCTATTCTCTAACTCTTTTGTTATTCTGTCTGGAACTATATATTCGATTTTTGCACTTTGATTTTCTTCACTTGTGTGAATTCCTGCCTGCCAACCTGTAAGTGATATGCTTTTATATCCAAGATACTGTAAAAGTATTGATAATTTACTTGCACTTATTTGTTCTCCTACGCTTAATAAAACATCCATTTCTCTTTGGTCTGGTTTTAAAGATAATTCTTCAGCTTCTTTTATAAGCTTATCTGTTGTTTTTCCTTGTGCTGATACAACTACAACTACATTATAATTTTCATCATAAAATTTAATTATCCTTCGTGCAACTTTATTTAATTTTTCATTGTCTGCAACAGAACTTCCTCCAAATTTTACTACTATAGTGTCCATATAATACATTCCTTCTTTAAGGTTTATTCCCTTATATAATAATATACAATATTTAATTAAATATCATATATTCTATTATATTATGTTTAGTTAAGAAATGTGAAGTTTTATAGTTTATCAATAAAAAAATTAGAATTTATTTTTGCAAATTTGCGTCCATCTTTATCTATTAAATATAAATATAATTCAAGATTATCTGCTTCTAACAATTTAGGATATAAAGTTAATTTCCATAAAATCAAGTGTTTAGCTTTTTCAGGATGTTCTAAAGCATCATGTATTAAACTTGATGGATAAAATTCGTTTTCTTCAAGTATTTTAAAATATAAATCATCTTTTTGCATATATTCATCACTACCCATTTTACCATCTTCTAATATTTTAAAAGAAATATATTCAGATAGTTTGTCAGCAAATTTTTCATCTATATCACCTGTGGTACTATGAGAATATGTTTTTTTAGTTTTTAAAATAGAATCATCTTTATGATATAATAAACATCTTGTAATTCCTTTTACAATTTCAAAAATCATTTTACTTTCACTGTTATCTTCAGTTATTTCTGGACTAACAGATAAATAAATATGTAAATTATCATTCTCGTCTAGACTTGCTTTATCTTCAGTTTGATTTCCGAACTTTAAAACTATCAAATGATAATATTTTATCTCTTATCTCTTCTTTTGGTATTTTAGTTATTTCTTGAATTGCTGATGCATATCTACATATTATTTCAGCCAAACTAATTCTACCGTATTCATTTTGAGGGGCAGTTCCGGAATAATGTATCAATAAATTATCTGAATTCCATCCAGATTTATTGTTTTGCTTATCTTCTCTAATTTTTCTATTAATTGCTTGTTGTGTATCAGCAAAGAATCTATCTTTTACGAAAAAGAAATTTGGTAAATCACTATAATTACCATAAATAGTACATCTATGTATATATTTTGAAATATCCAAATTGAAATTTTTTAATAATGCTAATTTGACAATTTGTGGAATTTCAACAATAAATGGATATTCATATTCTTTAGTAATAAAATCTTTAAATGATGTACTTTTTCTAGGAGAATCATCCCATAGTTTTAGAATTTCTTGAGTAAATTTTGAACTTGCTCCATTGACTTTTTCAAGAGGCATAGTCAAATTTAAAAGTCCTTGTGGTTTATATTTAATTTTGATTCCGTTAATTCCATCTAACTCATTTGCATCATCTAGTGAAATAAAATTTGTATTTTTTATATTAAATGCAAATTCACTATGACCAATATGACAGTAAAAAAATGTGAGTTCTCTATAATAGCCTGAATATTCGCCAAACATATTCTCATATTGAACATATTCTTGTAACATTGTGTCTTTTTTGAAAAATCTTAAAGTAAACAAGCCTTCTCTACCATATTTTTCTATTCTTAGTATTGCTATAATTTTTTCATAATCATTTAAAATATTATCTATATCTTTTAATTGTAAATTCTTGTCCATGAATTGTAATAATTCTGCATCATCAGATTCTCTATGAATTTTGTCGATTATTTCTTTTAAAAATTCGGCATAATATTTTCTTTCTGTTTCATTTTCAATCAAAAAGGTTTGGGCAACATCACTTTGATTTTGTTCACACAGTAATGCTTTCTCGTAAAATTTTACCTTATAAAATTTTCTTTTAAATTCTTCTGGTATTTCTTCGTCAAATATATTTATTATTTTTTCTATATTTTCTAATGACTTTGAAATTTTACTCATTTCAGAATTATAATTTAATTCTTTTTTTGCCCATAATTCTAAGTCATAATAATCTGTTTCTATTCCTTCCCTCAATACATCTAACGCATTTTGTGTTTTTTCAAATAAACCACCTGGTTTTAAGAAATCTCTTTTATTTTTTTCAACATATAAATCTATATATCTTTTTGCCTCTACTATTATCTTAAGCTTTTCTGATATTTCTCTATCCCCAAGTTTTTCTTTTAACAAACTTTGTGGAAATTCCTCTTCGCTGTTTCCTATTTCTTGTATTGCTTGTAAAATCCCTTTTTGTTCTTCAAATCTTTTATCTAATAATTCATTTGTAATTTTTATATTTTCTTCATTATCACTATTTTCTATATATCTATTTAGCGATTTTTCTTCTTGAGTTACTGCAATTAGTTCATTTTTTATACTACTTGATAGCATTTCTATTATTTTTATTGTTGTTTTTGTTCTTTCTATTGCATTATTTATTAAATTTACTTTTACTAAATCTACTTTACTTTCTAAGAAAAATATTAGTTTCTTTCCTTTTTGTATTTCTGCTTGTCCTTTTTCTTCTAACGCTATTATTCTTAATTCACATTCTCTTTTTAGATTTTGTAATTCTTCTAAAATACTCCTTATTTCTAGATTATTAAATTCTATATCAAGTTTTTGGCTAATTACATTTCTAGGAGTTGCTTCTTTTAAAAATTCTTTGTTTTTTTCTATATTTTGATTTAATCTTTTTCGCGAAATCTCCATATAATAACTTACTTTTCTTGAGATTTCATTTCCATATTCTATTATTTGATTACTTGTTAAATCAATTTCTTGGCTATATGCTTCTACTTTTTGTTTTTCTTCATCAGTTAAAACTCTATTAATGTCTAGACTACTCGTATCTATTACAGAGATTTTACTTGTTGTTGGAGCATTTTCTATACCATTCATAGCGTTTAACCTTTTTGAATTATAAAATATTCTATTTATTACATTTTTTATTTTGTTAAATAAATTCATATTCATTTCCTTTACTTTGTTCAACTTTTTTCTCTTTTTGAGTTAAGAAACTATATAATATATGTTCTCCTAATAATACTACTTCATTTGATTGTTCAAGATCTTTGGCAAAGAAGTAATCTATAAATTTTTGCATTACTGTATATGTAATATCAATTGGATCGACTCGTTGTGAATCATGAAATGGAACTCCTGAAAATATCAGTTTTTCTGTTATCATAGAATTAGTTTCTTCATTAACTAACCATTTAACTGGTTGAACTTCAAACCAAACACTATCTTTTCTATTATATGTTTCTCCATTTGAAAGCTCAAATTCATCATATCTTGCATATTCTCCATCAACTCTAACATATCTTTTTCCCTTATATTCATATTCATCAACTATTGAAGCTATCATCTTACCATTTAATATTTTATCAAAAACTGAATACGTATTTGTTGTTTTTAATAGATTTCTATTTTTATAGGCTGTTTCTAAATTTTCTTGCATTTCTTTAGATGCTAAGTCTTGAGGATAATATCCATATTCTACTTCTAACAAACCATCATCTGTTCTTTTTATGCTTTTGTCATTAGTTGGTATATTGTATAAACCTCCTGTATAAGTTATATAAGGACGTACTGAAACTGTATTTTTATAATAAACACTTGGTTTTATAATCTTAATTGTTTTTCCTCTAGCATTAATTTCATAAGGTCGATCTATGTTAAGTAAACCATTATTTATCCAATAAACATCATCTTTTCCTCCTAAAAAACAAGTAAAATCTGTTGCCTTTGATTTGTACCCTCTCTTTTTAAAAACTTCATATTCATATTCATATTCATAATTTCCTTTAACTATTGGAATAGAAGTATTGTATTTGGGACGAGACCCAGTATTTGCTTTTTCAATAATATTATGAGCAATAAATTCAGAGATTCTGTCTAAAACATTATATTTTTCACTATTATCAAGTGATAGATAATCTTTTGCAATTTCAAATAGTTCTGTTTCTTTGCCATAGAAAAAGTTACCTATTAATTCTTGCATAAGGTGAAAATATGAATAGCTTTTGTTTCCTTGCCCTATATTAAAATTATCTGCTTGTAAGATTTTATCTCTTATATCTTCTCTTTTAATTTTTCCATTAAACATATTTTCTAATGCTATTGAAAATCTACAGATTGCCTCTGCTATACTTATTTCACTTTCTTCAAATTCATAGCCATGTCCAAAAGAAATTTTAATATGTTTTGTTTTCCATTTGCGCTCTTTTTCTGGCTTATCTTTTTCTAATCTAATTTTTTTATTAATTGCTTGCTCTGTATCTGCATGAAAATTTGTAAGTTTATTATATTGTCTAAAGTCTATTTTATTATCTTTTGAATTATAATTTGTAGTCATACAGTAACCACTATATGTTAAGCTCTTAATTTCCCTAGGAATTGTTTTTACAAATTCTATTTCATCAAATATATCTGGAATTACAACTCTAGTTGGCAATTCACTAGTAGATTTACAGTTCATAAACTGATAAAAAGAACTTGTTTTTTTTGGAATAGTGTCCCAAAACTTTAATATTTCTAATGCAAATCTTGAACTGGCACCATTTCTTTCTAATTGATTTTCAAAAATATTTTCAACACTAAATCCTTTATATCCAATATCTATAATTCCATTAAGTTCAGAAACATCTTGTAAGGAAATAAAAGGAACTTTCAATGGTGAATACGATATGACTACAGCAAATGAATCAGATGTTGCATTACTATTAAATGTTTTCCTTAAATCTTCAGAAATAAAATGTCTTGATGAGAACAATCTCAAAGTAAACAAACCTTCTCTACCATATTTTTCTATTCTTAGTATTGCTGTAATTTTCTCATAATCATCTAAAATATTATCTATATCTTTTAATTGCAAATTCTTATCCATGAATTGTAATAATTCTGCATCATCAGATTCTCTATGAATTTTGTCGATTATTTCTTTTAAAAATTCGGCATAATATTTTCTTTCTGTTTCATTTTCAATTAAAAAATTTTGATAAACTTCGATTTCTTCAGTTAATAATGCTTTCTCATACAACTTAATTTTATAAAATTTTCTTTTAAATTCTTCTGGTATTTCTTCGTCGAATATATTTATTATTTTTTCTATATTTTGCATCGGTTCATCAAATTTGCTACTCATATAATTAGATGAAAATTCTCTTTTTGCCCATAATTCTAAGTCATAATAATCTGTTTCTATTCCTTCCCACATTACATTTAATGCATTTTGTGTTTTTTCAAATAAACCTCCTGGTTTTAAGAAATCTCTTTTATTTTTTTCAACATATAAATCTATGTATCTTTTGGCTTCTACTATTATCTTAAGCTTTTCTGATATTTCTCTATCCCCAAGTTTTTCTTTTAACAAACTTTGTGGAAATTCCTCTTCGCTGTTTCCTATTTCTTGTATTGCTTGTAAAATCCCTTTTTGTTCTTCAAATCTTTTATCTAATAATTCATTTGTAATTTTTATATTTTCTTCATTATCACTATTTTCTATATATCTATTTAGCGATTTTTCTTCTTGAGTTACTGCAATTAGTTCATTTTTTATACTACTTGATAGCATTTCTATTATTTTTATTGTTGTTTTTGTTCTTTCTATTGCATTATTTATTAAATTTACTTTTACTAAATCTACTTTACTTTCTAAGAAAAATATTAGTTTCTTTCCTTTTTGTATTTCTGCTTGTCCTTTTTCTTCTAACGCTATTATTCTTAATTCACATTCTCTTTTTAGATTTTGTAATTCTTCTAAAATACTCCTTATTTCTAGATTATTAAATTCTATATCAAGTTTTTGGCTAATTACATTTCTAGGAGTTGCTTCTTTTAAAAATTCTTTGTTTTTTTCTATATTTTGATTTAATCTTTTTCGCGAAATCTCCATATAATAACTTACTTTTCTTGAGATTTCATTTCCATATTCTATTATTTGATTACTTGTTAAATCAATTTCTTGGCTATATGCTTCTACTTTTTGTTTTTCTTCATCAGTTAAAACTCTATTAATGTCTAGACTGCTCGTATCTATTACAGAGATTTTACTTGTTGTTGGAGCATTTTCTATACCATTTATAGAGTTTAACTTTTTGGGATTATAAAATATTCTATTTATTACATTTTTTATTTTGTCTAAAAAATTCATTTTTCACTCCTAATTTGAACTATTTATGAATTTTAAATAAGTATCTATAAAACCATCAATATTGCCATCCATTACGCTATCTACATTTCCAACTTCGTAATTTGTTCTGTGATCTTTTACAAGAGTATATGGACAAAATACATATGAACGTATTTGGCTTCCCCATGCAATATCTTTTTGTTCTCCTTTTAGTTCTTCTATTGTTTCTTTTTGTTCTTTTTCTTTCAAGTGAAATAATTTTGATTTTAGCATTTTCATAGCTGTTTCTCTGTTTTGAATTTGTGAACGCTCTGATTGACAAGCAACAACTATGTTCGTAGGAATATGAGTTATTCTAACTGCTGAAGATGTTTTATTTATGTGTTGTCCTCCAGCACCTGATGCTCTATATGTATCAATTCTTAAATCATCTGGATTAATTTCAATTTCTATATCATCAGTTATTTCTGGCAAAACTTCTAATGATGCAAATGATGTATGTCTTCTTCCACCTGCATCAAAAGGAGATATTCTAACTAATCTATGAACTCCCATTTCTCCTTTTAAATATCCATAAGCATTTTCTCCAACAACTTCAAATGTAACACTTTTTATTCCTGCTTCATCACCTTCTAAATAATCAAGTTCTTTTACTTCAAACCCATTTTTTACAGCCCACCTACTATACATTCTATATAACATCTCAGCCCAATCTTGCGATTCTGTTCCTCCAGCTCCTGGATGAATAGTAAGTATTGCATTATTTCTATCATATTTGCATGATAGTAAAGTTTCTAACTCAATTTTTTCAATTGCTTTTTCTAATTTTTCTGTTGCTTTTAGAATATCTTTTGCAACATCTTGGTCATTTTCCATATTTGCTAGTTCTGTTAAGTCCTGTAAATTTGTAATTTCATTTTCTGCATTTTTATATTGTTCTTCTTTTTTCTTTAATTGCTTAATTTCTGATAAGATTTTTCCAGTTTCACTAGGTTCTTTTTGCCAAAACTCTTCTTTCATTGTTTCTTCTTCTAAACTTTTTCGTTTAGTCTCTACTGTAGCAATGTCAAAGAGACTCACCTAAACTTTCTAATTTATTTTTTAACATAGCTAATTTTTTTGAATTTTCTTCTAATTCTACCATCTATTTCATTCCTTTCATTATGCAATTTAATATATAGGATAATCAGTTTTGTTTAATTCTGGGTATGTAAAAGATTGTCCTGCATCTGTAAATTTTTCAGAAACCACATGATTTTTGTCCATTGTTTCTGAGCCTTTTAAGAAATATTTATATTTTGATTTATTAGATAATCTGCCTCCTCCTATTATTATAGGGTCATCCCATGTTGCATCAACCGCATACCAAGCATCATTAAGTTTAACATAATTCCATGCATGATTTTCTGTTTCGTTTTTACTATTTGTTCCGGTTCCTATTACCATTAAAGTTTCGATACCCAATTCATTCATTAAATATTGAAATGCTTTAGCATATCCTTCACATACACAATTTTTTAAAACAAGAGCTCCATATATGTTATAAATATATTCATTTGATACAGTAGTGTCATATTCTATTGTATCAATCAAATAGTCATGTACTATTTTTATCTTTTCATAATCACTTTTTCCTGTTGTTTGAGCTATAATGTTGTTCTTTACTTCTTCTATCTGTGCTTCAGCATTGTCAACATCTTCTTTTGAATTAAAGCCATCATCTAAATAGCTAATTGAGGTTGCATTATTAATAAACACATTAAATGTTGTTCCCCATATTCTTGATGTTTCCTCAATATTAATATATATATTATTAGGGTTTAGATAAAAAATATCTGGATTTTCATATATTAATGCTTCAATTGCAGATTGATATTCTTTTTTTAGTTCTTCACTTCCATTTTCTTTAGATAATGTATCTTGAAATGAATTTCCAAATTCTATTTGATATGTACCTGTTTTTAAATTTTCTTTATTTGCATATAATTTATCATATATCAACTTAGCATCTGTAGATAATTGTTCATACAGATTTTTTCCATAGCTCTTTTGTGGCTCATATCCATCTACTTCTCCAATTGTTTCACCTACAGAAGTAGGTTCATTTGTATTGTCTGTTATTTCATCATTACTTAATTTTGGAAAACCAAAATCTTCTATAAATCCTAAATCTATTACTTGCTTTCCTGAAATTTCTCCATAAACTATAATTCCTAGCATACATAAAGCTATAATTAAAACTAATGCTATTAAAGTTAGTAAAAATGTTATAAATCTATTCTTTTGTTTCATAGTTCCTCCTAAAAAAACATTATATTTTAATTATATCATATTTAAGAAAAAAGAAATAGATTTTTTCATAATTTTTGAATATTTTTCTGCTTTTTGCCAATATTAGTATTATGAATTTTAAGAGTTTTTTTGATAAAATGATTAATTATAATAAAAATGAATATGAATTTTCTATTGCAAATAATCAAACATTTGATTTTAATGAAACAAAAAAAGAAAAAGATGTTTTTATATTTAATAATATTAATGAAAATTTAAATTATTTAAAAAGTAGATATAATGCTTTAATTAACAGTGATATTGTAATCAGAGAATTTAATTTATTTGCATATAATAAAAATCACAAATGCTTTATTATATATTTTGATGGTTTAGTAGATTCAATTTCTATAAATGATTTTGTGTTAGAACCTCTAATGTTAGAAAGACATAGATATAGTCAAACAACAAATAATAATCTAGAACTTTATGTTAAAAATTGTCTATTACCTCAAAATAATGTTAAACAAGTAACTAACTTTTCTGATGTTTGTTCAGGAATTAATATGGGAGACAGTATTTTATTTATTGATACATTGAATGTAGCTTTTGATGTAGATGCAAAAAAATACTCTCAACGTGGAATTAGTAATCCTGAAAATGAAACAATTATAAAAGGTCCGCAAGAGGGTTTTATTGAAAATATAAGAACAAATACATCTCTTTTAAGAAGAATTATTAATAATGAAAATTTAATTATAGAAAACATTGCTGTTGGGAAAATTAGTAAAACAAAGTGTGGTGTTTGCTATATGCAAAATATTGCAAATGGTGATTTAGTTGCAGAAGTAAAATATAGATTAAATAATCTTGATATAGACTCACTTTTTTCTACTGGACAATTAGAACAATTGATTGAAGAAAACGAAGGTTTTGGAATACCTCAAATTATATCTACTGAAAGACCTGACAAATGTACAAAATATTTGTTACAAGGTAGAGTTGTAGTTCTTGTAAATGGAAATCCTTATGCAATTGTTATGCCTGCAACTATAGAAGATTTTTTGTTTTCTCCAGAAGATACAAATTTAAGACCACTATTTTCAAATTTTCTAAGAGGTATAAGGGTTATTTCAGCTATTTTAACATTACTATTACCTGGAATATATATTGCAATTACTAGTTTTCATCAAGAAATTTTACCAACAGAGTTACTTCTTTCTATTTTATCAGCAAGAGAAAATGTACCATTCCCAATAATCTTTGAAATTTTGCTTATGGAATTTTCATTTGAACTTATACGTGAAGCTGGTTTAAGAGTACCTTCACCAATAGGTTCTACTATAGGAATTGTTGGTGCTTTGATTTTAGGTGACGCTGCAGTTAATGCTGGTATTGTAAGTCCTACCCTTATAATTATTGTTGCAATAACTGGAATAGCTTCTTTTGCAATACCTGACTTTTCCTTTGGTTTTCATATTCGTATCTTTAGATTTTTATTTATTGCTTTAGGATTTACAGCTGGATTTTTAGGTATTGGTGTTGGAATATTAATTTATATCACATTCTTGTGCAATATTGTTTCATTTGGCGTTCCATATACAGTTCCTTTAGCACCAAATTATAATTCAAAAGGAAATGGATATTTTATTCCACCTATTTGGAAACAAGAATATAGAGCAAGTTTTCTTTCTCCTAAAAGACGAAAAAGTCAAGATAAAATTAGTATGAAATGGAAAAATTAAAGAGGGACCTAAATAGGAACCCTCTTTTCATTATTCTTCTACCTTTTCGAACATGTCTTTTCCTACTCCACATAGAGGACAAGTCCAATCATCTGGTAAATCTTCGAATTTTATTTCTTCATTTGCATCATCATAAATATATCCACATGCCATACATCTATATTTCATAATATTTCCTCCTTACAAATTTTTGCGGGAACATTAAAGAAAATTTTAGTAATTTTCAGCTTTTATTTCGAAATATGCTTTTGGATGATTACATACTGGGCATACTTCTGGTGCTTTTGTTCCTACTACTATGTGTCCGCAGTTTCTGCATTTCCAAATCTTAACTTCTCCAGCTTCAAATACTTTTCCATCTTTAACATTTGCTAATAATTTTAGATATCTTTCTTCATGTTCTTTTTCTATTTTTGCCACTTCTTCAAATAAATATGCTATATGTGTAAATCCTTCTTCTTTTGCTGTTTTAGCAAATTCTGCATACATGTCTGTCCATTCGTAGTTTTCTCCATCTGCTGCAGCTTGTAAGTTTTCAGCTGTTGTTCCGATATCTCCACCGTTTAATAATTTAAACCACATTTTAGCATGTTCTTTTTCATTATCAGCTGTTTCTTGGAATATAGCAGCTATTTGTTCATATCCTTCTTTTTTTGCTTTACTTGCAAAATATGTGTATTTATTTCTTGCTTGTGATTCTCCTGCAAATGCAGTCATCAAATTTTGTTCTGTTTTTGATCCTTTTAATTCCATTTTTAATACCTCCATTTTTTATTTATTTCGCTGTAATATTATCATATTTTTTAAATTTAATCAAGTTCTTTCCCAAAAAATTATATATTAATATATAATTTTTAATTTTTAGTCATAATATGTATATTTTCTAATTCTGCCCCCATTTCTCTTGACACTATATTTTGTATTTGTGCAATTTCATCTGTTTTTAATTCATCTGCTTCTACAATAACACTAATACTATCTGTATTTGCAAATATTACGCAATCTGAAAATCCTTTTGTTATCATTAATTTTTCACAAATCATAATTGCATTTTTTTCTTGATTTAATTTTGTAATTTCTTGTGTTACAATTGCTTTTTGTTCTTCAGAGACATTAGAATTATTAAGCATACTTTTATATGTTTCAAGTGTTTGTGAATACATAGTATCTCTTGATAATCTAGATTCCTCAAAATAATCATTTGAGCCTACAGGAGCTTTTTTATCTTCATCAGTTGAGCTTGCTGGTTTGTCTGTTGTATTTGTAGTTTGCTCTTTACTCTCTTCTTCTTTAATTAATTCATTATTACTAACTAATTGTGCATCACCAAGATTTTCATCTGTAGTATTTTGCTCTGTTTCTCCAACACTAACTGTTTCAAGTGTTTGAGTTTCTTTAGAAATGTAATTCCAGTAACCCGCTGTTACAAGCATTAGGGCTAATACATAAATCGCAACAGAGCTTTTTTTGATTTTAAAATTTTTCATATTTTCAACCTCCTAAAACTACTCATCTTTCATTTCAAATACTTGTATTTTATGTACTGCAAGACCTGTAACTGCTTCAACTGCACTTATTATAGATGTTTTAACATTAGAATTTGACGCTCCTTGAGCTGTTATTATTGCACCTTCTATTACAGGCATTACAACTTTTTCTGTAATTGGTTTGCTTTCTCCATCTTCATCTGTATATACAATTTCTTTTTTATTTTCTGTTTCTGTTGTATTTTTAGTTTCTCCATCTCCATTTTTTTCTTCTGATTTACTTTCTGAACTTGTTTCATTATACATTGCAACAACAGAACTACTTTCAGAATATTTTATTAAAACTTTTACTTTTCCTACACCATTTATAGTTTCTAAGATATCTGCCAATTTATCTTCTAACTCTTCTTCTGTTCGTCCTTCTGTTGTATCAGTATTTGCTAAAACTTTTGAAGAATCTGTTACTTTGTTTTCTGTACTTTCTTTATCTTTTGACCACATACTATTTATAACTAAAACAGTTATAATCAGAATAATTATGAACACCACGATATTTTCCATTTTTCTTTTTTGTTCATCTTCATTTCCACTCTTTTTAAATAAATCCTTTAACATAGCTCCTCCTTTGTATCTATCCTATATTAATATTTATTTTGTCCTCTTCAATTTCAAACTCTGTTGCAATATCTTTTTTTATATCTTTAATCTGTTCTGAATTTTCTGTAGTTTCTAGTTTTACTGTAATAAGATGAATTCCTGCATTTTTCTTTGAACTATCAAGTTCTGCATCAATTGTACATTTTTTCACTTTAAATCCTTGTTTTTCAAATTTAGTTATAACTGTATCTTCTAATTCATCCAAATAGATTTTTTCTATTCTTTCATCCATTGATGTTTGATCTAATACTTCTCCTGATACCACATTATCTTTTTCTATATTATATTCATCAAAAGAAAATACTTGCTCAGTTTCTAATATTGGAGATATTATATTAAATAATACATATACTCCAATTACCATTTGTATATATTTTTTATTTTTGTTTTTGGGCAAAATTAATTCAAACAAAGTTGCTATAATAACTGCTAATACAATTTGTTCAGCCCATGAACTCAAAAAATTTATCATCTGTACATCATCCCACTATTTGAAATTTTTATAACTAATGTTATTCCTATAATAAGCATTACTGATATTGCACAAAGTATTCCTAACAAAATTTTAAATACTCCACCCATTTCTTCTAATAATTTTACAATTTTTGTGTCAGCAATTGGCTGAATTATTGCTGAAGATAGACTATATATGATGCTAAGTATACCAATTTTAATAATTGGCATTATACATATTCCGATTATAACTATAACGCCAACTAGTCCAACTGCATTTTTTAGTATTACTCCACATCCTAGTACACTATCTACTACATCTCCTAATACTTTTCCTACTACAGGTATTACAGAAGATACTGCTGCTTTAGCTGTTTTTGCTGTTATTCCATCTACACTACTACTTAAAGTTCCCTCTAATGATACAACACCAACAAATAATGTTAAAACTATTCCTAATACCCATACAACACCTGTTCTTAAAAATTTTGATAGTTTTTCTATTTGGACTTTTTCTGAAATTTTTGAAATAATTGAAAATACTACGATTATAAAAACAACTGGTATTAATAAATTTTTTATAGCATTACTTATTAAGTTTATTGCAAATAAAATAATTGGTTCTAATATTGTGCTTGTTGTTATGCTTCCTGTATAAAGCATTAGTGTTAATAATAATGGTAATAAAACATTTATAAAACCAACTAAATCTTCTGCGGTTTCTTTTACCAGTTTTATCATTTCTGTAAAATTTGACATTATTAATGTCACAATTAATATGTATTGTACAAAATAAATAATTTGAGATATATTATTATTTTCGAGTTCATCTGTTATTGATTTTAAAATTCCATGAATTACAACTATAACTAAAATACTTACAAGTGTACCTATACTTAAATTTATTTCTTTTCCCAATAATTTTAATATATTTCCATAAATCACTTTGTTATCTATGTTTCCCTGAATTGCTTGTTCTAATACTTGTTTTAAATCTGTATTTTCTAAAAATTCTCCTGTGTAGCTTTCTGCATCTTCTATAAACTGGTTTATATCAAACTTTTCTTTTGTAGTTTCCATTATCTCTTCTTCTGATTCTGCAAATACAGGATTTGTTTGTAATAATAATATTAGCACTATTAATAATATTATTTTTTTCATTTGCTTCCTTCCTATGGTAAAATTTCAACAACAAGTTCTAATAAACTTGTTATAATAGGCATGGACATTGTGATTATTATTATTTTACTTCCAATTTCTATTTTGCTTGCGATTGCTTTTTCACCTGCATCTGAACATATACTTACTGCAAATTCTGTTAAAAATGCTATTCCAGTTATTTTTATTAAAATTGTCAGAAAACTTTTATTAATATATGTTTTATTTGAAATGGTTTGTAAAAGTCCTATAATACCTGTCATTTTTTCAAATGCTATTACTAATATTAATATCCCGGCTATAATTGAAGCATATATTGCAAATTCTGGTTTATATTGTTTTAAAATTATAATTATTACTAATGTTAATAATCCAATACCTATAATTTTAGTTAATTCTTGCATAGTGTTTCTCCTTCGTAAAATGTTATAGGTTGAATAATGTTCTTACAGATTCAAATAAAGTGCTTATTTCTTGTATTACCATTGATAATACTATAACTAATCCTGCTAGTGTTGTCATCATAGCTTGATCTTCTCTTCCAGCTCTTACTAATACTTGATGCAATACAGCCACTAATATTCCAATTGCAGCAATTTTAAACAATAAGTTTATATCCATATTGACCCCCTATAATAGAATTATTACTAAAACAAGTCCTGTAACGATTCCTAATGTTTTATATAATTTCTGGTTCTTTTTTCTTTCTTCTTCTGCTTTTTCTATTTGCATATCCAAGAAATTTTCAGTAACTTCTATTTCACTTATTTGTCCTTCTACATCTGTTTGTCCAAGTAATTTTCCAAGTTTTTTTAATACATCTTTATCTTCTTGATTAATACTTATGTCTGCTTCTTGTATACAATTTTCCCAAACAACTTTTGCTTGTTTGTATTTTATTTGTTCTACCATCTTGTCAAATATTATTGATGTTTTTGTTGCTTGACTTTCTGCTATCTGTTTAAATATTTCTGCTAAAGGTTCATATGTAAATTTTATTTTTGTTTTTATAAAGTTTAAAATGTTTTTGAATTCTTTTAATTCAATTACTCTATTTTCATACATTTTTGAAAGCATTAATCCTATTGCAGTTGATAATGAAAATATTATTATTAATAATATATATCTTAAGATTTCCATAAATTCCTCCTTTGTTACAAAAAAAACCGTGGCATTAAATGTCAAATTTGTCGCCAAGGACCGTCCCTGTGACAAAATTATTCTTTCAAAAACATTCTTGTTAAATAATTTTGACAGCTCAGGATTTTTCTTAATTTCTTCAATACTTCCTCCATGTGCAGTAAATATCCCCTTTACTCCTGAACACATTGCATAATCTATTGCATCAACATCTTCTTTACTTCCTATTTCATCACAAGCTATTATATCTGGGCACATTGAACGTACTAAAATTCTCATTGCCTCAGGTTTTGGCATATTATCAATTACATCTGTTCTAATTCCTACATTATTTTGAGGTATTCCCTTGTACATTGCGGCAATTTCGCCTCTTTCGTCTACAACTCCTATCGTTTTACCTTTAAAATCTTCAAAACCATTACTAAGATTTCTCACTATATCTCTTAAAAGAGTGGTTTTTCCGCCACCTGGTGGGGATATTATTAGAGTATTATATATAGAATTTGTTTCATAATTTATAATCTGTTTAATCATATTATCACTACACCCAATTTTTTCTCTTGCTATTCTAAAATTCAAACTTGATATATAGTTTATATTTATAACTTGTCCATTTTCTACTACAGCACTACCTACAATTCCAACTCTGTTTCCACCTCTTATAGTTATGTACCCATCACAAATTTGCCTTTTATATGAATATACTGAATTTTCACAAATTTTTTCAAAACTCTTTAATACTTCTTCTTGTTTTACAATATGTTCTAAAATCAAGTCTTCTTTTGCAAATTTTAGAATTAATGGCTTATTTGTCCTTAATCTAATTTCATTTAATTCATTTTCCAGTTTTTCTTTTATGTTTTTTTGAATTGTTTCTTGTATAGAATATGGCAAATATTCTAATACATTTCTTAGTTCATTCATATTTGCCTCCATTTTTTTATAATGTGCTTTTGGCACATCAAAAAAGAGCATATATTATATATATATGCTCCTTCTTTTATTTTTAGAACCAAATTTTATATTAATCCTAAGTTTTGATAAATTCTATATATTAGCATTTGTAATTCTTCGTCTGTTGCATCATTTAAAATTGTTGCATTATCCTCATTTAATTCTTCTACTTCTACTGTTGGGTCAAAAGTTACAGTAACATTTATACCTGATGTTATAGTAGAATCATTAGAAGAAAGTGTGAATTCTAAACTTTCTGTTACATTATCTAAAGCTACTAAATTACCATATTTAAGCGATAAAGCTAATTCTACAGTTTCACCTTCATCATACAACTTCATTGAAATATCATATGATAAATCAGATTCTGTTTTAGTTTTAGATAAAGTCATTTCGCCTAGTAGTTCATCATATTCATATATTTTGATTGACAATTTTCCGTCAGTTTTTTCTATATCAACAGTCATGATAGTTTCGTTTTCTTCTTTTAGTAAAACTTCATATTTTTCTACTGTTCTATTTTTGATATATAAATTCATTACGAATTTATCAGTATCAGTTGTTTCTATTTTTTGTAATTCTTCAATTTGTGCATTTATTGATTCTTGGTAACTATCTTTATCTGCCATTTTGCCTAGTATGATTTCATCATCTCGTAAAGTTTGCATTAGCTTAGTTAAAATATCTATAAATCTATCTGCTGTCATTTCTAATTTAACTGTTTTAGTGTTATCTACTTTTTCTTGTGTAAATAATTCATCAGTTAAGTTTTCATCAAAAAATGCTTTATATTTCTCTTTTAAACTATTTACTTCTTCATCAGTAAATTCATTACTTGAAAATTCAATTTTATCAGGTATCGTTGTAGGATCAATCCCAAATTTTTCAGCTAAATCTTTTAAATTTTCATTTTTTACTGCAATATATTTTGAATCTAACAAGTTTGTTTGAATACCTATTGTATCTTCTTCAACTTTTAAGCTTATTGGAATAACTACACCTGCTGAAAAGTCAAAATTCATTGTCATTTCTGTTCTATTACGAACACGGTCATTTTTTCCATCAATATCTACTTTAATTTCATTCGCTGTATTTGTTTCAAGTGTTTCTGGCATATCAGTAGTAATATTTGCTTGTCCTTTGTATGAACTAGATGTATTTAAAAATTTCTCATTATATTTTGTTAAATCTTCATCTGCAAAATTTTCTAATATATCGCTTCCGACATATTTAAAAAATAATTCTTTGTCTGTTTTAAATGCGTCTGTAGCAAAATACGCATATGCAAAACCTGCACCTAATAAAACAACAACAAGAATTATAGCTAAGATTATTTTCTTCTTCATAATCATCTCCCCTTTCTCTTATACTTATAGTTTACTATAAATTTAAAAAACTGTCAAATTGTACTAAAAAATATTTGTTTACAAATGTAGATTTTTGTGTTAAAATATTTGATGTATTAATTTTGAGGAAAATATTATTTGAAAGGAGGAATTAACATGTCAGGACATTCAAAATGGCATAATATTCAAGCAAAAAAAGGAAAAGCTGATGCAGCAAGAGGAAAAATATTCACAAAACTTGGAAGAGAATTATTAATCGCTGTAAAGCAAGGAGGTCCAGACCCTGCAGGAAATTCTAAACTAAAAGACGTTATAGCAAAATGTAAAGCTGCTAATATGCCTAATGACACTATAAATAATGCTATAAAGAAAGCTTCTGGAGAAGGAAGTACAGCAACATATGAAGAAGTTGTTTATGAAGGATATGGTCCAAATGGTGTAGCAGTTATAGTAAATGCAAATACAGACAACAGAAATAGAACTGCAGCTGATGTAAGACATGTTTTCGATAAAGCTGGCGGAAATTTAGGAACAACAGGATGTGTATCTTATTTATTTAATAAAAAAGGTGTTATTGTTATAGAAAAAGTTTCAACTAATATGGATGAAGAAGAATTAATGATGTTGGCATTAGATGCTGGAGCTGAAGATTTTAATGCTTCTGAAGAAGTTTACGAAATCACAACTGCACCATCAGATTTTTCAAATGTAAGAGAAAAATTAGAAGAAGCAGGTTTAACATTTTTAGAGGCATCTGTTCAAATGGTTCCTACAACAACCGTTGCATTAGATGAAGCTGGTCAAGAAAAAATGGAAAGACTTATTGAAAGACTTGAAGAATTAGATGATGTTATGGACGTATATCATAACTGGGATGAATAATATATAAAAAGAATGATTTCTATATGGTTTATGAAATCATTCTTTTCTATTTTAATCTAAATTAATTAGTTCATATTCTTTAGTTCCAAATCCTAATTCTGCTGCCATATCTATTGTATGTGTTCCATGTCTACTTTCCACTCTTTCTAAGAAATGTGCTTTTCCTGGATCATTTGAATTTTTAACTAAATCTATACATGCTTGGTCAATTGCAACTGGGTCAAGTGATGCTAAAATTCCAATATCTTTCATGCATGGGTCTTCTGCAACTGCACAACAATCACAATCTACTGACATATTGCACATCATATTTATAAATACCATATTTCCTTTGAAAAATTCAACTACTGATGATGCACTATCAGCCATTGACTCTAAAAATCTATCTTGTTCTGGTAGGTTGTCCCATAAAATTGTTTGGTCTTTTAATTTTCCAGCTGAATGTATCCATGATTTTCCTCTTGATGAAGCACATCCTATTGATAATTGTTTTAATGCTCCACCATATCCACCCATTGGATGTCCTTTAAAATGTGATAATACTAACATTGATTGATAGTTTTTCATGTTTTTTCCAACAAAGTTTTGTTTTAATATTTTTCCATTAGGAATTTCAAGCACTAAGTCATCATCTTCTTCATCCATTAAGTCAACATCAAAATATTTATTCCAACCATGTGATGTTAATAATTTCTTATGTTTTTCTGTACTATTTCTCTCTCCCTCATAAGCTGTATTACATTCAACAACTGTACCATTAATATAGTCTACCATTGGTTTCATAAATTCTGGGTGAAGATAATTTTGATTACCTTCTTCACCTGAATGAACTTTTACAGCTACTTTTTGTGGTAGTTCTTTTCCTACTGCCTTATATAAGTTTACAACATTTTCTGGTGTTACTTTTTTACTAAAATATACTTTTGCTTTTTCCATAATTTTAACTCCTTTCTCTATTTTTACATAAGTATAAGCCCAAAGGCTTATTTTATGAAATTAGTAAATTTAGTTTTTTCTTGTTCTGGTAGTTTTATTCCTTTTTCTTTGCCAGCTTCTATACATTTTAGATAATAAGCCATATTTCTTCCAAGTATTCTCATTATTTGCATACCTTCTTCATCTTTTCTTACATCATCAGGTGTTGCTCCATGTACCATATTCCAATATCTTGATGAAATTATAGGCATTTGTGTAATTCCAAAGTATTTATTTAATTGGTCATATGTTGCAGTTGTTCCTGCTCTTCTTGCTGAAACTACTACTGATGCAGGTTTAAATGAGAAGTAATCTCCTTTTCCTCCTTGAAATGCAGAATAAAATGCTCTGTCCATAAATGATGTTATTGCACCTGATGCTGAAGCATAATGTACTGGACTACCAAATATAAATCCGTCTGCATCTTTTGCTTTTTCTACAAATTCATTTACTACATCATCAAAAACACATTTTCCTGTTTTTGCACATGTTTTGCAAGCTATACATCCTGCAATTGGTTTGGTACCAACCCAGAATATTTCTGTTTCAATGTTTTCTTCATTAAGTGTTTTTGCCACTTCAGATAAGGCTGTATATGTACACCCATCTTTGTGTGGACCTCCATTTACTAGTAAAACCTTCATTATAATTCCTCCTTGATTATATGAGTTTTTATATTTATTGTTTACTTGTTCTTATAATATATCATAAAATAATAAAAAGAACCATATGATTTTGAGAAAAAATTTTTATTTACTGTTGTTGTGTCAATGATGTGAAACAAAATCATATTAAACAGTTGAAATTTCTATGTCTAAACTTGAAATAAATTCTTTTATTTCTTTTATGATTTCTTCAAACTTAATATCATTTGCATATTTATTTTTTTTAGCATATCCTTTGTATATCGTAATAATCCTTCATTCTACTATTGTATTGTCCTCTTCTTAAAATAGTTTCAATTTTTTCGGATATTATTGTTTCAACATTATATGTATAAATTAATATTTTTATATTTTCAAATAACGATGGATAACTATACTCCAACTCTTTTGGTACAATTTTATCTCCTGTAGAGATATCGATATCTAAATTAATTTTCAAATTTTCTAATTTTCCAATTAAATGATATTTATTTCCACCATATTCATCTTCTTCTCTTATATCAGCTCCATTATAGTAGTTAATTTTTCATATACATTAAATATTTTAGCATATTCATCTAATAATTTTAAATTTTTATTTTTTAAATTAAAATAACTTTTCAAAATTTTATTATATAACTCTATATCATACTCATCTTGTTTTTTTAGCATATCACATATACATCTTTCTAAATTATACACAATTATAGGATTACCATATGGACTTGTTATAGTAATTTTACCTATATTTAACTTTTCTTTAGATACATAGTGAATTTTTACATTTTCTCTAATTCTTTTATGAGAATATGTAGTAACATCAAGTTCATATGGTGCTCTTTCACTAATTCCCAGCAAGTGAAACGCAGTATTGTATGAATAAATAATATTGTTATAACGTTTTTGCAAAATATAGTATTCATCTTCAATTAATTTATTATCAATATATAAACCTCTTGATACTCTTCTAATTATTCCATTTTTAATTAATTCTGGAATATATATTCTGGAAATTCCGTTTTGTTCTATTTCATTAGATGTTATATAACCATTATTTCTTTTTAAAAATTTTTCTATTTTTTTTATATTCATATTTACCTCCTTTTACAATTGTACTACAATTTTATCATATTGTTGTACGTTTGTAAATATTATATTTAGAATTTATTAAAAGTAAGAGAGACCCTGAAATCTCAAAGTCTCTCTTACTAAACTTGTGTCTAACAGCGAATGACTTATTAATTAATCCAAAGTGCTACTCGGAAGCCTGTATTTCGCATTCCAAAAAAAGCATGGTCAAAATAAACCCGTCGATGAGAAGCAGGCAATTCTTCTCCAGATTTGACAGCATATCCACCGCGAACTATATAACCACTTTCCTCTTTTATATGGTACTCTTGTGTCATTTGTAGGAAACCACCAGTAAAATCATAAATATTGTTAGTACAAAAATCTTCACAATAACCTGTCAGAAAGAGATTAGTATTTAATTCTTCTCCAGCAAAGTATCTGTCCTGATAAAATCCCCAACCAGAAGAATCCACTTCAATTTCACTACGAGTTCTTGCATTTGTTTTTTTGAACCACTCCAATATTGAATCATATTCAGAACCAAATAGCAAATGACTTTTTACATTTTTAGTGTTCTCAAAGTAAGATGCTATTTTTTTATATTTATGTGCATCACTTATTATATATGGTTTTGCACCTTTTACAGATTGTATTTTTCCAGTTTCTTCATTCAAAGACATAGTATAACGAGAAACATAAAATCCTCCATATTTTCTTACACTGTCAATCTGTACCCCAAATACATTTGTTGGCCTTTCAATACACTCCTCCAAGAATTTTATATCAGTACTAAGAGGTCTTCTCCCAAACTTTTCATCAAATTTTTTTCCGTCAAGTGTTCCATTAGAATCCAACCATCCTACAGGAATCCATACGAGTTGACTTCCCTCTGAAATTCTTTCGATTGTAAAACCATTGTTCCATTCTCCACAAATATGCTTATATCCTTCAAGAATCGGAGGATTAACATATTGGTCAGAGTATAAGGATGAATTTGATTTCTCAATACTCATTACCCTAATAATCAGTTCGCCATTTTCTCCTTTAGCTACATTAAAAGTCATTCCATCTTCTGCACAAAGCACAAGCTTATCATACCGTTCCATAGTTTTCCTCCTTAAGTAATAATTTGTAACGGTTTCAACATGGCATTTGCCATTTTGCATTAATAATATCATGTTTTTTCTAATTTTACAAGATTTATGTAAATTTTTTTAATCTTAAAGTATTCAAAATAACAGTAATACTACTTAACACCATTGCCAAACTTGCAAGCATAGGATTTATTGAGATCCCTATTGGTTTTAAAACTCCTATAGCAACAGGAATCATTAAACAATTGTAGAAAAATGCCCAAAACAAGTTTTCTTTTATAATTCTTAGTGTTTTCTTACTAATATTTATTAATTTTACAACACTATGAAGGTCATTTTTAGTTAAAATAACATCAGAAGAATCCATTGCAATATCTGTACCACTTTTAACACTAACACCAATATCTGCATTTGCTAGTGCTGGACTATCATTAATTCCATCTCCACACATCATAACAAATTTATTATTTCTTTTTAACTCTTTTATAGTATTAGCTTTTTCTGTAGGTAATACATTTGCAATAACATTTGTAATTCCTATTTCTTGAGCTATTTTTTCGGCTGTTTCTTTATTATCTCCTGTAAGCATAATTGTTTCTATATTATTTTTGTTTAAAGAACTAATTACTTCTTTTACATTATCTCTAATCACATCATTTACTCCAATTAATGCTATAATCTTATCATTTTTTACAATATAAACAATAGAGTTTCCTAGTTCAGATAGTTTTTTCTCATCTTCTAGATGTGAATTTTCAATTTGCTCTTTTTCAATTATTTTTGCATTACCTATTAAGATTTTCTCATCATTGATTTTTGCTGAAATTCCATGACCTGCTACATTTTCAAATTCATTAACTTCAAGCAAAGGGATTTTATTTTCTTCTAAGTAATCTGTAAATGCTTTTCCAATAGGATGTGTGCTTTTTGCTTCTACACTTCCTACTAGTTGCATTATGTCTTTTTCTTCCATTTCACTATAGTTGATTATTTTAGAGATTTTTAGTTTTCCATATGTTAATGTTCCTGTTTTATCAAATACTATTGAATTTGTTTTTTGTGCATTTTCAAGTATTTCACTCTTTTTAATTAAAATTCCATTTGAAGCACATAGACCTTCACTTACTACTATTGCTAAAGGTGTTGCAAGTCCTAGACTACAAGGACATGCTACTACAAGTATTGTTACAAATGTAGTTAAAGATTCTGATAAATTTTTTGTAATAATCAAATATGCTATAAATGAAACAATTGCAATAGCAATAACTGCAGGAACAAATATTCCTGAAACTTTATCTGCAATTTTAGCAATAGGTGCTTTTGTGTTACTTGCTTCTACTACAAGTCTAACAATCTCAGAAACTGTTGATTCTTTTCCTATTCTTTCTGCTTTATATTCAACATATCCATCATAATTCAAGCTTCCGGCTAATACTTTGTTTCCAACTTCTTTTGTTACAGGCTTACTTTCGCCAGTAATAAAAGATTCGTCAAAATGGGCTTTTCCTGCAATAATTTCTCCATCTACAGCAATTTTTTCTCCAGCTCTACTAACTACAATATTTCCTTTTTTAATTTCATCTAGTGTAACTTGTTTTTCAACTCCATCTACTTTTATAATAGCTTTATTTGGTGTTATTGTAACTAGCTTTTGTATTGCCTCTTTTGTTTTGTCTTTACTTATTCCATCAATATATCTTCCTAATTTTACAAAATATATTATTATTGCAGATGACTCAAAGTACAAATTCATTATTTGATGGCTTTCTCCAACTAATACTAAATACATATTGTATAAGCTATATAAAAAACTTGTTATTACTCCTATTCCGACTAATGTGTCCATGTTTGGAGTTTTATGTATTAGATTTTTATAACCGTTTTTTATTATATCAAAACCATAATACAAAAAAGCTATTGTAAGTAGTAACAATGTTACCATATAACCAATTGGATTAATATGAGGATCAAATAAAGAAATTGTAGGTAAATTTATCATATGTCCCATTGAGATATACATCAATATAATTGCAAGTATAGTAAAAATAATAAATTTGATTTTTTCATTTTTACTTTTTTTCTTAAATTTTATTTCTTTGAATTCACCTAAGCTTTTAAAACCTGCTTTTTTTACAAATTCATCTAATTTTTCTTGATTTAGTATTTTTTCATCATAATCAATTGTTGCATTTGCCATTACTAAATTTACAGAAGCATTATATATTCCATTTTGCTTATTCAAATATTTTTCTAATCCATTAGAACATGCTGAACATGTCATGCCATCAATAGATAAAATTATTTTTTTCATAACTTTGCTCCTTCTATCCCACTACATCATATCCAATGTCTTCTATCTTTTCTTTTATATCATTTTCTGAAACATCTTCTTTAGCTTTTATTGTTACATAACCTGTTGTATGGTCTGCTTTTACATCTTCTACTCCATTTACTTCTTTTAACGCATTTTGAACTCTATTCTCACATCCAGTACACATCATTCCATCAATTTT
>ERZ1643249.1122-NODE-1122-length-27577-cov-6.168992_pt1 | contig 27577 bp, 29 predicted proteins | sample MGYA00579263_ERZ1643249 | MGnify/ENA primary metagenome ERZ1643249 (study PRJEB29033, sample SAMEA4952264) | chicken gut metagenome | biome: Broiler Chicken; feature: Gastrointestinal Tract; material: Caecum | place: Ireland | collected 2018 | study: Broiler...
GTACTGGGTGCAGGAAGGCAAACGGAAATGCCCCACTCTGAAGGAAAATGAAAAAGCTGACGTTGTGCGGCTCATCTTCCACAAATTTGTCCGGGAACGGGTGTCTCCCTATACCATCGGCCTCTACCTGGACAGCATCGGCGAAAAGCCGCCCAGGGGCGAGCACTGGACTTATACCGCCGTTCAGGAGATTTTGAAGAACATACACTATGACCAGAAGGTCTGCTGGGGACGCCGGTCCGTGGAGCATAAGATTGTGGATGGGAAAGTCCTGGAGATGCGCCCGCGCAAAAAAGACTTTGAGGTATTCGATGGGAAGCAGCCCCGCGTGGTGGATCATGAGCTGTTTCTGGAGGCCCAGGAGCTGCTGAAACAGACCTCCCGGACCCGTCACGACTATACTGCTGTAAATCCCTTTGCAGGGCTCGTATTCTGCCGCACCTGCGGCTACAGCATGTCTTTCCGCTTCTACCGCCGGAAGGGCCAGAAAGACACCTGCCCGCCCCGTATGCTCTGCAGCAACCAGATCCGGTGCCGGAGCAGTTCCTGTTCTTACAGCGAACTTGAGGAGGCTGTGGCCGGCATCCTGCGCCAGACCATCGCGGAATTTCAGGTGCAGCTAAACCAGGAGACCTTTGACGCCGCCAGGGCCAGTGAAACCGCCCTGAAGACCCTGGAAGGCCGTCTCCATGAGCTGGAGCAGAAAGAGCTCCGTCAGTGGGAAAAATACGCAGACGGGGAAATGCCGAAGGAAATCTTCGACCAGTTGAATGAGCGCCTGCAGGCCAGCAAGAAGGCTGCCCGGAAAGCTCTGGAGCAGGCACGCGCCGCAGCTCCGAAGACGCCGGAGCAGATCCGGGAGAAGATCGCCCGGCTGTCCGATGCGCTGAACGCGCTGGAGGACGACACGGTGCCAGTGCCGCTGAAGAACGATTATCTGAAGGCCGTCATTGAGAGAATAGACTACTACCGCCCTGCTGCCGTCCGGAAACGCAGCGACAGCTCGGAACCGAAGGTCCGCGGCGGCTGGTACACGCCGCCCTTTGAGCTGGATGTAAGGCTGAAAATATAAGGATTCTTTTCATGTATAACACCCCGGCTCTGATTCTTCCGTACCGATATCAGTTAACAAAGCGGCGCACTCCTTGTACGGCATCGTGTATCTCTGGGACAGATACCGCATGGAAGCTCCAAGTTCCCCGTTGGGGCCGCCATATTGTGTTATGATGGCCTTTGCCAGTTTCGGGTTCGTTTCCTTAATATGAATAGGATACTCCAGCCTTTTTTCATAATTAAACATAGGTTTTCACTCCCTCCTTCCTACTGCCAGGGCCACGGCTGATTTACCCAGTTCCAGTACGCGTCACAGTGATGCGCATGTGCTATGGTAAGAGGACCGTAAGTCTTGGAATATTCTTCAACTGCTTCCTGATAAATGCGGTTGTGCTCCTTAAAGTAGGAAAGCGCCTCTACATCATCGGGATGTGTATCCAGATACAAGGACGCGTCTACACACGCGAAACCAGTAAGCATGACCTGCTTCATCAGCTGCTGCCTGGAAAGCTCATTTGTACCACAGGAAGAACTCCTCTGATTTTCCTGATACATCCGGGCGGCAGCATTCCTCTGGGCATTTGCCTTCTGCATCTGTCCGCAGGAACCGCCGCGCATGTTCATCTGGGTATTTGTGGTATTTCCTCTCATCTGCATCTGAGAATTTCCGGCATTTCCACACATCTGCGGCTGCTGGCAGGACATCCCGGGACGCCCCTGCTGCTGGCAGGAACAGTTCTGGTTCTGCATCATCTTGCCACACCCCGCTTTCCAAGAAATGGTTTATTCAATTCAGGAAATATCGTTCCGCACTGGAGGGCTTTTTCCAGCTCGTAGGTCTGTCCCCAGAACTGCCAGGGCACATACGCCATGGCCAGCGGCATACTCTGAAGAGCTTCCCTGGAACAGCCCCTTCCGGACATCGCCTGATTTCGACAGTCTGCCATAAGAGACTCCTTTCAATTCTTTGTTTCAGATTATCTTATGTAAAAATCCCGAATGAGTGAGTGGCATATACATGTACATGTATATGCCACTCACTCAGAATCATCGCAAAAAAGAATCTCAGGAATTCTGTTCTTTCTCCACATATACCAGTCCGAAAGCTCCCGGTCCGATATGCGTTCCAATTGTAGCTCCGATCTGCAGACGCTCTGCAAACCGTATGCCCTCTTTGAAAAGACGCTCCTCAAAAATCTCGCTGTTTTCCGTACCATAACTGTAAAGAGAATACGCTGGAAAGCTCTCGTCCAAAGGATGCTCCCCTACCCATTTCAGAATTGCGTTAATAGCCTTATTCTTTCCCAGAGCCTTGGCAACTACCCCGATTTCTCCTTCTTTTGTCACCGTAATAACGGGTTTCAGACGGGCCATATCTCCTACAGCAGCGGCCGCTTTTCCAATCCGTCCGCCCCGCCGGAGATATTCCAGAGTGTCAATCATAGCCACTACCTTGACACGGGATTTGAACTTTTCCAGCTTCTCTGCGATTTCTGCCGCAGACAGGCCCTCCCGCACCAGTTCCAGCGCATAATCTGCCATCACCTTAATGTTATAGGTGGCCGCTCTGGAATCTATCAGAAAGATATGATCCTCACAATCTGCCATCTGACGCGCAAGCTGCGCGGTCTGATATGTACCGCTCAGATGAGAGGAAAGAAGGATACAGATCAGATCGTCCCCCTGCTCTTTTACCTCCTGAAAAATATCAAGAAACACCTGAGGAGACGGCTGAGAAGTCAGCGGGAACTCACCACTCTCTTCCAGCATTTCAAAAAAACTGTTTTTATCCAGATCGATTCCATCCAGATATTCCTTTCCTGCCAGCTCAATCTGAATTGGCACAAATACAAGTCCCTTTTCCCGAATCTCCTCCTGGCAGTAGTCAGAAGAAGAATCTACCAGTATTCTTATCATGTTATCACCTCATCCGCCATATCCGAGATCAGTGTAAACAGCTGTATAATTTCCCCTGCGCGCTGTCTTCCCACTCTGTCCAGAAGTTCTTCCACACAGCTAAGAATTCTTGCATGCTCTTTTTCATACACCCCTGCCTGTTCCATATTGAAGGTAATATACACCTGACGCCGATCCTGAGCGGAGCGTGTGCGAAAAATCAGTCCTTTTTTTTCCATGCTGTTCAGCGTTCTGTTCATCTGAGACTTCAGCATCCGTGTCTCACCGCACAGTTCTGTCGCTGTAAGACTCCCAGGTGCGCCGCTCTTCTGATTCCGATACAAGATTCCGCAGATCAGAAGCTCATAATAGGGCAGTTCACCGGCCAAACGTACGTTATTGACTGTTGTAGTGAGCCGCAGCCAGGCATTCAGTACATCTTCACTCGAAATATCCATCTGAGGATTCTCCTTTCCCAAAATAATAGAATCATACCACCTTCGGGCAGAACGCACACTCCCCGCCCGCAAATTTGTTCACAGTGTAAACAGTTCACACTGTATACTATTTCATATGGGAGCTTTTGTCAAGATATACTTCCGAAAAACACCGTTTATTTACAGCCTGTCAGATGCAAAACAGCCATACCGTCCGAAAACGCTGTATACGTCCCCGGCGGCATGGCTGCCTCTCTGCTGCATCTACGGCTGCGCGCACTGACATACCTGCCAGTGTGCCACTGTCCTTTTCTCTTCCTTCTATTTTTCTACAGAAAACTTATAGCCGGCCTTCAGGTGATAGGTATCTCCTGCCTTTACAATCGTACTCTTGAAATTCTCGTGATGAGTCGCATCCGGAAAGTAATGCGCTTCAAAGCAGGCAGCGCTTCTTACGCCGTATTCTCTGCCGTTCTTTCCTCCCTTTTCTTCCAGGAAATTGGAGGTGTAGAACTGCATGCCCGGCGCGTCGGTGCGTACCTCCATGCGGATGCCGCTCTCCTTTGAATACATGCTTGCGCAAAGGGTATATGCCCCTTCGTCCTTCATCACATAGTTCAGATCATAACCTTTTCCAGCCTGCAGAGACTCATGAGCCTCATTGATACGAGCCCCGATGGCTGTCGGTGTCCTGAAATCCAGCGGCGTTCCTTCTACGCTCCGTATCTCTCCCGTCGGTATCAGTCCACTGTCGGCAGGCGTATAGGCGTCTGCGTCAATCCATACGATCTGATCCAGCACACTGTCAGACTCTTCCCCGTCCAGATTAAAATAGGAATGATTCGTCAGATTGAATACCGTATCCTGATCCGCTTTTCCTGTGTAGGTAAGCAGAAGCTCATTATCATCCGACAGAGTGTAGGATACTTTGATCTCCGCGTTGCCCGGAAAACCCTGATCTCCATCCGGACTAAACAGGGAAAACTCTACCTGATTATCGTTTACAATCACAGCCTTCCATACACGTCTTCCATATGCCGGCTCTCCACCGTGAAGGTTGTTATTTCCTTCATTTTTCTGAAGCTCATAGGTCTTTCCGGCAATTGTTACCTGTGCACCCCCGGTCCGGTTCGCATTCCGTCCAATCACAGCACCCAGATTGGGAGCATTCACCTCGTAGCCCTCCAGCTTTTCGTAGCCCCAGACCACGTCCCGCAGCTTTCCTTCCTTATCAGGCACATGAAGCTCTGAAACCACCGCGCCGTAGTTCAGCAGCACAGCCTTCACCCCGTTTGCGTTTTCCAGGATGTACTGCTTTACCTGCTCTCCATCCTTCGTCACGCCATAGTCCTTCACCAAAATACTCATAAGCTCTCTTCCTCCATTTTCCGCGTCTTTTATATGGAAAAAAACGCCTCTATGTCCATCATAGACATAAAGGCGCTTTCCGTCAAGCAGAACCGCTTATTAATTTTTCATCGCAGATCCTTTGATTAATTTTTCTTTGCACCTCTTAAGTACAGGAACCAGTATGTAATGCCGATCAGGGCTCCGCCGATGATATTGCCGATGGTAACAGGCAGCAGGTTATTTACCAGAGCTGCGCCCCAGTTCACAGCCGCGTTTCCAACGCCATATACGGAATTTGCAAAGATTCCCGCTGCAAGATAATACATATTTGCAACACTATGCTCAAAACCGCCCAGCACGAAAATCATAATCGGGAAATAAAGTCCCATGATTTTTGCCGGTACCGTCTTACCCGCAAAGGACATCCAGACTGCCAGACATACCATCATGTTGCAGATGATGCCGCGCAGAAGCGCGTCTCCAAAGCTTAAGGCTACTTTTCCGCTCGCTACCGTCATCATGGTGTCAAGCAGCGCGCCGTCTACCTGAGAGGGCGTATGGCTGTATACAACCAGCAGGGCAAGAATAATGCTTCCCGCGAAGTTTCCAAGGTATACGAATACCCAGTTGCGAAGCACGCCTGAGAACTTCACTTCCTTCTCCAGGAACGGAATCACCAGAAGGCAGTTGCCGGTAAAGAGCTCGCTTCCCGCAATCAATACCAGAGCAAGGCCAGCCGGGAACATGCACGCGCCAACCAGCTTTCCGAGGCTTCCCCCGATAGTCGCTGTAGCCGTCTGATAGGCAATGGCGCCGATACCGATAAAGATACCTGCCATAATGCCCAGAATAAACAGCTTCAGGATGGGCGTTTCTACCTTCTTTTTACCGATTCCCACATAATTTTGTGCAATTTCTGCCGGTGAGTTCATGATTCATTTCCTCCTTTATCCTCATAGAGCTGACGGCGAATCGATAATACGTCCCGCCGCCTTAAATTTGTTAAAATTATAACACTCTCGTGGAGTCCAGACTATCGTACTATCTGTAGGAAGATTTTCTGAGCAGAAGTAAGACGTAAAAAAGAACCGGCATACTCCCTCAGTTCTGCTGCGGAACGCCAGTCCTTTTTATACATCCATGATTTTACATTCGTGAAATCTTTTTATTCTACCGCCTTCGTGATTCCCGCGGCAGTGAGCCAGGCGGACGCGGCCCAGGCCGTCTTCTTGACCTTGCATTTGCACGTCCATTTGCCGGACACCGCGAGGGTAAGTGCCCTGTGAGTGCAAATTTCCCGCCCCTGGAGCGCTGCCAGTTTGAGCCCCCTCTGCTTGCAGCGGGTATTCGACTTATGAATTTCTTTATTTTACATGCTCATGCGTAAACAGATGATCCTGGCAGTATTCATAATTTCCATTGCATTTGGAGCAGAAACGGAACACCAGATCATCCCCGTCCTTTTCCGTGCGGCCGCAGATCGCGCATTTATGAGTAGTCGCGTTCTTCTGTCCCTGCTTTACACTCTTCGCATACGTCCGCCTGCGGTAAATCTCTTTCGGATTATAACGGCGCATATTCCGCATTCCAAAGAAGAAAATCAGGAAGTTTCCAAGGGAAACAAGAGCCATCACGCTGTAGGCAGGATGCGCCACAATTCCCGCCCGAAGCAGGCCAATCAGTACATTCGCAGGCAGATAACTTGCAAAGAATCCTGCGAGAATCGTCGCTCCGAAATAAATGCCGTTGATAATTCCAAGCCATTTTGCCTTGATCGGAATAATGAAAAACAGCAGAAACTGCATGTCCGGATAAGTGGCTGCAAAGGCAAAAAACAGCGAATAGTTCAGGTAATAGGTTCCAAAGGCAGGTCCGATATTCGCGCCAAACACATAGCAGGCAATAAACGCTGCTGCTACATGCAAAAGTACTCCGGTGAAAAAATAGAGATTAAACCGGAAAGCTCCCCATTGTGCCTCCAGGATTTTTCCAATAGAATAATAAAGATACATGCTGAGCAGGAAATAAAACAGTCCTGTATTCGGCGGATAAATAATAAAAGTAATAATTCTCCAGATCTGGCCCCGCAGAATCATTGTCGGGTCCAGACTTAAATACTGCACATAAAACTGAGGGACAAACGTCACGATAACATATCCCAGCGCATACAGAATAATAATATAATACATCAGATTGTGAATCGCATAACGGCCAAATTTTCTTTCCAGCTTGTCCAGCAGGTTCATAATGATTTCTTCCTTTCTTCCATAGGTTCTTCCGCAATACGGAATTCCGGAGCCTCTGTGAGAGCTCCGGAATGGCCCGGATAAGATAACAGATTTATTATAGGGGACCCCTATTTATTTGTCAACCGGCATCCCTTCCTTTGGATAGACCCTTGCAGGAATACAGACCTCATCTCCAATCTGAAGATTATAGATGTTGATATATGGATTCGCATAAAGAATGGCCCAGAGCGGCACATGATAGCGCCGGCTTAGCCGGTAGAGCGTATCGCCCTTTTGAACGGTGTGAAGAAAGCCCTGGCTATGCTGCATGACAAAACTCCATTCCTTCCTTATTTTATATATTGTACTATATGCGCTCTGTCAAATCTTTGTGATATACGCCCAGCTGAATGAGAAAATGACCGTCCCCATGTGAAAAATAACGGGAAAACAGCCTGTCAATTTATACTTTTTTTATTTGCTTTCATTTTTTTACTGTCGTATAATGAGAAATGATGTCTGAAAACCTTTCAATATAGATAGAAAAGGAGGTTGCGGACTATCCGCGTAACATATATGAACGGTAATAATACATATACATTGGGAATCGATATCGGTTCCACCACAGTAAAAGTTGCGGTTCTCGACCAGGAGAACCAGCTTTTGTTTTCAGATTACGAGCGCCATTTCGCAAATATCCAGGAGACCCTGGCCGATCTTCTGGAAAAGGCGGAAGGGGAGCTTGGCGACCTGACTGTATACCCGGCTATCACCGGTTCCGGCGGCCTGACTCTGGCAAGGCACCTGGAAGTGCCCTTCATCCAGGAGGTTGTGGCCGTAGCGACAGCCCTTGAAAAAGCAGCGCCCCAGACCGATGTGGCTATTGAGCTGGGCGGCGAGGACGCGAAAATCATTTATTTTGAGGGCGGCAATGTGGAACAGCGTATGAACGGCATCTGCGCCGGCGGTACAGGCTCCTTCATTGACCAGATGGCTTCTCTTCTTCAGACGGACGCTTCCGGCCTGAACGAGTATGCCAAAAACTATCATTCCCTTTACACCATCGCGGCCCGCTGCGGTGTATTTGCAAAATCTGACATTCAACCGCTGATCAATGAGGGCGCGACAAAGGAAGACTTGTCTGCGTCTATTTTTCAGGCAGTGGTAAACCAGACTATCAGCGGCCTTGCCTGCGGAAAACCCATCCGCGGCCATGTGGCGTTCCTGGGCGGCCCCCTTCACTTTCTTTCCGAGCTGAAGGCGGCTTTTGTCCGCACCCTGAAGCTGGACGACGAGCACATTATCGCTCCGGAAAACTCCCATCTGTTCGCGGCCATTGGCTCTGCCCTGAGCTCCAGGCAGGAATCAGCTGTGTCCTTAAGCAGCATGAAGGAACGTCTCAAATCCCACATCAAGATGGATTTTGAAGTGGCCCGCATGGAGCCTCTGTTTGAGTCTGAACATGAATATGCCAAATTTCAGGAGCGCCACAGCCGCCACGAGGTGGCCAGAGGCGATTTCCAGGCTTACAAGGGCAACTGCTTCTTAGGCATCGACGCCGGAAGCACTACCACAAAGGCCGCCCTCGTTGGAGAGGACGGAGAGCTTCTTTATTCCTTTTACAGCAATAATAACGGAAGCACCTTAAAGACAACCATCCGCGCCATTCAGGAAATCTACCGTTTTCTGCCGAAAGACGCTCATATCGTCCGCTCCTGCTCCACAGGTTACGGAGAGGCGCTGGTAAAGGCCGCTCTGATGCTGGACGAGGGCGAAGTGGAGACAGTCGCCCACTACTATGCGGCTGAATTTTTCAATCCGAAGGTAGACTGCATCCTGGATATCGGCGGACAGGATATGAAGTGCATCCGCATCAAAAACCATACCGTAGACAGCGTGCAGCTGAATGAGGCCTGTTCCTCCGGCTGCGGTTCCTTTATCGAGACCTTTGCGCATTCTCTGAATTACAGCGTACAGGATTTCGCAAAGGCTGCTCTGTTCGCAAAGCACCCCATCGACCTGGGAACCCGCTGCACCGTATTTATGAATTCCAAAGTAAAGCAGGCTCAGAAGGAAGGCGCGGAAGTGGCCGATATCTCAGCCGGCCTTGCCTATTCCGTCATCAAGAACGCTTTGTTTAAGGTAATCAAGGTCTCTGACGCCTCCTCCCTTGGACAGAACATCGTAGTCCAGGGCGGAACCTTTTACAATGACGCCGTTCTCCGCAGTTTCGAGAAGATCGCCGGCTGTGAGGCCGTCCGCCCTGACATCTCGGGCATCATGGGCGCCTTCGGCGCCGCTCTCATCGCAAGAGAACGCTATGAAGAGGGTGTGGAGACTACCATGCTTTCTATCGACCAGATCAACAATCTGGAATTTACGACAACCATGTCCAAGTGCAAGGGCTGTACCAACAACTGCCGTCTTACCATCAACCGCTTTACCGGCGGCCGCCAGTTCATCACCGGCAACCGCTGCGAGCGCGGTATCGGCAAGGAACGCAACAAGGACAATATCCCGAACCTTTATGAATACAAGAACAAGCGGATCTTCGGTTATGAGCCTCTGCCCGCGGACGAGGCCTCCCGCGGCCAGGTCGGTATTCCCCGTGTACTGAACTTCTATGAGAATTATCCGTTCTGGTACACCTTCTTTACCGAACTGAAATACCAGGTAGTGCTCTCTCCCGCTTCCACGCACAAGATCTACGAGCTGGGCATCGAATCCATTCCCAGCGAGTCCGAGTGCTATCCGGCGAAACTGGCCCACGGTCATGTGACCTGGCTCATCCGCCAGGGACTGAAGTTCATCTTCTATCCCTGCGTGCCTTATGAGCGCAATGAATTCCCCGACGCGGGCAATCATTACAACTGCCCCATCGTGACCTCTTACGCGGAAAACATCAAGAACAACATCGATGAGCTCCACGGCGGAGACATTGATTTCTTCAATCCTTTCCTCTCCTTTGAAAGCGAGGAAATCCTGGAAAAGGCTCTGATCCGGGAGTTTGGAGAACACTGCCACATTCCGGCGGAGGAGATTTCCGCCGCCGCCAAAAAGGCATGGGATGAGCAGGCGAAGGTCCGCGAGGATATCAAACGCAAAGGGGAAGAGACCCTGAAGTACATGGAAGAGACCGGACACCGGGGCATTGTACTGGCAGGCCGTCCTTACCATATCGATCCGGAAATCAACCATGGTATTCCGGAGCTGATCAATTCCTACGGTATCGCCGTGTTGACCGAGGATTCCATCAGCCACCTGCACGGTGTGGAGCGTCCTCTGTTTGTCATGGACCAGTGGATGTACCATTCCAGAATGTACGCAGCCGCAAGCTACGCAAGAACCCGGGATGACCTGGACGTCATCCAGCTGAATTCCTTCGGCTGCGGCCTGGACGCCGTGACCACCGATGAGGTCAGCGATATCCTGACAAACTCCGGCAAGATTTACACCTGCCTGAAGATCGACGAGGTCAACAACCTGGGAGCCGCGAGAATCCGTATCCGTTCCCTGATCTCCGCCCTCCGGGTGCGCGAGAGAAAGCAGGAATGCCGGACCGTGGAATCCACCGCCTACGAGCGTGTGGTATTTACCGAGGAAATGCGGAAGGATTACACCATCCTCTGCCCGCAGATGTCTCCGATTCACTTCGACGTGATCGAGCCTGCGTTCCGCTCCTGCGGCTATCATATCGACGTGCTTCCGGATTCTGACCGGGCGGCCATCGATATGGGACTGAAATATGTAAACAATGACGCCTGCTACCCCTCTCTTGTGGTAGTCGGCCAGATTATGACCGCCGTACTTTCCGGCAAATACGATCCGGATAAACTGGCTGTCATCATCACCCAGACGGGAGGCGGCTGCCGGGCTACCAACTATATCTCCTTTATCCGCCGTGCTCTGGCAAAGGCAGGACACGCGAATATTCCGGTAGTTTCCCTGAACCTGACCGGACTTGAGAGCAACCCCGGCTTCAAGATCACACCGGGCCTGGCCTTCAAGGGTCTGTATGGTCTTGTATTTGGAGACATCTTCATGCGGGTGCTCTACCGGATGCGTCCCTATGAGAAAGAACCCGGCTCCGCAGACAGACTGCATCAGAAATGGCTGAAGATCTGTCAGGATTTTGTATCCCAAAAGCATGTGTCCCACCGCCGCTTCGTCCAGATCTGCAAAGGAATTATCGAGGATTTTGACAAGCTTCCGATTTATGAGGATATGAAGAAGCCCAGAGTCGGCGTGGTCGGAGAGATTCTTGTAAAATACTCTCCTTCTGCCAACAATCATCTGGTGGAGCTTCTGGAATCGGAAGGGGCCGAGGCTGTGGTTCCGGAACTGATGGACTTCCTTCTGTACTGCTTCAAGAACTCCGAGTTCAAGGCAGACCACCTGGGAAAGAAGCGTTCCAGCGCCCGCACAGCCCGTCTGGGTATCATCGCCATGGAGTGGCTTCGCAAGCCGGCTGTCAAAGCTCTGAAAAAGAGCGTCCACTTCGGCACGCCCGGCAATATCGATGAAATGGCAGAACAGGCCACCGACATCGTATCCGTCGGCAACCAGACCGGCGAAGGCTGGTTCCTGACCGCCGAGATGCTGGAGCTGATCCACACCGGCGTTCCGAACATCGTCTGCACGCAGCCCTTCGGCTGTCTGCCGAACCACGTAGTCGGCAAGGGCGTTATCAAGGAACTGCGCCGCCGCTACCCCACTTCCAATGTGGTAGCCATCGACTACGATCCCGGCGCCAGCGAGGTAAACCAGCTGAACCGTCTGAAGCTGATGCTGTCCACTGCGAATAAGCATTTGAATGAGGAGATAAAAGCTGGAAAAGGTTCAGACGGCACAGGCGGCACAGGTGCAAACGGCCAGTCTGGCTCATCTTCCCAAAACAGCCGCTCTGATAAGAGCAGCACTTCCGGCTCTCCTTCCGGAAATGGAATCGCTGCTGCAGAAAGCTTTTAAATCAAGATATTGCAATTTGCCCCTATAAAAGTCAGCAGGGGGGACTGCGATGGATGTTCCACGCAGTCCCCCCTGTTAAGCTCTCAGCTTAATGCCGGTGTACCAAGAGGCAATACATTCTCTTGTACATCAACACTATTCACTCCAAATATCTTTCATAGCTCCTTTTTAAATCATAGCAAAAACATTTCAGATAAGTCTGATCGAACCGGTTCGCAAATCTCAGCTCCTGCTCCATTCCAGCGCTGTCTGTCTGATATAACTCTCCCCTCACATCCATATGCCCTTTTCCGTCTCCCTGAAACGACAGATACATATGTACCCCGTAAGGTTCTTCTATTCTGGCGCTCCCGGACAGCTTTTCATACAGCCGGCACAAATCTGCGGCAAATTCCGCAAATTCTCTGATATCAATATCCATCGAAGCACTTCCGGAAAAATTGCCGCTTTGTACAGATACTTTCATACTTGTATTGCACGGATACGTGAGATCGCTTCGGAATACCTTCAGATTCAGTTTCATCTCAAAATCTTCTGCACGCAGTAAATGCTCCATGTTTCAAATATCACCTCACATCTTCCTGCACAGATGCTTGTAAATTACGGTTGCAGCCACATATTCCAGGACAGCCAGTCCAAACAGCGCCGCCACAAGTGCCGTATATTTCTGAAACAGGCTCATCACAAACGCTCCCACAAAACACAGAATCACAGTCACCGACCAGGCAATATACCCTGCCCGCCAGCGCAGCTGCATCTTTCTTTCATCCTTCAGATTAATCTGCTGCCGGCGCAGCTTCTCCTGATATTCTTCTCTGTTTTCGGGCCTCATATGGTACCAGTTTCCTACGACCCGTACAAGCCCGTTCGTCATAAAGGAAAAACCTATGGCAAAAAGCAGCGTGGAATAATATTCTATATCCAATTTCAGTCCCACAGCCATCATCACCATGCCGGCCACAATATAAACCGCCCAAAAAATTCTGTCCTTCTTTTTCATGCTCTCACCTCATAAATAGTAATTTTTACGCTTCTGTGTTTACAAACTCTTCCATCTATAAGCAGAAAACATCCCTGTTCCCATCTGTTCAGAAGCTCTCACATTTTTCTGCGCGCATACCATTGAAACCCAGCAAACATCACACCCTCTGCAGCTCCAGCCACCAGCAGAACAAAGACTATCCGATTCCCGGCGCCCAAAAGATTCGTTATAACAGCTGCCGTAAAACAACCCACCATAGTCACGCCATAAGTAAGATACCCGGCATAATGACGAATCTGCCTGTTCCTCTCATCATCCCACTCTATCCGCTGATGTCTCATCTCTGTTTCATATGATTCTCTGTTTTCCGGCTTTCTGTTATGCCAGAAGCGAAACAACTGGCCCAGGCTTCCCACAATCAGCGAAAAACCCATAACAACTAAGGCTCCCGAGTCAAAGAAACCGTTTTTTCCTGTTATTCCCAACACCGTCACAGCTGCCCCAATAAAAATGTAAACCAAAAAAATGATATTATCTTCCTTTTTCATGTTCCCCCTCCTCCTCATAAATAAAGATGTCCTCAATGCTCATCCCGAAGTACCGGGCAATCTTAAAGGCCAGAAGAATCGACGGATTATACCTTCCATTCTCCAGAGAACCTATGGTCTGCCGCGACACCTCCAGGGCGTCTGCCAGTTCTTCCTGCTTGATTCCTCTTTCTTTTCTCAATTCTTCCAGTCTGTTTTTCATCCGAATTCTGTCACCCTCTTTTGATGGAAAGTTTACTTTCCATATCTTTATTATACACGAAGAGATTCTTATGTCAAGTTTACTTTCCATTTTTAATAAGCTTTATCTCACCTGCCGCCATCCGATGTGTTGCCATATATCCTCAGAGCGCGCTTAAATCGTAAAAACAAAGGAGCTGGACGCATCAATGATATAATGAATGTAACCACTGATACAGCCAGCTTCCTTAGAGCCCTGATATTTTATTTTCTTTCTCCTCCGGTCAGACCGCATTGAGCTGTCTGCCTTCCAGCCAGGAATAAAGATTTTCAAACACAATATCTGCTCTCTGCTCCAGAGATTCCACAGAGGCAAAGCCGATATGCGGCGTCACAATCGTATTCGGCGCGTGAAGAAGCGGATGGTCTTCCGGAAGAGGCGGCTCTTTATCAAATACGTCCAGAGCCGCTCCTGCAATCTGTCCGTCACTGAGAGCCGCAGCCAGAGCATCCTGATCTACGACACCGCCTCTGGCTGTGTTGATCAGAAACGCTGTTTTTTTCATCAGCGCCAGCTGTTCCTTTCCAATCATTCCCTTCGTCTCCGCAGTCAGCGGGCAGTGCAGGGATACGATATCCGCTGATGACAGAAGCTCTTCCAGAGATACCTGCCTGTCTACAGACGCATCCGTGATTTTGCTCCTGTTGTAAGCCAGTACGGTGCAGCCAAAGGCCTTGCAGAGAGCTGCGGTTCTTTTTCCAATAGCGCCTGCCCCCACGATTCCTACTGTCTTTCCACAGAGCAGATTACCAATCAGGCCGTCCTTTGTACCGCCCGTCCGGCAGCGCTTTTCTGTCTTATTTACATTCCGAAGCAGCTGGATCATAAAGCTGACACAGAGCTCAGCCACCGCCTGAGTCGCATAACCGGAAGCATTGCTGACCGCAATTCCCTTCTTCCTTGCCGCTTCCATCGGAATATGATCGACGCCGGTAAAGGCTACGTCGATAAACTTCAGATGTTCCGCTTTATCAATGACCGCTTCAGACAGGGGCATATTCGCAAGCATGACTGCATCTGCATTTCGGCAGCGTTCCACCTGTACAGCAGGGTCCGTATTTTTTTCATACGCCGTAAAGCTGTGCCCCATATTCTCCAGTTTCTGCGCATGTTTCTCAATCACCCCGTCAGAAACGCCCAGACTCTCCAGTAATACAATCCGCATAATAATATTTCCTCCCCTTCACATGTTGTTTTCCGGAACGGCGGTTTTCCATCCGCTGAACAGAAGCAGGCACAGCGGAACGAAAATCACACTGTCAAAGTGGAAAAACCGGTAAGTCGGTCCACAGAGCAGCAGCATGGTTCCGTAATTATAGGCTAAAACAGGAAGCGTCAGCACCAGGGCTTTCCATCCTTTTCCCTTCCGGGCAAATACAAACAGTGTGCACAGGATCAGCGCCAGCAGATGAATGCCATTGTAGGAAAAAAGCGTGTCCAGAGCGCTGTCCATCACCCAGTTGTCAAAATCATTCAGAACGGTCCTCATTCCGGCCCGGTCCTCTACATAGGAGAAATTCCACTCATTTTCCTGAATCTGATATTCCAGATCGGTGTGCCAGGGCGTAGTCCCCCTGATATCCCAGACCATACGCGTCACCTGGTAAACAGCCTGCAGGGAAAGCCCCGGCGCGTTCGCCGCCGTTCTGGCCGTGAAACTCAGGAAGTCCAGCGGGTCGGTGCTGGAAATCACCTGATTGGCGTTGGTCACAAATTTAAAGGAATTGTAATTTCCCATCTCGTAGATATCCCAGCGCTTCTCCGGCCCTATCTCTGCCAGAAATTCAGCCGCCTCCGGATCAAGGCTTTCCGGCGCCGTCTCATGAATATTGCAGAGAATCGTCATGGGCACGCCCACCGTCTCTACATAGGTCTGGGACGGACGGCTGGCCCCCACCAGATTGTAAACCGGATACTGGATAACCCACATCCCTGCCAGCATCAGCACCAGAGAAATGATGCTCTCCCGGCGAATCTCCTTAAAGAAAAAAACAGCCAGAATCAGAAACGGAATTGTATACAGAATACTGTTATGCCGGACCAGAGAAATGGAAATCAACACCAGAATCCACACCGCAAGGTTCCGCTTCTTCTTCAGCCATCTCCCGCCGCTCTTCCATACATGGATCAGATACACCGTAAACAGCAGCATGAAAAGTGTCAGCGCGCTGTCCTTCCACATAAAGAGCAGAATCCGGTGCGTCTGCGGATTCGCCGCCAGGAAGAACTCCGCAAGCAGCATTCCCCACACCGGAAAACGCCATTTTGCCATGGTGTAAAGCAGATATCCGCAAAGCAGGCTGTACAGCAGCAGCTGCATAAACACCGCAAAGCCGTAATGATTTACAACCTTTGTAAACAGGGCAATGATCAGCGTATGAAACACCGGGTGCCAGGTATCGTACTGGCTGTTCTGAATCTGCCACCACTGATCCAGGTTGTCCCAGTCAAAGGACCCCGGAAAATACGCGTAGAAATAAACCATCAGCCAGGCAAATACCAGACTGAAGCCCAAAAGGAACCAGAATCTGCGCCGCATTTTTTCTTTTTTCTCCGCAGCGTCTCTGTTCTCTCCCGCATTTTCGTCCGGAATACTGTCCGTCCCGGCGCCGCTCTCTTTCAGCTCCGCGCCGGAAAGACGGTATACGCACCACTGCAGCCCAAGATAAACCGGCACCGTCATAAGAAGCGCCGCCAGAATCTTGACTGTCCAGTATTTTGTATCCATGGGAACCGTCTCCATCATCTCCGGCAGAAGCCAGAGCAGGAAGACCAGATAAAAAGTCACAGCCGCAGTCAGAATAGTCAGCATAACCCGCGTGCCTTTTTCCTGCTGCTTATACCATCCTCTTGCCGCCTTGATCTGACTACACATTTTCAATCTGCCAGTCTATCGGCTCCAGGCCGTTTTTTACAAGAAACTCATTGGTCTTGCTGAAAGGCCGGCTTCCGAAAAAGCCCCGGTACGCCGAGAGGGGACTCGGATGCGGTGCCTTCAGAATCAGATGCTTCGGGTTATTCAGCATCTGCGCCTTCTTCTGCGCGGGGCTTCCCCACAGGATGAATACAATCGGGCGGTCCTGCTCATTCAGAACGCGGATAGCCGCGTCCGTAAACTGCTCCCATCCCATACCCCGGTGGGAATTGGCCTGATGGGCCCGGACCGTCAGCACGGTGTTCAGCATCAGCACACCCTGCTTTGCCCATTTGACCAGATAGCCGTTGTTCGGAATATAGCAGCCCAGGTCATCGTGGAGCTCCTGATAGATGTTCACCAGAGACGGCGGAATCTCCACATCCGGCTTCACAGAAAAGCACAAGCCATGGGCCTGGCCGTCGTTGTGATAAGGGTCCTGGCCCAGAATCACCACCTTCACCTCATGCAGAGGCGTCAGATGAAAGGCATTGAAAATATCATCCGCAGGCGGAAATATCTTTCTGGTAGCGTACTCATTCTGCACAAATCTGAAAAGCTCTGCGTAATAAGGCTTTCCAAATTCCGGCTTCAGCGGCTCCAGCCAGTCATTCTGTATCATTCCCATTTTCTTTCTCTCCTGTCTCTTCCTGATTATTTTTCTGTTCCAGGGACCAGTCCTGCCGGTTCCACAGCTCTTCTGCCCAGGTCCGGGCAGCCATGGTATTTCCATACTCCATTACAAACCGGAGACGCTGCCCCGCCTGCTCCACATTTCCGTCCAGCAGATCCAGCTGGGCCAGACGGAACGTCCAGGCCACCTCCTGGCTCAGGTATCTCTTCTGTCCCAGCAAAAGCTGATTCAGAATCTCACGTTCTCTCTTCCTGTCCTGTGTCACGCAGGCAATCCTTCTGTCCCATACAAGAAGAAGCTGGTCCGCCAGTTTTTTCTCCCTGGGCTTTCCCTGCTCCTCCAGAGCAAGCAGCTGCCGCCTGCAGGCTTCAAAATCATCCTTCTGGTCTTTTACCAGACAGTAATCGCCCAGCAGATTCAGATGAGAGTACAAAAGACTTCTGTTCCGGACAGCCGGCGCCTGAAACTGTACCAGCTCCCGGTACACTGCGTCCCAGTCTTCCAGATATGACAGGGCTGCCGCGCAGAGCAGATGATGGCTGCTTTTCTGCGACGGCCTTTTCAGCTTTCTGCTCTGTCTTCCCAGCACCTCCAGAAATTTAACCGGATCACAGTCCGTATACAGAATTTGATAGATCCCTGCCACATGCAGGGCGAGGGCCGCAAAAAACACCAGAAGAATCAACAGAATCACAATGAAATAAAGCCCCAGAGACAGTTCCTCCGTATGCGTGATAAACACGGCTGCTGTCAGAATAATCAGCGTAACCGCAATTCCTGTCAGGAGAAATCTGACTCTCTGAAAACGCCTGATGCAGCCTGCCGCGTCCAGATTTCTGTATTTTGAAGGTTTCCTGCGTACATCTGTGGTCTTCATTTTCCGTCCCTTCCTTCTTTGGGAGCCAGAGTCTGCAGCCGCACCGGAACGCCGCGTTCTCTTAAGTATTCCTTTACTTCCTGAATCTCCAGCTCTTTATAATGGAACAGCGAAGCAGCCAGCGCCGCGTCCGCTTTTCCTTCTGTCAGCGCTTCATAGAAATGTTCCTTTGTACCGGCGCCGCCGGAAGCGATCACCGGAATCGACACATTTTCCGCAATGGTACGCGTCAGCTCCAGATCATATCCCTCTTTTGTGCCGTCACAGTCCATGCTGGTCAGAAGAATCTCCCCTGCGCCAAGCCTGTCTGCCTTCATAGCCCACTCTACCGCGTCGATTCCCATATCTACGCGGCCGCCGTTTTTGAATATGTTCCAGCCGCTTCCGTCCTCTCTCCGCCTGGCGTCGATGGCCACTACCACACACTGGCTTCCGAACTTATCGGCCGCCTCGCTGATCAGTTCCGGCCGCATAATCGCCGCAGAATTGACGGAAATCTTGTCGGCCCCTTCCCGCAGGAGCGCCCTGAAATCCTCTACGCTCCGGATTCCCCCGCCTACCGTAAAAGGGATAAATACCTTTTCCGCCACCTTGCGCACCATATCCACCACAGTGGCCCGGGCGTCCGAGCTCGCCGTAATATCCAGAAATACCAGCTCATCCGCTCCGGCTGCGTCATAAGCCGCCGCAATCTCCACCGGATCTCCGGCGTCTCTTAAATTCACAAAATTCACGCCCTTGACCACACGGCCCGCGTGCACGTCCAGGCATGGAATAATCCGTTTTGTAAACATCTACCAGTCCTCCAGTTCCGCAAAATTCGTAACTGTTCACTTCCTTCACAGTTACGATTCGCAAACCATGAAAATCAGCTTCGCTGATGAGGTTTGCTCACACCTGATTCACTTTCTTACGGCCTCATCAGCAAGTGATTCGGCCTGTGCTGGACAGTTCCGCAAAATTCTTCAGAATCTTAAGACCTGTGCGGCTGCTTTTTTCCGGATGGAACTGGCAGGCAAACACATTGCCGCTCTCCACCGAGGCGTCGATCCGGACTCCGTATTCCGTCACTGCCTTCACAATCTGCGGATCGGCCGCTTTCAGATAATAGGAGTGTACAAAATAGACATACGGTTCCTCTTCCAGTCCTGCAAAAAGCCGCCCCTGATTCTGAAGTTTCAGAGAGTTCCAGCCGATATGCGGAACCTTTAAATCTTCCCTGTCCGGAATCCGCAGGATTTCTCCCTTCAGAATTCCAAGTCCTTCCACACCGGGCGCCTCAGCGCTTCGCTCAAAGAGCAGCTGAAGCCCCAGGCAGATTCCCAGAAAGGGCTTTCCCTGCCGCGCCGTTTCCCGGATGACTTCCTCCAGCCCGTAGCCTTTCAGCTTTTCCATGGCATCCCCGAAATTTCCCACACCCGGCAGAATTACTTTATCGGCGCTCAAAATCTTTTCCCTGTCCCGGGTCACAAGCACATCCTGTCCCAGATACAGCAGCGCCTTTTCCACACTTTTCAGGTTTCCGGCGTCATAATCGATAATCGCAATCATAAGCTTCACTCCTCGTCTGTCAAATCAGGACCCGTCCGCGGGACTTGTGCGTGGGATTCGGGTCAGCGTCGGATGACATGAGTTAAGTTTACTATATTTTTCGTTTTTCTTCAACACTTTATGGCCAAAGCTCCTGCCCGGGCCCGCTGCCGGAAAGAGCAAAAAAGCGCTGAGCCGCAAAAGGAATCAACGCTTTCTTTTTCTCTTTATCTTTTATTTCCGCTGATATGCCGGTTCTCTGCCCGCTGATGTACTGTTCTTTTCCTTCAGCTTTCAGGCCCACACAAAATGTTCTGTTCCGGCTCCCGCCTCAAAGTGATATTTTACAATTCCCAGATCGATTTTTGTATAGAATCCTATTCCTGCCTTCACTGACACCCGGTTTCCGCTTAAGGCAAACGTAAATTTCTGCTGATTCATTGCTGTGGGAGCAAACAGCGCCGCTTCCACTCCGGCCCGGAACCATTCCGGCTGCGCTCCGTCTCCTTTTACTACCTCATCAGCCGTTTTTACCTTGTGGGCGCTTCCCTGATTTTTTCCATAACCAATGGAAATCACGATACAGAGCTTCTCGCCGTCGTCTATCCGGAAAGCTGTCTTTATCTTACTGTAGGTCATGGCTACCCAGCAGGTATTCAGTCCCATCTGCTGAGCCTTCAGCACAAGCCTTTCCCCGTAATAGCCGCACTTTTCTTCAAGGTCCGGCCCCTTTTTTCCAATCATTGCGATATAATTGGTGACGCCGCTGAATTTTCCATAGTGAGCCATAAAGCCATCGAAGGCCTTCGGCTCATTTCTCACCAGTTGAATATGCAGTCCGCTTTCCTGGTTGCAGGCGTCTATCTCTGCCTGCAGCTCTTCGACAGCTTTCTTCTCCAGCGGCTTATCCATATACTGGCGCACGCTGTGGCGCGCTTTCATTGCTTCCATTAAATCCATGTTTTTCTTCCTCCATTTATTCTTGATTTCAGTGTCAGTCCGTAAGCTCTATGGTCTGTTCTTCCACTTCCGGATCGTGGTTTGCGGCGGCCAGCAGACAGTTCTCATCTGCCGCGCACTGGCAAACCCATTCCAGGGATTTCTCCGCCAGTTTTGCGTTTACCGTAAAACCAGGAATCAGTTTTTCCCTGATAGAGCGCTGTGTATACACGCTGTCACCTGCCAGAACCACATACTTTCCTCCGCCGCTTACCACCGCGCTGAACATCCCGTGCGTATGCCCGGGCGTATTGACCAGCACCACGCTTCCGTCGCCAAACACATCATAGCTTCTGCCCACCGGTCCGATTCCTGTATTTTCATACTCGAACGGCTCCACATTTGCAAAATTCCAGTTCGTTTTCACATAGCGGAAAAAGTATTTTCTGGAATCTTCTAATTCTTCTCTGGCAGCCATGATCCGCTTTGCTTCTCTCACAAGACAAAGTCCGCTTGTATGGTCAAAATCCATATGGCTGAAAAAAATATAATCCAGATCCTGCGCCCGGAGATTGTGCTCCGAAAGCTTATCATCGACACTTTCACCTTCTTTTATGACAGGCGTGCTGATGCCATTTAAAAGGCCCCCGAACCGGTGCGGCTTCTCATATACATATTTGCTGTCCCAGCCTGTGTCAATCAGGATTTTCCCTTTGGGATGTTCGATCAGATAACAAGATACAGGCAGAATCACTTTCTTTTCTTCCCCGCGGAACAGACCGGTCACTGCCAGCGGATTTTTCTCCTTGTACGGAATTGCCTGATCACCCCTCACTGATCCTGTATGAAAAATGTGCACCTTAATCATCGTTTCCACTCCTGTCAGGCAGCTGCTCCATGATTTCTTTTGCGTGCGTAAGCATCGCTATCAGCCTATCCATGGCTTCCGCATCGGCGTCAAAATAGTAATAATTTTTTGTGCCTTCCCTGCGCATTTTCAAAAGGCCAGCCGCCTTTAATATCTGAATGTGATGGGATACGGCAGGACGGGAAAGATTCGTCTTTTCTGTAATCGCTCCAATGCGGACGCCTCCGCACTCCCCCATCCGCATCATTTCCAGAATCAGATGCTGGCGGTTCTCATCCCCCAATGCAAGCAGAATCTGCCGGCAGCTTTCAAATTCCTCCGCCAGAAGGTTAATCTCCTGGTGATGCTCCGACATGGATTCACCTCCTTTGGTTCATTTGCTTAAACGATTATACCATAGTTTTTCTTCCTTTGGGCAATGGGAAAGAAAATCGAGACGATTGCCTTTCTCTGACCGCCGTGTTAAACTAAAGAAAATATACCCTGTTGATAAGGGCATACACGCCTTGTCAACAGGGTAGAGGAGTTGTGATTTTATGAAATTTACAGAACGTATCCGGAAACCTTCCGTCCGCCGGCTGACCCCGCTCCACGGGATCGCAGCCTTTGTCATCATTATGCTGCTGTTTCTCTTTGTCTTTGCGCCCCTGCAGTACTATTTCGGCATGCTGGGGCTGGCGCTGACGGAGCTGGGGCTTCTGGCCTGCACCCTTCTTGCTGTCCGCATCACCGGACAGAGCTTCCGCAGCGTCTTTCCCATCCGGCTTCCGAAATTCGGCCAGGTGATGGGAACCCTGCTGCTCTGGGCCGGCTGCTTTCTGTCGGTTATGCTGGTGACTCTGATTCTCATGTGCTTTTTCCCGGAAGGATATCTGCAGGTCAGCAGCAGCATAAATTCTGTCTTTTCCACAGTTCCGGCGCCCTTGCGCTTCTTTATCGTTGCTGTGATGCCTGCCGTCTGTGAGGAAGCCATGCACAGAGGTTTTATCCAGTACAGTTTTCAGTCAATCCGCAGGGACTGGGTTATCATTCTCTGCATGGGACTGATTTTCGGTCTGTTCCACATGGACCCTTACCGTTTTCTCCCTACGGCCCTGCTGGGCATCGGGTTATCCTATGTCATGCAGAAGACTCACAATCTTCTATTGCCGGCCCTGTTTCATTTTACCAATAATTTTCTGTCGTTCCTGTCCACGCTTGGCGCCCCGGCAGAGACCGCAGAACAGTCTGCCGCGCTGATGACCGGGCCTTCCTGGCTTCTGCCCGCTCTTGGCTCCTACCTGATGCTCGGAGCGCTGGCTCCGGTTCTGCTTTATACAGGAAGTTATCTGATTCGCAGAGCCTCCGGCTCTCTTCCCAGAAGATCTCAGGGGCAGACTATCACCACAGTCATTGTCATTCTTCTGCTCAGCGGCATCATGCTGATCTCAGGCTTTGCGCTGCTTCTTTTCAGCGCCAGCAGATTAATGAATACGGAATCATTCTTGCAGATAGGAATGTCCTGAAAAAACAGGATAAACCAGATAAAAAAGTATTCCAAAAGCCAGGGCGGCCCCCGTGATCCGGAGATGCTTCTCCAGACCGCAGGGGCCGCCCTTTCTTATCTGTTGAATTCTGTTATTTTTTCTTCTTTGTTCCAAAAAGGCCGGACTTATACGCATCCACATACTCGACACAGCTGCCTTCTTCTTCCAGGCCCAGCAATGCGGCCGCCGCATAAGCGGCACCCAAAACATCTCTGTCCACATCATTCAGATTCATGGCGTCCACGCCGGCTCCCAGCCTTTTCATCGCAAGAGCGACCGCCGCCATTTCTGCGTATTTCCGTCCTTCCTGTTCAGAAACGCCTCTCTCCGAAAGCGGAAAGCCGCAGCTTTCTGCCCCGCTTTTCTGTACAGCAGCTGCCAGGTCCTGCTGCCTGTCCTCCGGAAACGCCAGCAGCTTTTCCGCCGCGTCAGCCACAGCCAGGAGGCCGCGGTCCAGCGGGTCCAGAATGCCGCAGTCCAGACCGTGGGCCAGCATCAGCACCGCAAAGCTGTAGTTCATATATTTCCGCGCCGGCAGACCATGCGAGATATTGCTGATGGCAGAAGTAATGTGAAGCGCGGGATACCTGCTCCGGATCTCATCAGCCACCTTTGCGACCATGGCGATTCCCGGGCCGTCTTCCTGCTCCGGATCGATATAAGCCTCTGCTTCGACGATCGGATCAATATGGATTCTGGACGGATCGATTCCGTATGCTTCTGCTTTTCTCATAATCCCGTCAAGGACCTTCAGTCTGTCAGCAGCGCATTTGGGAATCCCGTCATCGTCACTGAGCATGGCAATCACTTCCCAGCCCGGATTTTCTCTCATAATTCCAAATATCCTGTCAACCTCTTTCGTCTTTTCCATGGACACAGAATTAAAGAGTCCGGGCCGTCTGCAGAACTGATATGCCCGCGCCAGCGTCTCCGTGCTTGGACTGTCTATGGAAATGGGCGTATCGGTAACGCTCTGGACCTGATCAATCATCCAGCGAAGCGTCTCCAGCTCTTCAAATTCCACAGAAGCGCATACATCGATGAAATCAGCTCCTGCTTCCGCCTGCCTGCGCGCCATATCACGAATCCAGTCCGCATCCCGCCGTGCAATCGCTCTTGCGGCAGCCGGAATGCTTCCATTGATCTTCTCACCAACAACAATCATGCCACACCTTTTATTTCTTATAGGTTCCGTACTTTTCAAAGCATTCCAGCTCAAAAAGCATCGTCTCTTTCGTAATGCCGATAGCGTCAAGGTAACCGTACTCTACGCCGATAAATCCACCCTTCGGAGTTCCCCATTTCTCTATCAGTTCTTTTGCTTCTCTCTCAATTTTCTCTCTGTCTCCTGTAGGAAGCGTATCCTGGATGTCTACAGAAGCTTCAAAACAGATCCTTCCCTGGCCGATTTTGGATATCTCATCAATTCCTACCAGATTCGGCTGATGGATATTGATGATATCCGCGCCAAGCTCTATCAGATCTTCCAGAATGTCATTGATTTTTCCGTCCGTATGGAAACGGATATCCATGCCGCACTCATGGGCTTTGTCAAACACACGCTTATACTGCGGCTTGAAAATCTCCCGGAATGAATTGGGCGGGATCATCAGCGCCTGCTGGGTTCCCCAGTCATCGGTCGTATCATAGCAGTGGATACGTCCTTTTCCCAGCCGATATGCCTCCTCAATGATTCCGATCTGGTAATCCGCCAGTTTTCTGGCGAACTCTGCCGTCTCTTCCGGCAGCATCAGAATATCGCAGAGGGTATTTTCAAAGCCATGCAGAAAATGCATACGCTCAAAAATACACTGGGGGCTGTTGAGCTGTACGTAAAGATTTTTCTCCTCAGCCGCTTTCAGCGCTTCTTCCAGTCCGTCAAACCGTCCCTCCGCTTTCGGATCGGGGAACTCGTAGCTTTCCAGATCCTCTTCCAGATCCTCCAGAACGATGTTGCAGGGCTCGCCCATATTGGCTTCCTGTCCGTCGCTTCTCCAGAGGCATCCCCATTCGTCGTATTCCTTGTCTTTGGGGCGCACTTTCTTAGATACACTGTATGTCTTGCTGTTATCCCGTTTATCCTTCGGGGGAAGTACAAAAATACGGCACACGTCTCCCTTTCCGGCAATCCTGTCAAACCGCAGTCCGATCCGATCCGGATTCTGAAAATGGATATTTGCCTTCATAATTTCATAACTGGTCATATGTTCTGTTTCCTCTCTCTCCTGTCCTGCTTTCAGCATCGGAGATAACCTGCCTGTCCGGGAACTATCCCGGACTGCCTGCGTTTACCGGTTTTCAGTTCAGCTTCAGGGATTCTTCTACAAGAACCTCCGGAACATGCTTCTGCAGCTCATAAACCAGATTTTTCAGTTTATGCTGAGGAAAAAACAGCTTGTAACGTCTCTTCTCCGTCGTAAACACCGCCACAACCTTGGACGTCTGGTATTCCGCTACCTGTACCTGCCGGATTTCTTTCCAGGGAACTACAAACCCCAGTTTCGCCACGCCTCCTTCGCAAATCCCGCGCCGTATGGCAAGGGTAAAGAAGACCGCCATCAAAATCAGCGTATTGCGCAGACTGACCAGGAAATCCGCTGTCGGATTCGGGCGGAAAATCAAAGCCGCAAAAAGCAGTACCAAACAAAAAGTAAAAAAATCGTCTTTTCCTTTTACGGTAATCCGGCGGTTCCGCCGGATTACCGTATAGGTCTCATAGACCAGCACGGCCAGCGCCGCGATGCTGATCAGATAATTCAGTATTGTCATCTTAAAAACGTCCTGTTATGAAATCTCATCCGGGAAGTTCTCTTTTACACAGTTTACAAGCAGTTCCGTAACCACAGCCTTATCCAGCATACTTGTAGTCTGGATGATCTTGGCGTCTGTCGGCGGAAGCATCTCTACAATCTCAGGACTGGTCAGAACAACGTCTGCGCTCATCAGGTAGCCGGCGGCTTCTCCGTGGGCGCACGCCTCTACGGTCGCACTGATTCCATTCTCCATACAGATATTATTTACATTGATTTTCAGCAGCATGCTGGTTCCCATTCCATTGTGGCATACACATACGATATTTAACATAGTTTTTGTTCTCCTTTCTATATTGCATCAATTTCAAAATATCTTCTACAGCTTCGCAGGCTGCGATCAACCGGATACCGGAATTCCCAGCAGAGAACCGATTCCTTTGAGAACCGCTGAAATCGCCACCCAGATCGTCGCATAATCGCTGACGCCCTGCCACCAGGTCAGATCCAGCATCGCTACTGCCAGCGCAGAACCGAAAATCTGAATCAGTCCGGTACAGAAGCAGATAACTACCAGCGCTTTCCAGCCTCCGAACTTGTTCGCGAAGATACCTACGGTTGCTCCGTCAAAGAACAGCGGAATAAAGCTCGGAATCAAAACAATCGGACTTCCCGTTACAATCAGTATCACCACGCCCGCAATCTGGCCGACGGCTCCGCAGAGGAAACCAAGGACTACCGACTTGGGAGCAAATCCATAAAGGGCCGCACAGTCTACACCAGCTACCGCGCCGGGCAGGAGCTTCTCAGAAATACCCTTGAAAGACATCATCAGCTCGCCTACGAACATACGCACGCCCGTAAGCAGTACCCACAGATCCGCTGTCAGCGTAATCGCAATCCAGAGCATGAAGATGACGGTATTCTTATATGTAGGCTGGTTGAAACCATCTGCTCCGCGCATCGCCTCTATGCCGTCCCCTCCGATTACCAGCATAATCACCGCCGTAGCAATCAGCATACACAGCAGAGTCGCCAGCAGACTGTCCTGAAGGAAGTTGAGGGAAGACGGAAGTTTCTTTTTCTCGATGTCATCCTTCTTGGGATCTCCAATCTTTGGAGCAACCTTATATGCCACATAGTCCATCAGCATCTGCTGGTGCGCTACCGTCAGGTCCGCGCCGCCGGTGATTACCTTGGTGGGCTTAATCAGAATAGTGGAACAAATGCCCCAGTACAAAGCCGTCAGAGCAGAAGCAATCAGAATCGTGGGAATCATTCCTGTTCCCAGGAAACGCCATACAATATAAACACTGATTCCACACTGTACAATCATTGCATTTCCGGTCAGATAGATAGCGCGAATCTTTGTCCATTTACGTAAGGCAACCAAAACCAGATTCATGATAAAAGCTACCAGCAGGGTGTAAAGGCCCCAGGTCGTACCGACTCCCGATCCCAGAACAGCGTCCATTTTCTCAAAACCGGCTGTCATCGTGGAGTAGGTGTTCAGTCCGGCTCCCTGAAGTCCTGTGGAATTTCTCAGTGCCGTCAGCAGATGTCCGAAGTTCGTGGACAACGCACCGGAGCCGATTCCCATAACAATAATTCCGATAGATGCCTTGAAAGCTCCAATCAGCGCCTTGGACACCGTCTGCTTCATAGCCATATAGCCGATGAATACAACGATGGCCAGCAGCAGGAACGGCTGCGTAAAGATCTGATTCAGCAGCAAATCAACAATATAACTCATACTCTTCTCCTTATCTCTTAATCATAATTGTTCTTTATCTGATACCCGGAAAACTGCGCGCCTGTTTTTCAGGGTTTCATTCT
>ERZ1643249.1127-NODE-1127-length-27479-cov-10.800758_pt1 | contig 27479 bp, 29 predicted proteins | sample MGYA00579263_ERZ1643249 | MGnify/ENA primary metagenome ERZ1643249 (study PRJEB29033, sample SAMEA4952264) | chicken gut metagenome | biome: Broiler Chicken; feature: Gastrointestinal Tract; material: Caecum | place: Ireland | collected 2018 | study: Broiler...
TTAAAAATTAGGAGGTGCAATTAAGAATGGCTAAATGTGCAATATGTGAAAAATCTGTTAATTTTGGAAACAAACTTAGCATTACTCGTTCTCATATAAGTAAAAGAACTTCTCGTAAATGGAAACCAAATTTGAGAAGTGTTAAAATTATAGAAAATGGTGAAGCAAAAAGAATATATGTATGTGCTAAATGTTTAAGAGACGGAAAAGTAAAAAGAGCTTAAGGCTCTTTTTTTATTCCAAATATTAATTTTACAAATCCTCTTAAAAACTTTGGAACTTTTTTTACTACTATTGTCATCTATGTATCCCTCCTTTTACTCTAGCATGCTAACCACATTAGTCCAATGCATACTACTGCTACTCCTATTATAAATAACCAACCTGTTAAAGGAAGTAATAATACTAATAATATGCCAATTCCTAGCCCTATAAGACAAATTGCTAATGTCTTCCTAAATAATTTTATCATTCTTATTACCTCCATCTTCTTTTGTATATTATATTCTTTTTCTTTTTTTATGTTACATTTATGGTAACTATTCAGTACTTAAAAAATTTATAAAAGCGAGTTCTTGTATATTTATTTCGAATAAATGACGAATGTGATTGGAGAATTGTTAGAAACTCTTGAATAATTTTATGGAAAATGTTCGCGTCGAGCATAGCGAGGACTAAGTGAAAGGGTGCCATAAAATTATTTTAGAGTTTCTTATAATTCGTATTGAGCCGAGGAATTTATCCAAAATAAATATACAAGAACTCGCTTTACTTTCAGCATTTTCACCTATGAATAGTTACAATTTACACTTAAACTACAATTGACTTTTTTGTCATTTTTCTTTAAAATACTAAATGTATTCTTATATATTAGGAAGTCATCATAAGTTTGTTTCCTAATATATAAGAAGTTTAAATCAATAAAATATATTAATAGGAAGGAAATTATATATGAACAAAAAAGACGCAATAGAAATTGTAAATATTTTAAAACAAACATATCCAGATGCAACTTGTAGCTTAGATTTTACTACTCCTTTTGAAGCAGTTGTTGCTGTTATACTTTCAGCACAATGCACTGACGAAAGAGTAAATAAAACTACACCTTCACTTTTTAAAAGATGTAAAACTATAGAAGATTTTGCAAATATTGAAACAAAAGAACTTGAAGAATTAATACATCCTTGTGGTTTTTTTAAGAATAAAGCAAAAAATATTAAATTATGTGCTAAACAAGTTTTAGAAAATTTTAATGGACAAGTTCCTAATAATATGAAAGATTTAATGTTTTTAGCTGGTGTTGGTAGAAAAACAGCTAATGTTGTTTTACTTGAAGTGTTTGGAATCGCTCAAGGAATTGCTGTTGATACACATGCCAAAAGAATTTCTAATTTAGTCCGGATTATCTAATAAGAAAGAACCTGAAAAAATAGAACAAGATTTACTAAAAATATTTCCTAAAGAATATTTAAAAGATATTAATCATTTATTTGTCTGGCATGGTAGAAATACTTGTATTGCTAGACATCCAAAATGTGATATTTGTACAATTAATACTTATTGTAAACATTATAATAACAAACACTAACATTATTATTTTGCATATTTATTTTTATTTTCCACATACTAGTGTATAGAGGTGATTTTTTGACAAATATTAATTGTTCACTTAATTGTATTTATCAAAAAGATGGAAAATGTTCCTATTCTAGTATAAAGCCATCCACTTTTTCAACTTCAAGTGAATGTGCTTACTTTATTGATAAGTCTGAAAAAGAAACTAATTCAACAGATTAGCTTCTTTTTTCTATTGACAAAAAGTTATTTAAGATATATATTTTTATATATAATAATATATTTAGGAGGTTATTTATGCTAAAAAATAAAATAAAAATTATTGCACTAATTACTTTACTTATTTTTTCTTTATTTTCACCTATAGTTAATGCTGAAAATGAAACTTCTACAGAATCTACAGAAGATCCTTCTACTATTAGTGAAAGTACACAAGAAATAGTAATAAAAGAGGGAGATGAATACATATTTCAAGATAATGTAACTCTTACTAACCCTGTTGATGGAAATTTATTTATATTTGCCAATAATGTTACTATAAATTCTCAGGTAGGTGGCGATGTATTTGTTTTTGCTAATTCAGTTACTATAGGAGAAGATGGTTACATTTTAAGTAATTTATTTGCTTGCTCAAATAAATTAGATGTTAAAGGAGCTGCATATAATATATATTCTACAACTAATAATTTAACTATTGATGGATATGTATTTAGAGATATAAGAACTATTTGTAATTCTTTAAATATAAATGGTATGGTTGGTAGAAATGTATTTGCTAATTGCTCAAATATCAATTTTAAAGAAAGTGAAGAATCAGAAGAAAATCCTAATGTAACTTCTTATGGAAATGTTCAAGGAAATTTAACATACTATTCTAATAAAGAATTATCATTTCCTGAAAAAGCCATTAATGGAGAAACTAATTATACTCCTTTAACTAGTCATTTAGATATTTCAAGTTATATCTATTCTTTAGGAGCTATTATAGTTTCAACTATAATTTTATGGCTAATTAGTTTATGGATTTCTCCAAGATTAATACATAACACAAACAAATCAATATCTTTAAAGAAAACTTTACAAATATTAGGATTAGGAATATTAGTACCTGTTATATTAACTTTATTAGCACTAATTGTCCTATTTATACCTATATTTACACAATTCATATTATTGATAATTTCTATATTAGCAATATTATTCTTTGCTAGTACATCTATTACTATTATAAATATAAATGATATTATTTGTAATAAATTAAAAATTACTAAAAATATTACTAAAATAGGTTTCTTAATTTTATCTACATTAGTAATTTGGTTATTAACTTTAATTCCTTATCTAGGAGTAGTTATTATATTACTTGCTATGATTTGGGGAATTGGTAATCTTTCTTATAAGCTTTTTATAAAAGAAAATTCTGATAAAGAAAAAGCTGAAAAGAAAAGTTCTGAGAAAGGAAAAACTGAGAAAGAAAAAGACAATAAAAAAAGTTCTGATAAAGAAAAAACTGAAGAAAATTAGAGGTAGACCAAAGCGTTCCGCTTTGGCCTGTTTTTAATTCTCCATTTTTAATTCATCAATTATATTTTTATAATCTACAGCTTTTAAAATAGCTGTTCCAGCAACTAAGATATTTGCTCCTGCTTTTTTTACTGCAGGTGCAGTTCTTAAATTTATACCTCCATCTACTTCAATATCTATTTCCATGTTATTTTCATCAATATATTTTTTTAAAGTTTTTACCTTTTCTGTCATATCACTTAAATATGTTTGTCCCCCTTTTCCCGGTTCAACTGTCATTACTAAGCACATATGAATATATGGCAAATATTTATAAATTTCTTCTACATTTGTTTCTGGTTTTATTGCTATTCCTACTTTAGAATTATTTTCCTTTATATATTTAATATTTTCGAATACATTTTCTTCGTTTTCACATGCTTCTAAATGAAAAGTTATAATATTAGGTTCAACAGCTATAAAATCATCTATTGCTTTTTTTATATCATTTACCATTAAGTGTACATCTAATGGCAAATTTGATATCCTCTTTATATATGATGAATATTCTAACATTTTTGCATATGTGTCTTTTTCTACAAATTTACCATCCATAACATCTATATGAAAATAATCTGTTTTTGATGCTTCTAAAGCAAAAAATGTTTTTGATTCTTCTCCTTTTTTTACTGAAAGAATTGATGTTGAAACTTCTACCATTTTCTTTCCTCCTTTTCTTTTAATTGATTATATATTTTGCAAAATCTCTCATATCTATTTTTATCTATATTTCCATTCTCTACTGCTTTCTTTATCCCGCAATTTTCCTCCTTTATGTGAGTACATCCTATAAACTCACAATCACTAATAAATTTCTTAAATTCCTTAAAATAATTACATAATTCTTTGCTTTCTATTTCTGATATATCAAAAGTCGAAAAGCCAGGTGTATCTGCTATATATGTATTTTCATCAATTTCATATAACTTAACAGATGTTGTGGTATTTTTTCCTCTTCTACTTTTCTTACTTATTTCTCCTTCTTGGGTTATATTTTTATTAAATATCCCATTTATTAATGTAGATTTTCCCACGCCCGAATTTCCTGAAAATGCGTTAATATTATTTTTTAATTCTTTTCTTAAATCATCTATGCCTTTTCTATTTTTAGCATCTGTTAATATTACTTTATATCCTATTTTACTATATGTACTATTTATATTCTTAAACTCCTCTTTCTTATCTAAATCTGTCTTATTTAGTACAATAATAGCCTTTACGCCAATATATTCAGCAAATGCTAATTGTTTATCCAACATTAATAAATCTGGCTTTGGATCCTTACTTGAAACTACAAACACTATTTGTGTTATATTTGAAAGTCTTGGCCTTTTTATATATACTTCTCTTGGTTGAATTTTTTCTATAACAGCCTTTTTATTAGTTTCATCTATAATACTTATTTCTACAATATCTCCTACCACAGGCACAATATCATCCTTTTTAAATTTTCCTCTTGCTGTTGATTCATATATTTTATCTTTTGATTTAACATTATATAAATTTGATATATTTTCTACGATTAGACCTTGCATTTTCCCTCCATTTATTTCTTATATCATTTTTATGCCTTTTTTAGTATTATATATGAAAAAAGTTTAATCAGCAATTATCTAATTAAACTTTCTTCGATTATTTGTAACTATTGTTTACTATTCACAGCTATTACTAGATAATGTGATATATATTATATTCTAAGCGGGGGTCGGGGGGACCGACACACTACATACTGTTAATAAATCAATGATGACTTTGGAAGAATTGATTTATCTACAGTATGTAAAGTGTTGGGATAGCGCAGAATATAATATATATCACAAAGCTTTAGATGTTTTTAGACTGTAAGCTGTAACTAACTATTCATTACTAAATAGTTATTCTTATTTCCTATTTGTAATTTCTTCTAAATTTAATAATTCTTGCCATCTTTCATCAACAATTCTTTGGAAATCTTCTATCATCCATTCATTACCAGGTTTAAACATATGTCTAAATCTTTTTTGTGGTTTTAAGAATTCTTCTATTGGTAATTTTTTAGCAGGTTTATATGAAATATGATATACACCATTTTCAACTTCATATAAAGGCCAATAACATGTTTCAACAGCAAGTTTATTAATCTTCATTAAATCCTCTGTTGGATATCCCCAACCTCTAGGACATGGTGACATTACATTCAAGAATGCTGGTCCTTCTGTATAAATAGCTTTTTCTGCTTTTTCATATAAATCCTTAAAATTCATATACGCAATTGTTTGAGCAACATAAGGAATATGATGTCCAACCATTATTTTACTTAAATCTTTTCTACATTGTGTTTTCCCAGGAATAACTGTTCCTGCAGGTGATGTAGTTGTATCAGCATATTTAGGAGTTGCAGAAGAACGTTGAATTCCTGTGTTCATATATGCACCATTATCATAGCATACATAAACCATATCATGTCCTCTTTCCATAGCTCCTGATAATGATTGTAAACCTATATCATAAGTTCCTCCATCTCCACCAAAAGCAATAAATTTTGTATCTCCATCAGCTGGTAATTTTCCTTGTTTTTTCATAGAAACATATGCTGCTTCTGCTCCTGCAAGAGTAGCTCCTGCACACTCAAATGCTGTATGAATAAAAGAATCTGTCCATGCTGTATATGGATATATAAATGTAGAAACTTCCATACAACCTGTAGCATTGGCAACAACTGCATGATCTTCTGGTTTTAGCGCTCTCATTATATGTCTTGCAACAGGAGGAGCACCACAACCAGCACACATTCTATGTCCAGAAGTAAATCTAGAAGGTTTATTTGCAACGATTTCTTTTACATTATAAGGCATTATTTGTCACCTTCCTTTCTTAATCCTAAATAACGATAAGGATTATCTATTTTTCCAGTTTTTACGATTTCTGATAAATCTGTATATACACTTTCGATGTCATCAGCTTTTGTATCTCTACCACCAATACCATATACATAGTTAACTGCAGGTACATGAATATTGTTTACATACATTGCAGATGTAACATCTTCAAATAAAGCACCGCCAGCAGCATTTAAAGAATCTGCTTTATCTAATACAGCAATTGCTTTTAGATGTGATAATGCTTTTGCAATTTCTTCTACTGGGAATGGTCTAAATACACGAAGTTTTAATAATCCTGCTTTTACACCTTGTTCTCTTAATTTGTCAACAACAAATTTTGTTGTACCAGCTGTTGAGTTCATACAAACAATCGCAATTTCTGCATCATCTAATTTATATTCTTCAAAAAGACCATATTTTCTACCAGTCATTTTTTCAAAATCTTTAGCAACATCTAAAATTACTTGTTTTGCATTTTTCATAGCTTCTGCTTGTTGAGCTTTATGCTCAAATAAGTATGCTTGTAAATCTAATGGACCAACTGCAATAGGTTCATCTCTATTTAATAAATAATGTTCTGGTTGGTATTTTCCAACAAATTCTTTAACTTTATCATCTTCAACAAGTTCTATATTTTCAATAGAATGTGAAGTAATAAATCCATCTTGACAAACCATTAATGGAAGCATTACATCTTTATTTTCAGCAATTCTATGTGCCATTAAAGTATTGTCATATGCTTCTTGGTTATTTTCAGAAAATATCATAATCCAACCTGCATCTCTTACTCCCATTGCATCTGAATGGTCATTATGGATATTTAAAGGTCCTGATACAGCTCTATTAACTAAAGACATAACAATTGGTAATCTTAAACTAGAAGCAATATATATCATTTCCCACATTAATGATAAACCATTTGCAGATGTGGCTGTCATTGCTCTTGCTCCAGCAGCTTCTGCACCAATACATGCACTCATTGCACTATGTTCACTTTCAACAGCAACAAATTCAGTATCTACAACACCATTATCAACAAAAGTCGAAAAATATTGAGGTATTTCTGTTGAAGGTGTGATAGGGAATGCTGCTACAACATCCGGATTTATTTGTTTCATAGCTGTTGCTGCTGCTTCATTTCCACTTAATCTTTCTCTTATACTCATATTATTCAGTTCCCTCCTCTCTCATTTCTATTGCACCAAAAGGACATACCTTAGCACATACTCCGCAACCTTTACAATAGTCATAATTAAAATCTTTTCTTTTTAAATCTTCTCCTACTGGAATTGCATCTTCAGGACAAACTGGAAAACATAAGCCACATTGTTTGCATTTTTCTGATAAAAATACAGGGCAAGAACTTCTCCAATCTCCTGTTTTAAATTCTTTGGCATTTCCAGAAGTATAGATATCTCCACCAGGAGTTAATTTCTCCATTGGTGTACTTGGATTTATATCTGTCATTTTAACCTCATTCCTTTCTTTAAATTGATTGGAAAAGAATTAAATTTTAGCAAGGAAAAATTGATTTTAAAGGCAAGGGCGCATACTTTTTATATGTAACCGCGTTTAAAATTAATTTTGACGAAGCTAAAATTGTAATTATTTTTCAATCTATTATTATTGAATTTTCTTAACTTCTTTTAAGGCCATTTCTAAAGCCTTCATATTTCCATCTATAACTTCAGGTTTCTTAGCAAATTTATGTTTAAAAGATCCTTTCATATCTTCTAATAATTCTTCATCTGTCATTATTTTACTTACTTTAATAATAGCAGCAAGCATAGGAGTATTTGGAAAATATCTTCCTAAAGCTTCTTCTGAAATTTTTCTAGCATCTATTGTATAAATATCGCCAGAATAACCTTTTAATTCTTCTTTTAAATGTTCAGCTGACTTTGTCGTATTAATTATAATACCTCCTGTCTCTTTTAAACCAGAAGTAACATCAACAGATTCTAAAAGAGTATCATCTACTACTACTACATAATCTGGTTCATAAACATTACTATGAATAGTAATAGGTTTTTCACTAATTCTGTTATATGCAGTGATAGGAGCTCCCATTCTTTCAGGTCCATATTCAGGAAAACCTTGAATATATTTACCAGTATTAAATGCTGCATCAGCTAATAATAATGATGCTGTTTTTGCACCTTGTCCGCCTCTACCATGCCATCTAATTTCTATCATGTTATCCATTTTAGATTGCCTCCTTTAATTAAAAATTTACGACTTTAGTATATGACTAATTATTTCTAATGTCAATAGATTTGACTTCTTAGTTTTAATATATTGTTAATAGATAATGATTTTGTAAAGAATATAAGAAAAAATAAGCCTTAACATTTTTTACAAGGTATTAAAAAATGCTCAGCCTATTTTTATTTTCTAATCAACTTTCCCCCATTTATTTAATGGCCATATCCTTATAGCAACTGTACTTTCAATCTTTTCTAATGGTATACATCCAAATACTCTACAATCAGTACTATGAGGTCTATTATCTCCCATTGCAAATACTGTATTTTCTGGTACTACAAAATCTGAGAAGCCAACACCTACAACATCTGTAACTACTCCATCTTGTAAATATGGTTCATCTAATTCCTCTCCATTTATATATACTTTTCCATCTTTTATTTCTACATGTTCTCCTGGAAGTGCAATTACTCTCTTTATATAACTATCTTTTCCAAATTCTAGTACATATTTTACAAACTTTCCAAATATATTAGTTGGTTCATTTTCATATTTAGCAACTGGATTATTATTATCTATTTCTGTAGCTGTAAAGCTTTTTTTACTTGGTGCTTCAAATGTAATTATCTCTCCTCTTTCAGGTATTCTCTTAGTAGTTCTTGTCCATCTATTTAACCATAATCTTTGATCTTGCTCTAAAGTTGGTTTCATTGATACCTGTTGTACTATTGTTGGCGTACCTATATAATATCTAAACAATAATGCCAAAACAATAGCTATAATTATACAATACACCCATTCTAATGCTTCTTTTATCTTTGGACTCACTTTTCTCTCTCCTATCTCTATAAATGTTATTTTTTCAAAATCTAATTAATTATACATTATATTATTTCAATTTTCAATCTATTACTATACATTTTTTTAAATTCTTATGTTACTAGTTATTAGGTTACTGTTCACAGCTTATCCTTTGGTTGGTATTCTAATTACAACTTCTGTTCCTTCTCCTACTGTACTTTTTATATCTATACTGCCACCATTTTTATCTAATATTTCCTTTGCTATAGAAAGTCCTAATCCAGTACCTCCCATTTCTCTTGTACGAGCTTTGTCCACTCTATAAAATCTTTCGAAAATTCTAGATAAATCTTCTTCAGGTATTCCTATTCCATTATCAAAAATCTTTATATATGCATCATTATAAACAAATCCAACATATATTTTTATCTCTCCTCCATCTGGCGTATATTTTATACTATTAGACAAAATATTTAGAACCACTCTTTCTATGTCATCTTTATCTGCATAAACTGGTGGAACATCTGCAGTTACAAATGAATTTACTGTATGATTTTTCTTTTTTATCTCTATTGCAAGCTTGTCCTGACATTTTTTTACTAAATCTCCTAAATCAAATGATACTTTTCTTATGCCATTTTTATTATTATCATATCTTGATAATGTTAATAAATCTGTTACCAATCTTGCCATTCTTCTTGCTTCAGAAGCTATAACATTTAAGAATTTATCTTGTGTTTCTTTATCATATTCTCCTTCTAGCAATGTATCTGCATATCCCATAATTGAAGTTATTGGAGTTTTTAACTCATGTGACACATCTGCCACAAATTCTTTTTGCATAGTATCTAGTCTAACATGTTCCGTAATATCTTGTATAACTGCTATAACTCCATCTGGTCTGTCAGATTCATTTTTGAAAGGCGCAAAAAACACATTAACAAATTTGTCATCTACTTGTATTCTTTGCTCACTTGAAGTCCAGTTTTCTAGGTATATAACTTTCTCCATATTTATTCCTAATTTAAATTTTCCAAAAATATCATCAAATGTTATATCTTCTGGTCTTATACTTAGAAATTTTTTGGCAGCTGGATTTATTAATATTATTTCTCCTTCCATATTAAATGCTATTATTCCGTCTGTCATATATAAAAGAATTGTTTCTATTTGATTTTTTTGTGTAGACACTTCGCTTAATTTTTCTTTTAACTCTGTTGTCATTACCCCTAATACGTTTTCTATATTTGATGTATCTTTTTTACTTTTTGCCTTTTTTGGTTTATCATGATTAGTTTGTGAATCTTTTCTTTTTTCTTCTTCAGTAATCTTTTCCGCACTTTTTATTAATTTATTTATCGGATATATTACAAATCTAGATAATACAATTGCTATTAAAATTCCTCCTAATGCAAATACAACTCCTGCTACAATTAATGCTGTAATATTAGAATCTCGCATTTGTTGTATATAGTTTGCAAGTTCTTCTATATTTTCTATTTGACCACCTTTAAGATTAGCTTCTAAGCTATTTATTGAATTTATATATGCAACTCCTAAACCTGTAATAACTATAATACCTATTAAAAAAAACACTATTATTATTTTAAATTGAATACTTCTAATCATTATTTTTCCCTTCATTATGTATTTTTATAGTCTCTATTATTTGCTCATATATCTTATTTTCCACATTTTTTGAAGAAACCTTTAAGGCATTCTCCCCCATCAATTTAATTTTATTTTTATCTAATACAATCTTTTCTATATTGTCATTTAATTTTTTTCCATCTAATTCATTGTCCAATATAATTTCTGCTGCTCCAACATTTTGTAAAACCTTTGCATTATATAGTTGATGATCATGACTTACATTTGGAAGTGGCACTAAAATTGATGGCTTTCCTAATTTTGATATTTCAGTAATTGTCATTGCTCCACTTCTAGAGACTATTACATCTACAACATTCATAATTTCTTCCATATTATATATGTATGGAACTATTTTCATATTTTTTATATTATTAATGTTTTTATCATTATCTTCTAATTCTTCTTTTATAATATCATATTGCTTTGGTCCTGTTGCCCAAATAATTTGATAGTCTTTGTTGCTTTCTTCTTTTATGATTTGTAATATTGCTTGATTAATCCTTCTTGCTCCTTGGCTTCCTCCAAATACTAATACTATTGGTTTATCTTTATTTAAACCTGCTTTTTTTATAATTTCGTCCTTCTGAGTTTGGGTATAATTTTGTTTTTCTATTTTTACTGGTGTTCCAGTAAACACTATTTTATTTGCATTTTTTATTCTATTAATTGCATCTTCAAAAGAAACCAAAATCGTATCTGTTTTTTTAGCCAACATTTTTACAGCTTTTCCTGGAAAAGCATTACTTTCATGTAATAATGTAGGAATTTTTAAACTATGTGCCGCTGATATTGTTGCACCACAAATATATCCACCTGTTCCTATTACTATATCTGGATTTATTTTTTTCAATATTTTCTTTGCTTCTCCAAATCCTTTTAAAGTTTTAATCATCTTTTTTATATTTTCTATTGAAATTTCCTTACTTAATCCATAAGCATCTATTGTTTCTAACTTATATCCAGCTCTTGGAACTAGTTCATTTTCTAGACCTCTAGTTGTTCCTATAAAAGTTATTTCTGAACCTTTTTGTTCTTCTTGTATTTTCTTAGCTATTGCTAATCCTGGGTTTATATGACCTGCTGTTCCTGCTGCCGCTATTACTACTTTCATTCTTATTCCTCCTTTGGAACATTATGGACACTTCAAAACGTTCCAATCTATATTCTTTTTTATAAATCCCATCAGTTTTATGTTTTTTAGAACGTTAGGAACATTCTAAAACGTTTTACCTTACATTCCTTTTTACAAATTCCAACTTATAATTTTTTGGAACGTTTTGGCGTATCCCTAACGTTCCATTTTCGCCCCTGCTTTTGAAATATTTAAAAGTATTCCCATCTCACAGAGCAATATAAATAACGATGTTCCTCCATAACTAAAAAATGGTAATGGCATTCCTGTTGCTGGCATTGATGATGTTACAACTGCAATATTTATTATAACCTGAATGGCTATTTGTGCTGTTATTCCAATTGCCATTAAACTTCCAAACATATCTGGTGATTTCATTGCAATTAAAATTCCTCTCCATATGAATATTCCAAACAATATTATAACAATTGCACATCCAATAAATCCTAATTCTTCTGATAATATTGAAAATATAAAATCATTATGTGGTTCTGGTATATATAAATATTTTTGTTTACTTTCTCCAAGACCAACTCCAAATAGACCTCCAGATCCTATTGCATACAAACTTTGTATAATTTGCCATCCACTACCAGTTGCATCTGACCATGGATTTAAAAACGTTGTTACTCTTACTAATCTATATGGTTCTAATAATATTAAAGCTACTATTCCTGGTACACCCACAACAGCACCTGTTACTAGAAAATGCCAGAACTTACATCCTGCTATTATCATCATTATAGCTACTATTCCTATTATTACCATTGACGCACTAAAATGTGGTTGTATTAATAATAGAACTATTATTGGTGCTAAAATCATTAAATGTTTTATAAAACCTTTTCCGTATTTATGTAATTCATCTCTATTTTTTACTAATATTGTTGCATAAAATATAATCATTAATAATTTTACTATCTCAGATGGTTGAAATGATAATGTGTCTGTTATATAAATCCATCTCTTAGCTCCATTTACTGTAGTTCCTATAAATGGTACTGCTAATAATAATAGAAAAGATATTATATAAGCCAATTTTGCATATTTTTGATAAAATCTATAATCTATATTTGATATTACCCACATCATACACAAACCAGCTACAGCAAAAATAGCTTGTTTGTAAAAATATGAATAACTATTACCACTTTCAGAAAGTGCTGATGGAGAACTTGCTGAAAGTACCATTATTAAACCTATTGATAACAATAATAATATTGTTATCAATAGTGTAAAGTCTATTGGGTTTTTTAAAAAGCTTGAAAAACTCTTTCCCTTCTTTTTTGCCATCATTTTCTTCCTTCCTTAAATTTATATTATCTTTAGTCCAATAATACATAATACTAATGTTAATACACTAAATATTATTACAATTTTATTTTCTTTCCAACCTGATAATTCAAAATGATGATGCAATGGTGCCATTTTAAAGAATCTATTTCCTGTTTTCTTAAAATAAACTACTTGTATTATTACAGATAAAGTCTCTAATACTGGTATTAATGCAATTACTAATAGTAATAATGGTGTTTTTAAATATAATGATAATCCTGATATTATTCCTCCTAGCATTAAAGATCCTGTATCTCCCATAAATACTTTAGCTGGATGAAGATTAAAGATTAGAAATCCAAGTGTCACTCCTATTGCTATACTAGCAAATAATGATACTTCATAAACCATTAAGTTCATACCTATTATTGCTAAACAAGTCATAATAATTGCACATACACTAGATGAAAGTCCATCTATTCCATCTGTTAAATTTATTGCATTTGTTGCTCCTAATATTACTACAATTGCAAATGGTATATATAAATATATAGGGATATTTATATATGTTTTTATTATTGGTATATATGTTTCAGTTCCAATCTTTAGTCCATATACCAAATATATTACATAGGCTACTGAAATTATTAGTAATCCTATCATTTTGTAACTTGGCTTTAGTCCTTTTGTATTTTTTAACACTAATTTTTTAAAATCGTCTATAAAACCAATTAATCCAAATCCTATTGATAATAATAATATTGGTAATAATTTATGTGCCAAGTCACTTTGACCATTTATCATTAAATATGCATAAACGACTGTTACTATTAATATCATAGCAACAATCATTATTATTCCTCCCATTGTTGGAGTTCCTTGCTTTTTAAGATGTGATTGTGGTCCATCATCTCTTTCTATCTGTCCTACTTTTAATTTTTTTAATATTGGTATAATTATAAGTCCTAAAATTATAGATACTATAAATGAAATTATTAATACTTTCGCCTCAAATATCAATTTGCTCAAACCTTTCTTTAGTTTTTATTTTTTCTTTTTATTTTCACTATTTTTTAATTCTTCAATTATATCTTTTACTATTATTCTTTCATCAAATGGATGTTTCTCTCCATTAATTTCTTGATAAGGTTCATGCCCTTTTCCTGCTAATATTACAATATCTCTTTTATTTGCCATTTTTATAGCTTCTTTTATAGCTTCTTTTCTATCAACTATAACTTTATATTTTCCTTTAGTCTTTTTCATACCTTCTTCAATTTGTTTTACTATTTCTTCTGGATTTTCTGTTCTTGGATTATCAGAAGTTATAATTGTAAAATCAGCTATTCTTCCAGATATCTCACCCATTATAGGTCTTTTTCCTGCATCTCTGTCACCACCACAGCCAAATACTGATATAACTCTTCCTCTTGTATAACTTTTTGTTGCTTGAAGTATATTTTCTAAGCTTTCTGGTGAATGAGCATAATCTATCATAATTGGTATTTCTTTTTCATTGTCAACTAATTCTGACCTTCCTGGCACTCTTACTTCTAATAATGCTTCTTTTACTTTTTCAGGTTCAACCCCAAATTTCTGTGCTACACAAATAGCTGCTAATGAATTATATACACTAAATCTTCCTGGTATTCCTGTTTTTACTCTTTCATTTCTATCTTTTATTTTTACTTTAAAGTCAACATATGAATTTGTTATTGTTATATCTTTTGCTAAAAGATTAGCATGGTTATCAATTCCATATGTTGTTATATTATTTTCAGGAAACATTCTTGGTATCTTAGCTCCATATAAATCATCAGTATTTACTATTCCTGTTTTACACATTTTAAATAATTTTAACTTAGAGTTGAAATAATCTTGCATATCAGGATGTTCTTTTGGACTTATATGATCTTCTGAAAAATTAGTAAATATTACTATGTCAAATTCACATCCTTCTACCCTATTCAATTTTAAACTTTGTGAAGAAACCTCCATTACAACTACTTCAACGCCTTCTTTAACCATTTCTGAGAATATTTGTTGTAATTCTAAGCTTTCTGGTGTTGTTCTATCACTGTCTTTTATCTTCCTATTATTAATATATGTTGCTATTGTTCCAATTAATCCAACTTTTTTTCCTGCTTTTTCTAATATTTCTTTAATCATAAATGTTGTTGTTGTTTTTCCTTTTGTTCCTGTAACACCTATCAATTTAAACTTTCTTGAAGGGTGTTCATAAAAATTATCTGATGCAATAGCTAGCCCTTCTCTTGTGTCTTTTGCCATTACAACTGTTACATTTTCTGGTATGTTAATATCTTTAATATTACATCCTTCCTGTATCATTATAGCATTTGCACCATTTTCTATGGCATTTTCCACATATTGATGTCCATCTGTTGAAAAACCTTTTATTGCTACAAATAAGTTTCCTTTCTTTACATTTTTTGAATTATTTTCGATTCCAGATATTTCTATATCTAAATCTCCTCTTACTTTTAGTCCTTCCATTCCTACTAATATTTTTTTTAGTTCCATTTTTTTCAATCCTTTCGATTATTAATATTAATTAAATGCAAATTATTCCATTTAATCTTTTATATTATATAACTAAATTCATCTTTTGTATAGGGTTTTCAAATTTTTTTCTTTTAAAAATCAATCAATGTTATACTTCAATCGTTACTGCACTTTCCTCATTAACTACAATTCCTGATTGTGGTATTTGATTTTTAATATATGTATTTTCCTTGTCAATCGCTTCTAGTTCTTCATTCATTCTTATTTGTAAATTATTTTCTTTTAATATTTCTTCTGCTTCTTTTACACTTTTCCCTGTAATATCTGGAACCTCAACTTGATTAATACTTTCTTCTCCTTCTACTGCTTCCTTATTTACTTCTAAATAAGGTAATATTTCACTAAATATTTGACCACCTACAGGTGCTGCCACACCACCTCCTTGGGTGATTATAGCAACACTTAATTTCATAACATAAGTAAGAAACCTAACCTTGTTGTATACGGAAAAATCTTATATATGGTCAAGATAAAAGCCGATTTTTCCTATACAATAAAATTAGCCCCTTTGTAGAGAGACTAATATATTTTCAGCTATTCTATTTATAACTGGAACAACAACACTATTTCCTGCTTGTTTATATAATCTACTATCAGCCATATCTTTAGGTAATTCATAATATTTAGGATACCCTTGAGCATAAAAACATTCTATTGGTGTTAATTTTCTTATTCCAAACTTTGTTTTTATTAGTGGTACATTATGTCCGACCTTCTCCCATATTTGCTGTTAAAGTTGGAACTAAATTACTTTGGTTTTTCCTTACATATTTTCTTCTCCATTGGTAAACGGTATTTTCATCATCCATTTCTTCTGTTAATAATTTGTATATGTTCCCTTTATATTTTCCTTCTGTATAATAATATTTGTCATCCACTTTCGTTTCAAAATTAAAAACATCTTTTATACTTTTATTTAGTGGTATTGGTAATGGCATTTGAAATCTATCAAAATCCTCTTTGTCTCTAAAAGCAACTATATATATTCTTTCTCTATTTTGAGGTATGTTTCCATATTCACATGCATTTAAAACTTGGCACTTTATCTTATCTTTATACCCTGCTTCTTCTAGTCTTTCTATTATAGTTTTAAATGTATTACCTTTATCATGCCCTACCAAATTTTTTACATTCTCTAAGAATATTACTCTAGGTCTTCTTTCTTTGAAAATTCTTTCCATTTCAAAGAATAAATCTCCAGTTCTATCATCTTCAAATCCCTTTCTATATCCAGCCACCGAAAAAGACGTACAAGGAAATCCTCCTACCATTATATCAAATTCTGGTATTTCGTTTACTTTTACATCATGAATATCTCTACAATCTACTTTTGTATTAAAATTTTTTTCATAAGTTTCTACAGCATATTTATCAAATTCATTTGCATATACTATCTCACATTTATTTGTTTCTAAAAATCCTAAATCTATTCCTCCAACACCTGCAAAAAGGCTACAAATCTTATACATAATTTATTCTCTCCTTATCTTTTGCGGCACGCCGCGATTTTATTCAATATAATTACAGAGTAATTAACACTCTGCCTTTCATACTTTTTCAACTATTTTTCCTCTTCTAATATTAAATACTACTGTAGGTTCTAATCTTCTGGCTTCAATCATTGATTGTATTATACTTAAATGTGGTCTTTTTCCAGCTTTTTGATAATCTCCTACAGTTGCTGTTTTTGATACATGAATTTTCTTTAATTCTTCTGAATTAACACCTGTATCATAAACAAACAACATATTTAAGTCTAAATCAAATCTTAAAAATACTAAATCATCAAAATCACATCTAGGTCCAAAACTACTTAAATCATAACCATAATTACTTGTAGCTTTAAACTCTATTTTTCTTCCATCAAGGGATTTTGCATCTCCTCCTGAACTTTTATTCCAAAGAAGATTTAAACAATAGCACCCCATAGGTTCACTAATTGCATCTGGCATATTTATCCCTCTTGACACTAAACTTTTTACATACGTATTTAAGTCTTTCCATTTAAAATATGCATCACATGTTTCTTGAATTCTTGGTTCATCAATTTTTATTAAATATTCATCGTTCAATTTATTCACCATCAGAGTGTTAATACTCTTGTAAAGAATTATATAATAACTTTCGAAATTTTTCTACTATATTTTCAATTTTTTTCAAAAACTTTTATTCGCATTATATTTTAAATATTTCTCAAACTCATCTTCAAACTTAAATTTTATAGTTATATTACCATTTTCATGTACATAAATATAATCTATTAATTCTAACATTATATCTCTTGATAACTCTGTTATACCTCTTTGCCTTTTTAAGTTTTCTATCCATTCACTACTGTTTGTCGTTTGTTTTTCATAGTTTTTCTTTTCTTTTTCTAGTCTATCAATATTAATTTGAAATTTTTCTATATCATTTTCATATTTTTGCTTATATTCTAGATATTCTTCTTTGGTTATATCTCCATTTTTCCAGTCTTCGTATAAATTTCTTTTATAATTTAAAATTCTAGAAATATCATTTTGCTTTGATACTATCATATTTTTTATATTTTTATTTTTTTCATTTTGATATGTATTTTCACTCATTTGTTTTACAATCTCTTCTATATTCATAAACAAATTAATATGTAAATTTATGGCTTGTAAAACTGCTTGTCTTAAGCTTTCTACTTTTATAGTATGTTTTGTGCATAACTTATTTGATTTTTTTCTGTATGTACTGCAAATATAATATTCATATTTATTTCCACTCTTATTTGTACTACTCTTTTTATTCATTGCTCTTTTACAATCAGCACATTTTAAAAAACCTGCCCATACAGACAAACTTTTAGTTTTTGTTGATATTTTTACATCTCTTTTAGCTAATTCTTGTGCCTTTTTAAAAATTTCTTTATCTATAATTGGTTCATGTGTGTTTTCTACTCTTATCCATTCTTCTTTTGGAACTGATTCTACTTTATGTATTTTATAACTTTTAGTTCTTCTTTTTCCCTGCACTGTATTTCCTATATATACTTCATTACTCAATATATTTCGTATTGTTGAAGGTGCCCATGTAAATGTATTATTTTGTATTCCATAATTATTATAATTTTGCTTCAGCTCTATTCTTTTATGCCCTGTAGGATTCAAAATGCCCAATTCGTTTAGTTTATGACAAATTGCTATCTTTCCCAATCCTTCATTTACATTCCAATCAAATATATTTCTTATAATATGTACCACACTTTTGTCAATTATCAGTTTATGCTTGTCTTTTGGATCTTTTAAATATCCATAAGCTGGGAATGCACCTATAAATTCTCCTTTTTTCTTTTTTCCATTAAGTGATGATCTTATTTTTAATGAAGTATCTCTGCAATATTCGTCATTAATTAAATTTTTAAATGGAACTAAAATTGTATTCGTACTTGCTGGATTTTTAAAACTATCTACTAAATCATTAATAGCTATAAATCGTATATTAAATAATGGAAATACTTGCTCTATATAATTTCCCACTTCAATATAGTTTCTGCCAAGTCTTGATAAATCTTTTACAATGACACAATTAATATTTCCATTTTGCATATCCTCAAGTAGCTTTTGAAATGAGGGCCTATTAAAATCTGTTCCAGTAAATCCATCATCTATATATGTATCATAAACTATTAAATCATCATGTGTGTCAACAAATTCATTTAATAATGTCTTTTGACTAGTTACGCTATTGCTTTCTTGCTTATCTTTTCCATTATCTTCATCTTCTTGTGAAAGTCTTATGTATAATGCAACTGACCATATTTTTTTACTTACAATATTTTCATTAGAAGAATACTTTGATTTTCTTCCTGCCATTAGCATTTTCCTCCCTTCTTTATATAGTGTAACGTGCTCAATTACAAAAATCATTCCATTTTGATTTTCTGTTTTAAAATATTTAGCATACATTCATTAAATTTTTTATGATTTTCTGAATATTCCAATTCAACAATCATATTATCTATTTTTAATTTATATGGATTCTTTGTTTCTTTTATATACTCAATAATTTTTTTCTGCATTCTAAAACCTACCTATTTTTATATTTGATATTTAATTTCTATTAATGCATATTGATTTTTATTACTTTTTTATTTTATACTAGATATTTTTATGTTTTAGAAATGCTATATAGTTGTTTTTTGAATATAAAAAATCATTTTTCCTATTCAACAAAAAAATACAAAGAAAATGGAATCATTTACATTATTCCATTTTCTTTGTATTTTATCGTTTTGTAAACTACGGATATTAATTTATTCAACTACTTTTTCGAATTTCCCATCTTTATAATTTAAAATCGTTTGTTTATTTGTAAAATATGGTATTAACTCATTTGGTACTTTTAATGTACTATTTTCTCCATAACTTAACATTGTATAATCCTTATTACGCGTTTGAACTTTATAATGAGTATTAGGATCAATTTCTAATATATTACTTTCATTTATAAAATCTTGTTTTATTTTTTCATACTCCTGTATCCCCACCATACTATTCATAAAATCCTCTGTTATCTCTTCTTCAATATTATAGGTACCATTTTCATAGCTTAAAATATAATCATTACCTATCTTATCCATTATTTCCTGTGGCATATTTGTTTCTTCAAAAATCTTATTATTATTTGTATTTTGTAAAAATACTCCATTTGCACTAAAATCAACTACTTGATATAAACTCTCTTGTTTATCATTTTGATGACTATTTATTTGATTCTCCCCTTTTTCATTAGCCTTTTCTAAATGGTTTGATAGCTCTTCCATAAAATTTTGTACCACATCACTTTCTTTTACTTTGTTAATTAAATCATTAAAAAAATCTAGATTCAATAAGCATCACCTTCCTATCTTTATATTTTTTATATTGTGGGAAATAATTGTTACTAGATATGTAACAAAAAAGAATTAAACTAAGAGCATTATATACTATTAAACTTTTTATGTCAATCTTTTCGCCTTATTTTTTTAGACACATAACTATGAAGTTCCTGTTCAGACTAATACTATTGTTCAATTTATCTTCGAGTAATATTCTAAACAGGAACAATATGAATAGTCTCTCTTACTATTTCGAACTTTCTCCCGTTTTATAATCTATTGTAATTCCCGGTTGCACATTATATACAAATACATTAAAACAAACTCCTTGTCCATTATCTTCTACTGAATATGCTTCTATTTCCACACCACTTGCTAAAAGATTATCATCTTTAAATATAGGTGTAACCCTATATAATACATGATTATTTTCATTTTCTTTAATATAATTTGCTACTTGATTTTCAAATGGCAACATTCCATTTACATTAAAATATCTTGTACCTGTAATTAAATTTAATTCATTTGCATCTTCATCAGCTAATTGATATCCTATTAAATGACATCTGTTATATAAATATTCACCATCATATTTTGCTTGTTCCCAACCAGTTGGTTTTACACTACTGATACTTCCTCGTTCATCGCCTTCAGGTGGCATTATTTCCTTGCTGATATTTGCATATGCTACTCCACATCTTCCTAGTTCATCTAATTCACTATATTTTTCAAAGCTTTCAGTTGTATATTCGCTTTCTTCAAAGTATGGCATATTATTATTTATTTCAATATAGATCTTATCTGTATATTCTGGAATGTCAGCTATGTTAAAATTTGTATTAGTTTGATTAGTTGATATTGTACTACTGCTACTTTCTTTTGGTAAATCTACCATATCATTTCCAAAAAATATACTTATTCCTAATAGAATTATAGCAATAAATACGCCCATCAATTGTTTAACTTGCTTTTTATTATTTCTTCTTCTACCCATTTTTACACCTCTTGTTGATTATTTTATCATAATTTTAAATAAAAGCAATAAGAACTATGTTTATGTGTTGCTAAAATAATCCCAACACCTCCTTGATGTCCCCCTTCACCAGTTGGATTGTATAATGTTACCAAAACTACTACCTGAGGATTGTCAATTGGAGCTACACCACAAAAAGATGTAACATACTTATTAGTATTAACACCATCCTCTGATGTTCCTGTCTTTCCACCAATCCTATAACCTTCAACTTTTGCATTCTTACCTGTTCCTTCTGATACAACACTTTCCATCATACTTAATACTTTGTCAGATGTCTCTTTTGAAATAACAGTATCTCTCTTTTCTATAGGAATTTCTGTAACTTCTTTTGTTTCACTATTTATGATTTGTTTTACTACTCTCGGCTTTATACTAGTTCCACCATTTGCAATACTTGAAACTGCTGTAGCCAATTGTATAGGAGTTATTTCAAATCTCTGACCAAAACTAATAGTTGCAAGTTCAACTGGTCCAGCCTTTTCTTTAGCTAAAAATATACTTCCAGCTTCTCCAGGTAAATCTATCCCTGTTTTTTCTAATAATTTAAATTTTTCTAAATATTCATAATATTTAGTCACTCCTAATTTTTGCCCTAATCCTATAAAAACAGGATTACACGAATTCATTAAAGCTTGCCTTAAACTTTCTGATCCATGTGGCCTATAATATCTCCAGCATTTTATTCTAACTCCTGCTACTTCTATTCCTCCTGTGCAAGAAAACTCTCCTTCATTATCTGTATCTGTTATACCTTCTTGAAGTGCTGCAGAGGCTGTTATTAGCTTAAATACTGAACCTGGCTCATATGTATCAGCTATTGATTTATTTCGCCAAACAGCCTGTAAATACGTTGTTTTTTCTTGTTGTTCTAAAGAATCCCATGTAGTTTTTAATTCTTCTGTATATGGTTCATAGGGTTCATTTAAATTATAGCTTGGATATGTGGCCATTGCTAAAATATCTCCATTTTGAGGATTCATGACTATAATACTTCCTCCATCTGTACATTCATTATCTATACATGCTTCTTGTAAATATTTTTCTACTATAGATTGTATTGTTAAATCTATCGTTAAAACTAAATCATTTCCATCTATAGCTGATATATAATTTTCTCCTTCTGCTCCTATTTCTCCGCCTTTAGCATCAGCATGTTTTTGTATAGCTCCTTGTTCTCCTTTTAATTCTTCATCATATTTAGCCTCTATTCCATCTAACCCTTGATTATCACTTCCACAAAATCCTATCACTTGTGACGCAACATTATTATATGGATAATATCTTTTGGTATCTTCATCAATATTTATTCCTATTGTTATATTATTTTCTTCCATCCACTTTCTAAGTTCATCCGTCTTTTCTTTATCCACTTTTTTTACAATCGTTTCAATTGAGCTTCTCTTCTTTACTTTTTTTAATATAGTTTCATAATCTAATTCAAATATATTTGCCAGAGCATCTGCAACTTTTTCTTTATTTTCATCTGTAATATTAGTTGGATTTACAGTAACCGTTTCTACTGTACTACTTACAGCTAATATATTTTTCCCTGTTGCATCATATATTGTCCCTCTTTTGGGATTTATTTTTCTGTCTAAAGTTTGCTGCTGATATGCTAACTCTGATAACTCTTTTCCTTGTACTAATTGTATATACCCAATTCTAACAATCAAACAAATTATTATTAAAAATGATATAAATAAAGTATTTCTCATTTTTTTCTTGCTCGTTAGTTTTATTTCATTCATAAAAACACCTCTAATAATATTTATTAGAGGTGTTTATTTTTATTCCTTTTGGAGCATTATGGACATGCCAAAATGTTCCAACTATCTATTAAATATCTTATCAACAATTTTTTCAAACCAATTTTGAGCAGTATTATCACTAATCTCAATTTTTTCTGTTGCTGATTCTATATAATCTTTTTTAGGTAAGCTTACATATATAGTTTGTTTGTTTGTTAATTTTTGCATTCCTAGTTTTTCTTTTGCTTGTTTTTCTATATTACTTAAATTTAAACTATTCTCAATAGTTACTTGTAGTTGCTCATTTTCTTTTTGCAATGATGATAATTTTGTTTCTAAAGTTTGCATTTCATTAAATTTTTCATTTATTTGAGTGTTTCTATAACTTATGGTAAGTAATAATCCAAAAATAGCTATTACTAAAAGAGTCACTTTTCTATGCCTTATTTTTTGTTCCTTAGATATTTTCACTTCTTGCTTTGGTAAATCTTTTACAACTTTTATATTTTGTTTTCTCTTTTCTCTTTTATAGCTTGGTTCAAGTTTTCTTGGACTAGTCTCATATTGATATCTTGTTGCCATAAGTTATTTCACCTCCTCTTTTACTTTAGTTCCTTATATTTTTTCAAAAATTCTTAATTTTGCACTTTTACTTCTAGAATTTTCTTTTTGTTCTTCTTTTGTTGCAATTATTGGTTTTTTATTTATTATTTTTCCTAAAGATTTCGCACCACATACACAATATGGTAAATCACTAGGACATGTACATTTTCCTTTTGCTTCTATATATGCATTTTTTACCGCTCTATCTTCTAATGAATGGAATGTTATTATGCATAATCTTCCTTTACTTTTCAAACAATCTATTGAATCTTTAACAGTATTATATAATGGTTTTATTTCATTATTTACTTCTATTCTTATTGCCTGAAATGTTCTTTTGGCTGGATGCCCATTATTTTGTTTAGATTTAGGAATTGATTTTTCAATTATTTCAACTAATTGTTTAGTTGTATTTATAGTCTTTTCTTTTCTATATTGGCAAATATTTTTAGCAATCTGTCTTGAGAACTTTTCTTCTCCATATTCATATATAATGTTTGCTAATTCTTTCTCCTGATATTTATTAACAATTTCTTTTGCTGTTAATTCTTGTGTTTTGTCCATCCTCATATCAAGTTCATTATCTCCTAAATAACTAAATCCTCTATTTCTTTCATCTAATTGATATGATGAAACACCTAAATCTAATAAAATACCGTCTACTTTATCTATATTAAGTTTTTGTAATATATTTTTTATATTATCATGATTATCATGTACATATTTTACATTTTTATATTGTGCTAATCTATTTTTGGCAGCTTTTAACGCTTCTTCATCTCTGTCTATTCCTATTAACATACCTTTTTCAGATAGCTTTTTTAAAATTTCTATACTATGTCCTGCTCCACCTAAAGTACCATCAACATAAATTCCTTCTGGATTTATATTTAGTCCTTCTATACATTCATTGAGCAAGACTGGTTTATGTTCAAATTTCAATTTTATACCTCTTAATATTTTATTATGCTTAAACAACTGGTAATTAAAAACTACCAGTTGTCCTTTTCTTTATTGTATATTTTTCTTTTGGGTTTCAAATTGCTTTTTTTATTTCTTTTGTTTTAATTAACTTTTGTTTTTTTATAATTTTTCATTAGCTTTAAATTCTTTTGTTTTTTAAGAATTTATCTTTTGTATTTTTTAAAGCTTTTGTACTTTTGTCTTTTGTTTTTTTATTATTTATCTTTTGTAATTGTTTAAATTTATCTTTTGTATTTTTATCTTTTGTATCTATATAAACTTTTTCAAGTTATATACCAAGATTTGCCATGTTCTCTGCAATTTCATCTGCTGATATATCTTCATCACATTTTTCCCAAATTTCTTTATCCCATATTTCTAATCTAGTTCCTACTCCTATTATTACAACTTCTTTTTGTAATTTTGCTGCATTTCTTAAATTATTTGGAATTAGAAATCTTCCTTGCTTGTCCAATTCACACTCTGTTGCTCCTGACAAGAAAAATCTTACAAAGTTTCTGGCGTTTTTATCTGAAAGAGGTAATGCTTTTAATTTTGTTTCGAAATTTAACCATTCTTCTTGTGAAAATGAAAATAAACATCCATCTAACCCTTTTGTTACGATGAACTTTTCTCCCATGTCCTGTCTTAATTTTGCTGGCATTATCAACCTGCCTTTAGCGTCTAGAGAATGCTCATATTCACCTATTAGCAATGGTCTTCCACCTCATTTCCTTTTTCCACCACTTCGTACCACTTCTCTCCACTTCTTCTAAATTGTAATATAACTTTTTTAATTTTGCAATACTTTTTTTAAAATTTTTTAATTTTTTTACATTTTTTGTTACAATTCACTGCCGAAAATTATCTTAAACGATGTTGATATATTAATATTGATTAAATTTTGAATGTGATTAGAGGAAATTTAGAATTTCTTAAGTGATTTTATGGAAAATGTTCGCGTCACTAGAACAATAGCGGACTTTCTTAAACATTTTCTCTATTTATAACATTTTAAGGTCCGCGTCCATTGTTCGTGCACCAATTTTACTGAAGTAAAATTGTGTGCAATTATTAGAGTAACATTCTTGAATAGGAAAAACTTGATTTTTCCTATTCAAGAATGTTAGCGAGGACTAAGTGAAAGGGTGCCATAAAATTCTCTTTAGAAATTCTTAACTTTCCGTATTGAACCGAAAAATTTGTGAAATATTAATATATCAGCATCGTTTAGAAGTTGTGAATAGCAACCCTTTTTTGATATGATTCATAAGCAATTGTTGTAATATTTATTGAACTATTAATTCTAGTTTATATAAATTGTCTAATTATTAGTTCATTTTATTTTGATTTTCTAATTGATATACTTTTGTATAAATTAATATGGAGGAAAGTTTATGGATAATAATGAAAAATATTTAAGAAAAAATATTGGTAGAAAAATCAAATTAGCCAGATCAAGAACAAATTATACACAAGAAAAACTAGCAGAAAAACTTTCTTTATCAACAAGATACATAAGCCAATTAGAAAGAGGTATTGCTTTTGGCAGTGCAACCACTATTATTAATCTTTGTAAAGCTCTTAATATTAGTTCAAATTTTCTTTTTGATGATTTAATTGGAAATGACGCCTCTTTTACTGATTTAATTGATAATAAATTTTTAGAGGCTTATATGAAATTGAATAATTATAATAAAGAGGTAATTTATTTGCTTACTACTCAACTTATAAAATTGCAAGAGAATAAAAGCAAGAATTATAGAAATGCTTAAAATATTATCTCTTATTAAATCATTATCATTTTATATGCTCACAGCAAAACGTACTTCATATACTGTTTTCACAGAATTGAAGTACGTTTTATTAATTTATAGTTGTACTTGTAGCACCTGCTCCTACTACTTCTTCTTGAAGTGAACGCCAAGTATTACATCCAACTATTCCATCTACAGCTAATCCTCTTGTTCTTTGATATTCTCTCACAGCATTTTGCGTAGCTACTCCAAATATGCCATCTAATCCATTAGTTCTATATCCTAAAGTATTTAAATCATCTTGTGCTATTAATACATAATTACTTAAACTTCCTCTTTTTAATTGAGGGAAACCTCCTGTACTGCAGGCAGGTGTTCCAAATCTTTTATCAAAATGTACCCATGTCGGTGTTAGTGAAATTGGTTCAACATAAGTCCACACCCCTGAATTATTTGCACTATTCCAAAGAACTCTTCTTCTTTCAGCAGACAATGTTTGCCCAACATCAAAAGCCACACCAGCATAATGTTGTGATTGTACTCACGCAGTTGAACCACTTTTGATTATTGTGTAAAAGATAATTGATTTTGGCGTTGTTAAACTTCAGTCGCCATCAAATCGACGTACTCATTGTACGCCTCGTTGATGTCTCCTTCGTTTGCCTAGCCAAAATACAATTCTTTTTTGCACTTGTTTGTTGAATTTTAAATTTTATATTTTACTTTATATTGTAAAACACAAATATTTTTCATATTTCTTATTATTAATTTCTATAACAATAGTTTATTTATATCTATTTTTAGTTCAAATTTTGCTGATTTATCATGATAAATATAAATTTTATCAATTAGCATATTTAGTATTGCTTTATCTGGTACTT
>ERZ1643249.1128-NODE-1128-length-27470-cov-17.240525_pt1 | contig 27470 bp, 23 predicted proteins | sample MGYA00579263_ERZ1643249 | MGnify/ENA primary metagenome ERZ1643249 (study PRJEB29033, sample SAMEA4952264) | chicken gut metagenome | biome: Broiler Chicken; feature: Gastrointestinal Tract; material: Caecum | place: Ireland | collected 2018 | study: Broiler...
GATGTCCTTTCCATGTAAAACAGGGAGAAAGAATGAAAGAGATCGCAGGATATTTCGGGAAATAACCCTGTTTTCTCCATAAAAAATAGAACGCCAGCGCCTGTACCGCCGGAAAATCTCCGGATACAGGCGCTGCTTTTGAGGTTTTCCATGAATAGAAAAAAGCTATGGAAGTCTATACTTTTTGGGTATTTGATATTTTTTACCTATAGTGATAGATTAGAAGAAGAAAAGAACCGTCCATAGAAAGGAGAGGGATCCTTTGGAAGAATCATCTCAAAAAGATCTGCTGCAGAACCTGAAGGACGCCGGATGCGGCAGAGAACTGATCCGTAAATTTATGGAAATTCCTCAAAGCAGGGAAGAAGAGCAGATAAATCTGCTGACGGCTCACAGAGAAAAACTGCTCCATAAGATCCATAAAGAAGAACGTCAGATCACCTGCCTGGATTATCTGATCTATCAGATCGAGCACAGGAAGGCTTAAATACAGGAAAATAGGGAGGAATGTGAATATGAAAACAATTGAAAATCAAACTTTTGATATGGAAAGAGCCCTTTATGGGAGCCAGGATATTCTGGTAAAAAACTGTTCCTTTGACGGACCGGCAGACGGGGAAAGCGCTTTAAAAGAGAGCAGTGATATTGACGTGGAACACTGCTTCTGCAATCTGCGTTATCCCTTCTGGCATGACCATCGTCTGAAGATCGCAGATTCGGAGATGACTCCCCTTTGCCGTGCGGCTCTGTGGTATTCCGACCATGTGGAGATCACAGACACAAAGCTTCATGGAATTAAAGCCCTCAGAGAATGCAGCGATATTATCATGAAAGGCTGCGATATTGATTCTCCGGAATTCGGATGGTCCGTGAAGGAACTGAATATGCAGGACTGCACCGCGCAAAGCGAATATTTTATGATGCGTTCTCAGAACCTGTATTTTCATAATCTGAAAATGAAGGGCAAATATTCTTTCCAGTACATTGAAAACGCAGTATTTGAAAACTGTGAGCTGGATACCAAAGACGCTTTCTGGCATGCAAAAAACGTCCTTGTAAAGAACAGCATTGTAAAAGGAGAATACCTGGCCTGGTACAGCGATGGACTGACACTGGAAAACTGCAAGATCATCGGCACACAGCCTCTTTGCTACTGCAAAAATCTGAAGCTGATCGACTGTGAAATGATCGATACAGACCTGAGCTTTGAAAAATCCGATGTGACAGCTACCATCACCACCCCTGTGATCAGTATCAAAAATCCTCTTTCCGGCTGCATCCAGGTTCCGGAAGTGGGCGAGATCATCCGGGATGATGAAAACTCAAAAGGTGAGATTATTCTTACAAAATAATTGACTTGAAGTTCACTCCAGGTATTATAATATCATAGAATACAGATCTGCGTACTATGTGACAGATCTCAATGGACAAAAATAAAAGGAGGCAAAATTATGATTTACAAAGATTTTCAGGATTTGAAATTATCTGCTCTGGGCATGGGCGCCATGCGTCTTCCTGTTATTGACGGAGATGATTCTAAGATCGACGAAGCTGCGGCAAAGGAAATGGTTGCTTACGCTATGGAACAGGGCGTAAACTATTATGACACCGCCTGGGGCTACCATGACGGCAACTCCGAGCTGGTAATGGGAAGAGCTTTAAAAGAGTATCCAAGAGACAGCTTTTATCTGGCTACTAAATTCCCGGGATATGATCTTTCCAACATGGACAAGGTAGAAGAGATTTTTGAGAAACAGCTGGAAAAATGCCAGGTAGAATACTTTGATTTCTATTTATTCCATAATGTATGTGAGATGAACATTGACGCATATCTGGATGAAAAGTACGGAATCTATGACTATTTAATGAAGCAGAAAGAAAACGGAAGGATCCGTCATCTTGGATTTTCCGCTCATGGAAGCTATGATGTAATGAAACGGTTCCTGGAGAAATATGGAAAGAGCATGGAATTCTGCCAGATCCAGCTGAATTACTTAGACTGGAGTTTCCAGGATGCAAAAGCAAAGGTAGAGCTGCTGAAGAAATACAATATCCCTGTATGGGTTATGGAGCCTTTAAGAGGCGGCCGTCTGGCAAATCTTACCCAGGAAGAAGAAGCAAAATTAAAAGCTATGCGTCCGGATGAGGGAATCCCTGCCTGGGCATTCCGTTTCCTGCAGTCTATTCCGGAGGTTACTGTAGTACTGTCCGGTATGTCTAATATGGAACAGATGAAGGATAATATACATACCTTCCAGGAAGACAAACCGCTGTCAGAGGAAGAAATGAAAAATCTGCTGGCTATGGCTGATGAAATGGTACAGAAGATCGCTCTTCCATGTACAGCCTGTCATTACTGCGTAAGCCACTGTCCTCAGGAACTGGATATTCCTACCCTGCTGGCTCTCTATAACGAGCACTGCTTTACCAAGGGTGGATTTATCGCGCCTATGGCTTTGTCTTCTTATCCGAAAGACAAGCTTCCAAGCGCCTGTATAGGATGCAGAAGCTGTGAAGAAGTCTGTCCACAGCAGATCAAGGTATCTGAAGCAATGGACGATTTTGCAGAAAAATTAAATATGTAAAACCCCATTTCCCTATTTCAGAAACGGATTCCGGAGGAAGTTCTTCCAGAATCCGTTTTCTTTTCCAGCGGATTCATAAGGAAATCTTTTTTTGCACCTGTTACACTGTAGCCGTAACGAACAAGCACCAGGGGTTTCCCCTGACAGAAAGGAGCAAAGAAAAATGACACATAAGGTTTTGATCGTCACAACGGTCAGCGGATTTTTATGGCAGTTTGAAAAAAACACCGTAGAAATTTTAAAAAGCCGGAATGCGCAGATCCATTATGCGTCAAACTTTGAGAATCCGGCTTACGTTTTTGACCAGGAATATTTTGAGGATAAGGGAATCGTGACCCATTCCATTCCTATTCAGAAATCCCCCTATCAGATAAAAGACAATTTCAGAGCACTGAAAAGTCTTATAAAGATCATTGAAAAAGAAGAGATCGACACGCTCCACTGCCACACCCCTGTGGGAGCGGCGCTGGGACGTCTGGCAGCGAGACTTTCCAAAAGAAAGGTAACAGTGATCTATACTGCCCATGGTTTTCATTTTTATAAAGGCGCCGGTCTGAAAAACTGGCTGCTTTATTATCAGGCAGAACGTTTTCTGGCCAGATATACGGATATTCTTGTAACCATTAACCGGGAAGATGAAAAAAGGGCCAGGAGCTTTTCTCTCAGGGATTCCGGCTGGGTTATGAAAATACCCGGCGTAGGAGTTGACCGGGAGAAATTCCGGGTTCAGTTTGAAAAGAGACAGGAGGCCAGACAGGCCCTGGGGCTTGGGAGCGGAGAGCTGTGTCTTCTGACGGCAGCTCTTTTAGATAAGGAGAAAAATTATCAGACAGTGTTAAAAGCTTTAGAGAAGCTTAAAGATCTGCCTTTCCGCTACTATATCTGCGGAGAAGGGCCCTACCGTCAGGCACTGGAAGAGCAGACCGCCCGTCTGGGGCTTGAAGAGAAGGTGACCTTTCTCGGCTTTCGCAAGGATCTGGATTTTCTCCTTCAGGGAGCGGATATCTTTCTTTTCCCATCTGTCCGGGAAGGGCTGGGCATGGCGGCATTAGAGGCTATGGCCTGCGGAGTTCCTGTGATCGGCGCAGACAACCGGGGAACCAGGGAATATATCCTTCATGGAGAAAACGGCCTTCTGTGTCCGCCCAGAAATGCGGAGGATTTCGCGACAGCTATTCATATTCTCTATGAAAATCCCATACTCAGAAAGAAAATGGCTGTCAGAGCCAGAAAGGACAGCTGGAGATTCGGAAAAGAAGAGAGCAGACTTTATATGGAACAGGTATATAAGATCGCATGGAAAGGAGAAGATGAAAATGACTTCCGTACCAAAGATCAGTGTCATCATGAGCCTTTACAATCCCCGGCCTTTCCACTGGCTGAAAGCGGCGGTGGAATCCATCTTGGATCAGAGTTTTAATGAGTTTGAATTTCTCATCTACGACGATGGATCCGACGAAGAATGCCGGCGGTTTATCGAAAAAATCAGCCAACTGGATCCCAGGATCCGTATCCTCCGGGGTGAAGAAAATCGTGGGATCGCCTATGGCCTGAATCAATGTATCCGGGCAGCAAAGGGAGAGTATCTGGCCCGTATGGACGGGGACGATATTTCCCTTCCTCATCGCCTGGAGGTACAGAAGGCTTTTCTGGACGTTACTCCACAGTTTGACTATGTAGGATCCGCCGCGGCTCTTCTGGAAGGAGAGAAGCTGTGGGGCATACGGCGGCTGGAAGCCATTCCTCAAAGAGAAGATTTCCTTTCCTTTTCTCCCTATATCCACCCTTCGGTGATGTTCCGAAGAGAAATTTTTGAAAAATATGGTCTTTACAACGCCTCAGATCTGTGCCGGAGGTGTGAAGACTATGAACTTTTTATCCGCCTTCACAGGGCGGGCAGCTATGGCTGTAATCTGGAGAAAATCCTGCTATATTACCGGGAGGAGAAAGACAGCTATAAAAAGAGGACCTTTCAGAGCCGCAGGAGAGAAGCAAGGCTGCGCAGGCAGAACTTTCCGGCTCTGGGGCTCAGAGGATTCCGGGCCGAATTATATAAATATAAGCCCTACGGAACGGCTGTCATACCTAAGGGGATATATCGAGAAATAAAGAGAAGGTCTCAGAAGAAAAGCGAAAAATGGCATGTATAAAGCAATGGAGCTGTCGCATTAATCAAAATCGAGAATATTTATACATTTTATTGCTCAGTCTGTGCCGCTGTCATGAACGAAGGGTGGTATGCTGAAAAATCAGACATATCGCCAACTTTTATGTTTCCAGCTGTTCCCGGAGCACTTCCAGGAATTTTTCCGCAGGTTTTGAGAAAAGCTGGTACTTCTTCCAGATGATACTCATTTTATTTTCCAGCTTTGGTTCCAGGGGACGGAAGCACAGGTTGCTGTTTCCGCTTGTATTGATGATCTTATCATATCCCATGGCATAGCCCAGACCTTCATCTACAAGAAGAGAAGCGTTAAATAACAGGTTATAGGTAGCTATGATATTGATATCTGTTATATCCCGGCCGATCCACTGAGTCAGACTTCCTCCCTGGGCCTCCTGCTGGGAGAGTATCAGAGGTTTATCCTGAAGATCTTTTGGTGAGATGGATTCTTTCTTAGCCAGAGGAGAATCCTTCCGCATCAGTACGCCCCAGGTTTCTGCATAAGAGGTTTCCAGGGCATTGTATTTGGTCAGATCCACATTTCCGAATACAACGCCGAAATCGATCAGGCCTTTATCCAGATATTCAAACACATAGGCGGCATTGCCGCTGGAAATATGGTAATGGATCCCGGGATAACGAGGCTGAAGGGCTTTTGCCCCTTTAGCGATCAGACGGACACCGTCGGTTTCCCCTGTGCCAATATATACATCTCCCACAATGATATCATCGCTCATGGAGATCTCACTTTCTGTTCTTTTTACCAGATCCAGGATTTCTTCCGCCCGTTTTCTTAATATCATGCCTTCTTCTGTGAGAGTGATCTTCCGGGACCCCTTTGATCCCCGTATGAGCAGCTGCTTTCCCAGCTCTTCCTCCAGATTTTTGATCTGGGTGGAAAGAGTAGGCTGAGAAAGGTGAAGGCTTTCTGCAGCATGTACGATGCTTTGTTCTCTTGCAATGGCGAGAAAATAGTTAAGGACTCTAAGTTCCATAGGCCCCTCCTTTTTCTTATATTATAAACACAGTTCTAAAACCAGGCTGGAAAATCTTTCAGACTTTGTTTTAATATCTTCTTCTGTCACACCATAATACAACATGATATCTTTCGATATTTCCTTCAATTTCGGCATTTTTTCTTCCTTTCCGCTGAAGCTGCAGCCCAGTAATCCCCAGTGTTTTTCAATATCCACCTGTACTCTTCCTTCTCCATAGAATATTTCAAACATGTGGTAGTCCATAGGAAATTTCTCATCCGGTATTTCATTTATCTTCTTGTGACGGATTTCCTGCTGAATGTGCATCTGCTCAAGAACTGCTTTCTGTTCCTCCGGATCCATGCCTTTTGAAAATCGGATATTTTCCAGGGAAGGAATATTCGCCTCTTCCAGAAGCTGAGGACAGTACTTGGTGATCAGAGATTCTTTCAGGTATTCTTTCTGTATACGATAAGTATGAGTATTCCCAGGCAGTTCTTTTCCATGATATTTCTCTATAATAAGCTGAATAACCTGATCAATCGTATGCGGATCTGCAGTAATGCTTTTTTCAATTTCTTCTTTCTTTTTCTTAAACAAAGCCCGCTCTTCAAGTTCCCGGGGAGAGACTTTCCTTTCCGTTTCCCCTTTGATATAAATGCTTGTAGGCCCATCTGCTCCGAAAATGCTGTCTCCGGCGGCTGCCTTTACAAAGGCTCTGAATATTTTCCGGCTGTTTTCGTCTACTTTATGAGAAAACTCCGGATGCCACTGAACCGCCCACACAAATCTGGAGCCCGGCTTCCATACAGCTTCCACAAGGCCGTCCTTGGCATAGGCCATAGGTTGAAGACCAGAAGCCAGCTCCTTGATTCCCTGATGGTGGCAGCTGTTTACCGGAAGTTCATCTTTTCCCAGGCACTTCTGCAGCGGTGTATTCGGAATCAGTTCCACCAAATGGATAGGCTGATCGTAAGGAGCAGGCTGTCTGTGGCAGACAGAAGATGGATGCTGGGTGGGCAGATCCTGGTAAAGACTTCCTCCCAAGGCCACATTGATCAGCTGCAGGCCCCGGCAGATCCCAAGCACAGGCTTGCCCTGTTCCAGCACCATAGGCAACAGAATAGTTTCCATTTCGTCCCGCATGGGGCAGCATTCTCCGCAGTTATCTGAAACCTCTTCCCGGTAAAAGGAAGGAGAGACATCATGACCTCCGGTAAATAAAAATCCATCAAAATCATTTACAAATTTCCGTAAAGTTTCTTTATCTGAAGTAAGAGGCAGCATAACGGAAGTACCTCCTGCCTTTTCGATTCCTTTCATATAACCGGGGAGCATCCAGTAGCTTTCCCTTTCTATATCAACTAATGGAAGGATACCGATCAATGGTTTGTTCATCATAAATTTTCTCCTATCAAATAAGTTCTCATATCATCTGTTTTGCGAACTTCGAAGCAAAATTCGCCTCTTTTTTCACCGCCAATTATATCATGAACCGGATATACCGTCATTCTTTTTATTTCTTATCCGTGTATTTTTCACACTTTCTGGAAAAAGTAAGAGAAAAGAAGAAATGGAGCAGTGACCTATGAAACAGACCTTATTTGTTATACAGGAGCTTATAGCCAGGGAGATGAAGCGGAAATACAGCCGGTCAAAGCTGGGGATTTTGTGGAGTGTTCTCAATCCTTTATTGTCTATGGCCGTTCTTTCCCTGGTATTTTCTACTATGTTCCGAAAATCTATTGAAAATTATCCGGTATATTATCTTACCGGCTATCTTATCTGGAGCTTTTTTACCGCAGCCACCAATACCGCTATGACTTCTCTGGCTGACAATCAGGCCCTTCTGCTCCAGGTACGGCTTCCCAAAGAGATTTTTCCCTTCTCCAGAGTCTGTACTGCTTTTGTGAATTTTTTGTATTCTTTGGCGGCTTATGTGGTGATTCTGGCATTTTTCCGGATTTCTCTGGGGATTTCGGCCATTTTTTTCCCTCTGGTCATGCTGCTGGTGTTTTTCTTTTCACTGGGAGCCGGGTATATCCTGTCTGTACTCTATGTATTTTTCGGAGACATCCGCCATCTTTATTCGGTATTTCTCACACTGCTCATGTATCTTTCCGCTCTTTTTTATCCCCTGGAGCTCCTTCCTCCCATTATGCAGACCTTTATCCGGCAGAACCCGATCTATCAGTTTATCTCTGCTGCCAGATCCTGCGTCATGTATCAGGAAATTCCCCAGGCCGGTCTTTGGATAAAGATGATCTTATGGAGCAGTTTACTCTATCTGGCAGGAATATATCTTTTCCAAAAGGCAAAAACTAAGATCGCATTAAGGTTATAAGGAGGAGCGATATGGAAAATCCCAGACCTGTTCTTTTTGTAAAAAATGTCAGTATGGAATTTCCGTTGCCTTTGGATGGAAGTTCCAGTCTGAAAGAATATCTTATTAAACTCTTTACAGGAAAAAACTCCAGCCGCATATTAAAGGCGCTGGAAAATATCTGGCTTGAGGTATATGAGGGAGAAATTCTGGGAATCATCGGCACCAATGGTTCAGGAAAGAGTACCCTTTTGAAGATCATTGCAGGAGCCATTACGCCCACCAGAGGCAGAGTAGTAACAGAAGAGGAAAAAATCCAGCTTCTCACTTTAGGCACAGGATTTGACCGGGAGCTGACCGCCAGAGAAAATGTATTTCTCAATGGCGCGCTGCTGGGCTATAGCCGTAGCTTTTTAAAAGAACGATATCCGGATATTGTGAAGTTTGCAGAGCTGGAAGGCTTTATGGAACAAAAAGTGAAAAATTTTTCTTCCGGGATGATCTCCAGGCTGGGATTCGCAGTGGCCGCTGCCTCTGAAAAACCGGGAATCCTTATTTTGGATGAAGTTCTCAGTGTAGGAGATGTTTTTTTTAAAGAAAAAAGCACTGCCCGGATCCAGGAATTAATGAAAAAAGGCAGAGCGGTGCTGATCGTTTCTCATTCAACGGATACCATTCTTCGGAACTGTACCAGAGCCGTCTGGATTGAAAAAGGGGTCCAAAAGCTTACGGGAAGCCCCCAGGAGGTCTGCCAGGCTTATCTGGACTATGGAAAGAAACGGGGAGAGAAAGTATGAAAAAGAACATTTACAGATTTCTGGTAAATCGTGTGCCTGCAATCCGCAGAAAGTATCAGGAAGAAAGAAAAAATACAGTTACCCCAGGCGCCAGGCTCCTTCTGATAGGGAAACTTTTTCTATGGAATCTGGAATACTACTTTTTAGGCGGAAAAGAGCCGGAAGGGGACATCGGATTCCCGGAAAAGACGAAACTTCTTTTTCAGGAATCCGAAAATTTTAAAGGAATAACCCAGGAAAATCTTTTAGAACAGCTGGAAGGCTATGATGTGGTTTCTTTTGATGTTTTTGATACCTTGCTGCTCCGCCCTTTTTCCACACCTGCAGACCTGTTTTATCTGACAGGCATAGAACTTCACTACCCCGATTTTCCCGCTCTTCGGATACTGGCGGAAGAACAGGCGCGAAAAAGAAAAAAAGAGAACAGCGGGACCGGAGAAGTTACGCTAAAAGAAATCTGGGAATGTTTGGAACCACTTACAGGAATTTCTCCCAAAACGGGAATGTCTGTGGAAACAGCCATGGAAGAGAGATACTGCCTCGGAAATCCATACTTTCTGCCTGTTCTGAAGTTCTTAAAGGAAAAAAATAAGGGAATCCTTGCCGTCAGCGATATGTATCTGGACAGCAGCTTTATCAAAAATCTTCTGGAAAAATTTTACGGACCTGTGTTTTATAAAGTATTCGTTTCCGGAGAGGAGGGTTGTTCCAAAGCAGAGGGGGATCTTTATAAAAAAGTTCATGCCGCATCCATAGAATTTTTGACTGAAAAGGAAGAATTTCCCAGAAAGCCCTGTTTAATCGCCCATATAGGAGACAATCCCCATTCTGATATTCTTATGGCAGAAAAAAATAAAATTGATTCCTTTCTTTATCCGAATCCCCAGGAAACAGGAAATGCTTGGAGGGCGTTTGATATTTCCAGGATTACCGGAGGAATCTACCGGGGACTGGTGAATCTCAGATTCCACACAGGCGCTCGGAAATATTCTGTTTTCTATGAACTGGGTTATATTTACGGAGGACTGGCAGCTTTAGGTTTCTGTCAGTTTATCCGCCGGAAAACGGCGGAATGGGAAATTGGTCCGATATGTTTTCTGGCCAGGGACGGCGATATTTTGAAACAGGTCTATGATCTGCTCTATCCCGGATCCCGGACCTGCTACCTGCTCTGGTCCAGAAATGTTTCTGCCAGACTGGCTGCGGAAAGATTTCCTTTTGATTTTTTTCAGCGTTTTTTGTTTCAAAAAATCCATCAGGGTTATTCCATAGAAAAAGTTTTTGCCAGTATGAAGCTGCAAGCGCTGACAGATGAGGCCTGCGGAGTCCTTAAGTGCGGAAAGGACAGCGTCCTTACAGAAAAAAGGGCCATAGGCTGCAGAGATTTCCTTTTGAAGCATTGGAAGAGAGTCGTAGCGGTTTATAAAGAAGAGCAGGGGCTGGCAGGCAGATATCTGTGGGAGCTTCTTTCGCCTTTCTATGAACAGAAAGAACAGCAGAAAAAAATTGCTTTAGTAGATATTGGCTGGGCGGGAAGCGGTCCTCTGGGACTGGAATATGTGCTCCATAATACCTTGGGGCTTTCTTGGCAGACTTATACCCTTCTGGCAGGCAGCAGCGGCGCCTCCAGTCCTGACAGAGACAGCTCCCAGGGATTCTTTTTTGAAAACCGGATGGACAGCTACTTTTTTTCACAGAAACACAACCGGGATCTTTGGAGATTTCATGACCTTCACAAAAAGCACAATCTCTACACAGAGTTGTTATTTACCTCTCCTTCTCCCAGTTTTATGGGTTTCAAGGAAAATCCAGACGGATCCTTAAAATTTCTTTTTGCTCCGGAAGAAAGCCACCAAGAAGAAATCCATAAAATCCATACCGGTATCCTGGACTTTATAAAGGACTATCAGAAATATTTTGGAAACTATCAGAAAAAAGATCAGGGAGAAATTTCCGGAAGAGACGCCTATGGGCCTCTGGCTCTTCTCCTGAAGGACACCGGCTTTCAAAAAAAGCTGGAGAAGGCTTTTTTCTGGGACGTCCGTGAAAATGTTGAATGAAACAGCAAAGAGCAGGTATGAAGAAATGAGGAAAGGACACACTATTTTTAAAGCAGTCAGTTTGACCGCCAGGATTTTTCTGATTCTTCTCTATTTTGGCGCTGCTGCCCAGGTTATGGCAGAGATATGGGGAAATCGGTTCCTGGCTGTCACTATTCTGTATCTTGTGGTGCTGGAAATTTTCCAGGCCTTGATGGAAGCAGGAAATATCAGCCAGAGAAGGATCCTGGATCTGGTGTATGGACAGTTTTTTGCATCTCTATGCACCAATGTATTGTTCGCTACGCTGCTTTGGACAATATCTGCTCAGGATGCCGGCAGTCTTTTTTGGGAATTTCTGCTTTTAACTTTTCTGGAATCTTTTACAGGAATCCTTTGGGCAGCCTTTTCTTTTACCCTTTATCTGAGGAAGCAAACCTGGAAGCAGGCTCTTTATGTCTATGGAGATAGAGAAGACTGGGCAAGAACCGTAAAAGAAAATAATAGCAGGAATGGATATTTTCATATTACCAAAGCTATCTCCTATAAGGAGGGGATTTCTTTTATTGAAAAAATCCTGCCAAAATACCAGGCCCTCTTTCTTGGAGTTATCCCGGATAAAGAGAGGAACCTGCTTTTGAAAGCAGGAATTTCTAAAGACCGGGAATGTTATCTCGTTCCAGAGATCGCGGATATCTATCTCCAGAATTCCAGAGTGATCCGTCTCCACGACAAAGTGCTTTTTTCCAGCGGTAGAGGTTTTCTTACCAGGGAGCAGGAAAAAGTAAAACGGGCGGAAGATATTCTTTTCGCTCTTTTGCTTCTGATCCCGGCATTGCCTCTAATGGCGCTGATCAGTCTGTGTATTAAGGCAGAAGATGGCGGGCCGGTCTTTTACAGGCAGGAAAGAGTGACTCAGTACGGGCGGTCTTTTCCTATGCTGAAGTTCCGCAGTATGGTCCAGGAAGCGGAGAAAGAGGGGCCGCGGCTGGCGGCGAAACATGACGCCAGGATTACAAGAATAGGTAAAATCCTTCGAAATCTCCATCTTGACGAACTTCCCCAGCTCTTTAATGTACTGGCAGGGCAAATGTCCATGGTAGGGCCCCGTCCGGAAAGACGGGAATTTATTGAAGACTATTCCAGGATCATTCCAGAATTCAGGGAACGGCTTCGGGTGAAAGGAGGACTGACAGGATATGCACAGATTTACGGAAAATATAGTACCGGGCCGGAAGATAAGCTTAAGTATGATCTGATCTATATTTATAATTATTCTCTCCAGCTGGATATCCGTCTGCTGTTTCTGACGGTCCGGATTTTTTTTCAAAAAGAAAACGCCCAGGGAGTAGAAGATGATATTCAAAGTCAGAAAGAACAGGAAAATAAAATCACAGAGTAAAGGAGACCATGTTCTATGGAAAATATCAGATTGCTGGACTGTACTCTCAGAGATGGGGGATACATCAACCAGTGGGATTTTGGAGAAAAAACAATACAGAGCATTATCGCCCGTCTTACAGAAGCAGGAGCCGATATCATAGAGATCGGATTTCTGCGGAACTGTACCTGGGATAAGGATAAAACGGTGTTCTCCTCTATAAGGGAACTGAAGAAACTGCTCCCGATGAATCCGGGGGAGACCCGGTTTGCGGCGATGGCTCTTCACAATCAGTATGATGTAGAAAATCTGGAGCCTTGTGACGGCAGTGTTGAGATCATTCGGGTAACCTTTCATGATTATGATATAGATGAAGGGCTTGCATTCTGTGCAAAAGTTAAAGAAAAAGGATATCAGCTTTTCGTGAATCCTATCAACATTATGGGATATTCAGACCGACAGCTTCTGGATCTTCTGGAAAAAGTAAACCGGCTTCATCCCTATGGATTTTCTATTGTAGATACTTTCGGATCTATGACCGGAAAAGAATTGATCAGGATCTATTCTCTCTGTGAAAACAATCTGGAAAAGGATATTGTTCTGGGGCTTCACCTTCATGAAAATATGGCCCAGTCTTTTTCTTTGGCCCAGTCCTTTCTGAAAATGCGGGAACCGGCAAGAAGTTGTATTCTGGACGCATCCCTGAATGGAATGGGGAGGGTTCCCGGAAACCTGTGCATAGAGTTGATCATGGATTATCTGAATAAGCATTTCGGAAAGTCCTATGATATAAACCCGGTACTGGATGCCATTGAAGAATCAATCTCCCCTATAAAAAAGCTGGAACCCTGGGGCTATATGGCGGAATACTTTCTTTCCGCCAAATATAATCTTCACCGGAATTATGCTGAATATCTCCTTACCAAGGGGTCTCTTTCCTCCAGGGACATGCATCAGATCCTTCAGATGATACCGGAAGAGAAAAAAAGTGTCTTTGATCAGAAGTACATGGAATATTTGTATCACCAATATGAAAACCACACTGTATCTGACGAAAAGACGCTGGAAGCCTTAAAGAAAGCTTTCTCTGGAAAAAAGGTTCTCCTTCTGGCTCCGGGCCCCGGTCTGGAAAAATATCGGAGGCAGACTGAAGAATACCGGAAAGCTCAGTCCCCTATCTCAGTCTCCGTTAATTTCTTTTATGACCGGCAGGAGGACGGATATGCTTTTTTCAGTAATTCTAAACGTTTCCAGGAATATCGTTCTTTAAGAAAATCCGGGATCCAGGTGATTCTTACCTCCAACATTTCCAGTGGGATCCGTCCTCAGGATCATGTGATCAATCTGTACCGGCTCTCTTCCGAAGAAGAAGGGAGTGGGAACAGCGGCATCCTTCTGCTGAAGCTCATGGTCCTCTTGGGAGTAAAAGAGGCAGCTCTAGCGGGTTTTGACGGCTACCGAAAAGGAGGAAAGAATTATCTGCCGGGATATTTCGGAGGTTTTTCCGGGACCCCTCTGGGGGACAATCAGAAAATCGCCGGAGAAATAAAAAAAATCCGGGAAAAACTGCCGGTTACATTTGTGACCCCTTCTGTCTATGAGGAGGAAATGTAAAATGTCAGATCTAATAAAGTGGGAAAAAATCCGATATTTAGTCCTGGATGTAGACGGTACCATGACAGACGGAGGCGTCTATCTGGACAGCCAGGGAAATGAAATGAAAAAATTTTCCATTAAAGACGGAGCGGGTATCCTCCTTCTCCGGCAGGGAGGGATCGCGCCGGTAATCCTGACTGGAAGAGAGAGCCTCTGCGTGGCTCAAAGAGCCAAAGAACTTCAGATTCCTTATGTATTTCAGAATGTCAAAAGGAAAAAAGAATTTCTCCGTGAATTTTTTCGAGAACATCAGGTAAGCAGGGAACAGGCGGCCTATATTGGAGATGATTTAAATGACCTGGGAGCCATGGGACTCACAGCAGTAGCTGCCTGCCCCCGGGATGCAGTTTCGGAAGTGAGAAAATCCTGCAGTTATATTTTAAAAAGCCGGGGCGGCGAAGGGGCTGTCCGGGAGTTTGCAGAAATCCTGCTGAAAAAGCAGGGGATTCTTGCCTCCTGTCAGGAGGCTCTCTGGGGACAGGAGGCAAAAGGAGAATGAAAGACTGGTTCTATGAAAAATTTGTAAGAAAAAATCCCCGGGTGCAAAAGGCATATGAAACATATGTCCAGGGGCATCTGGAAGAGCACCAAAGAAGCCGTCTGAAGCACTGGCTTGTGCTGCTGGCTCTTTCCTGGAAATACCGGAGAAGCCAGATCAAAAGGCTTCATACTCTGACTTTAGTCAGACAAAAAGGTTCTTCTGCCAAGCTCCGTATGGAATGGATCCCGGGAGCCTGCTGCTATAACCTTTACGTTTCTCAGGACGGTCTGCAGTATAAATTCTATGAAAAAACCAGGAAGTCTGTCTGTACAGTGGGAAATTTAAACTCAGATAAAATGTATTTTTTTAAATTTAAGGTTTCCATGGACGGCAAGCGGTACAGTGATTTTTCAGAAGTGCTTACAGTATCCACTGTAAAAAACCAGGAACTCTTTTTTATGAAAAAACTGGCACAGAGCGAAAGCGCCGGAATGACATCGGGAGCTTCCAGCGCCCAGGATACTGAAAGGAAAAAGAGAGAAGGAAAAAGACTCCTTTATGGCCGGATCCTGGAAGAAGGGCAGGCAGAGATTTCCTGGGAACCGGTTCCAAAAGCTCTTCACTACAATCTTTACCGGTCAGAAGAAGGCGGAAAATACAAGTTTCTGATACAGACAGAAGAATCTTCCTACACAGATAAGAATATAAAAAGCGGTACAGCCTATATTTATCTTTTGAAATATACATTAAATGGAAAAAAATATCAGGAATTTCCTCATATTCTGAAGCTGACGGCACCGGGAGAAAAGTTTTTAAAGAAGAACAGCGGACGTCTTTACGAAAAAGGCGCAGAATCTCAGGGTTCTAACCGAATTTCTGTGATGAATTTTGCAAAAGGATTAATGTCCTATGATGTGGTTTCTTTTGACGTTTTTGACACTTTGCTGTTCCGGCCTTTTTCCACTCCATCAGATCTTTTTATGCTGGTAGGGGAAAGACTGGATATTATGGACTTTACTCAGATCCGTCTTCAGGCCGAGGAGGAGGCCCGGCAAAAAAACCGGCTTCTCCGGGGAAACCGGGAAGTGACTCTTCTGGAAATCTATCAGCTGGTAGCCCAGGAGACAGGGATTGATCCCCAGAAAGGAGCAGACCTGGAATTTTCCGTGGAATGTGAGCTCTGCTGGGCCAATCCTTATATGCTGGAAGTTTTTCATATCCTGGCTGCCCAGGGCAAGACTCTGGTGGCTCTTTCCGATATGTACCTTTCCAAGGAACTCCTGACACGGCTTCTGTCCTTAAAGGGCTATGAAGATTTTGACCAGGTTATGGTCTCCTGTGATTATAACTGTTCCAAAAGAGACGGCGGCCTGTTTGAACTACTGAAAGAACAGTATTCCGGCAGGATTGTCCATATTGGAGACAACCGGATCTCAGATATAGAAAAAGCGAAGGAGAAAGGTCTGGATGCAAGGTTCTATCAAAATGTAAATGAAGCTGGAAATGTGTTCAGAGCCAGAGATATGTCCCGGCTGGCGGGATCTGCTTACCGGGGAATCGTCAATGCCAGACTCCACAGCGGTTATCAGCAGTACAGTCCTTATTATGAAGTAGGCTTTGTCTATACAGGAATCTATGTTATGGGATTCTGTCAGTGGATCTACCGCTATGTGCAGGAGCATAAAATAGAGAAGATTCTATTTCTGGCACGGGAAGGGGATCTTTATCAGAAAATCTTTCATACTATGTATCCGGATATCCCTACAGAATATATCCTCTGGTCCAGGATCGGAGTGGTAAAGACTATCGTGGAGAAAAACCGCCATCCCTATCTGCTCCAGATTGTCCACCATAAAGCGAATACTTTATATAAATCCAAAATAGGAACTCTTTTTGAACGTACCGGGATCGGAGAACTAAAAAAATATCTGCCGGATTACCGGATAAAGGCAGAAGAGTTTCTTATGCCGGAGAACGAGAAGATTGTCAGGCAGCTTCTCATCGAACACTGGGAGGAAGTCTGCGGCTGCTACAGCCGGGATCAGGAACTGATCCGCCAGTATCTCACCAGGAAGACAGGAGACGCAAAATCTGTGGCTGTGGTAGATGTAGGCTGGTCTGGCAACAATGTCCTGCAGGTGAAATATCTTCTGGAACAGGTATATGGCCTGAACTGTCAGGCCCACTGCCTCCTGGCTGCAGCCAGAAATGTAAACGATACCTATATGGCGGCCATGATCCAGAAGGAGGAGGTAAAGACTTATATTTTTTCCAATATGCAGAACAAAGGTCTTCATGACGCCCATCAGGAGGAGAATCACCGGCTGAATTCCTTTTTCTTTGAGATTCTGACCCAGTCCTGCACTCCTACGTTTCTAGGCTTTGATAAACAGGGCAGGTTTCTCTATGACATACCCGAGGTGGAAAATTATGAGAAAAACCGGGAGATCCATCAGGGAGCTCTGGATTTTGTAAAAGAATATCAGAGCCGTTTCCGGAACTTTCCTTATATGATGGACATTTCCGGGCATGACGCCTATATGCCGTTCCAGTATTTTTCCAGAAATCTTCTGTGGATGAAAAAATATTTTGGAGGCTACATCTTTGGCCGGGATCTGTTTGCTACTCAGGAGAAAGCCGTGATGGAGTCTGTGGAGGAAGTTATGAAAAAAGCCGGTATATGGGAGGGAAGATCATGATTTTATATCAGGCATTGTCATCTTATCAGATTTTGGAGTGTATTCTCCACCGACAGGTATTTTACCGGGAGAAAAAAGCGGTATTGATTCTGGGTAATTATATCACGGAGCGGATGCCCTGGTACAGGGAACTGGAAAGCCGGGGATTTTTTGACCAGATCTTTCTTTTTCGTTTCGGAGGTTACAAAGGCACAGAGGAAGGAATCCTCTGCCAGGTAGCGGAAGAATACAAAAATACCATCCCCTATGCCCCGGAAGAATTTGAAAAGCTTCTGATCGCAGGGATCCATACCTACCTTCAGGCCTGGTTTGTCTCCAGAAAAATTTCCTTTGAAATGTTTGAGGACGGAAGCGGGGCTTTAAGCCGTCCCTGGATCCTGGCAGATATCCACAAAAAATCATCTCCTGCCAGGTACGCCTTCATTGAGAAATATCATCTTTACGATCATGAAAGCCCCTGGATCACTAAGAAATATTGTGACATGAAAGCGCAGCTTCCAGGATTTTCTGATGAGAAGGCCCAGGATTTCCAGGTTCTGGAGACTTTCCAGGGGCTTCCTTTAAAACTCCAGGAGGATATCCGCCTTCTTTTTCGTCTGCCCTACCGGCAGGAAGGAGAGGAGGAGGTTCTTCTTCTTACCCAGCAGTTCGCCAATCTGGGGCAGCTGTCTTTGGAGGAACAGAAAAATATTTACCAGCATGTATTCGCCTATTATCTGGAAGGGAAAAAAGTGCTGATCAAGCCCCACCCTGACGATATCCTGTACTATTCCAGACTTTTTCCCCATACCAGGATTCTGAAAGATTCCTTTCCTTCGGAGCTTCTCCCTTTTGTTTTTGAGAAACTTCCCAGGACTCTATGCACCGTCAGCTCCACTGGAGTCAACCAGATCCGCCGGGAATTTTCAGATACTTTGATTTTTAACGCCCTTTATGAACAAAGCTTTCACCAGGACGGCTCCTATTACACGGCTCTGTGTCTGGCAAAGCATATTCTCACAGATGGGATCCTGTGTTATGGAGCTAATCTGGTCCAGCTGGAGAATCTGGCAAAGATCCACTGGCCTCATGGAAAATTTCTGAAGATTACGCAGGATCCGAAAGAATTGAAAAAGCAGAAAAGAATCCTGCAGATCCGGGATGACTTCCAGGAAGAACTCCGGGAAGAGCCGAGGCCTGGATATGGGGATACGTCTCAGATACCGGATGAAAATCTCCTGGGTATCCTGTATCTGAATTCCAGAAAAGAGTACTCTATGTATCAGCCGGGAGAGAAAGAAAAATTTTTCCAGATGATTCCTTTCAGGATCCGGGAAAAAGAAAAATACCACACACTTTATTTTTACCCCATGAAGGAAGAGGTGAGAAACATGACAGAAAAGTTCCCGGAAACCGGTCTTCCAAAACAGGCGCCGGTCTCTATAGACATCATGACAGACAGTCAGATCCGGATCTGTATGCTGGAAGGAATCCTGGCAGCAACAGAAAAACGCCTGCTGGAGTATATTGAATCAGAAAAAGAGCTTCGAAAAGAGCTGGAAGAAATGAAACAGAAAGGAGTGAGTCAGTGAAGCTGGACAAAGACCTGAAACTGCTCCTTTCTTCCGGAAAACCGGGGATCACTCTTTTGGGAACCTGTATCATCGGTCATTCCAGAAGGTGCCCCCGCACTGATATTGAGCCCGGAGTCTGCATCAGCCAGGGAGTCCATCTGGAGACCGGATTTTTGGGCTGCGGCAGTTTTGTGGGAGAAAATACCAGGATCCTTTTTACCGGCGAAATCGGACGATTTGCCACCATAGGAGAAAACTGTCTCATAGGAGCCAGAGTTCCGGAAAGCCCGGATACCATCAGCACTTCCTATCCTGTTCGGGAAAAGGATCTGCCTTGGTGCCGGGACTGGCTTCCGGTAAAAGAATCCTGGAAAAAGAAAAGTCCCATAAAAAGAACCATTATTGGAAACGATGTATTTATCGGGGACCGCTGTGTGATCCCCCAGGGAATCCAGGTAGGAGACGGAGCTTTGCTCTGTCCAGGCACAGTGCCCAGGGAAGATGTGCCGCCCTACGGGATCTTAAGCGGAAATCCAGGCCAGCTTACAGGTTTCCGATTTTCCCGGCAGGAGATCCGGCAGCTTCTGGACTTGAAATGGTGGGAATATGGCACTGGACTGATCAATGAAATACTGAAGGAGGAGAGAGAAAATATGACTTATGTTTTAGAAAAAATGACAGAACTTCAGAAGAAGGTTCCTTCCCGTCCCAGAGGTGAAATCTCTTTTTCCTTTCTGCACAAAGAATATACCGCCTTTATTTGCCGCCAAGAAAAAGAGAGACAGACTCTGCTTCGGCAGTTTCCGGCATAAGACAGGAGGATCCTATGAAAATTGATTCAAATTTCAGATTTCCTGCTGCTCAGGGCCAGGGCCTTACTTTTACGGGAGAAGCCTCTCAGATCTGCTATGCTTCCCTGGAAGACTGTCAGATCGAGGCGCCGGCAAGGTTTTGCTCCGGAGTGAAGATTGACGCCAGATCTGTGGGAGCTTTTTCTTTTTTTAATCAGAACTGCAGTCTCAGATTTATAGAGTCTATCGGAAGATTTTGCCTTTTTGCCCCGGAAGTGATCTCCGGCGGAGCCGTTCATCCGGTATCTTCTGTCAGCACCCATCTGCTTTTTCAGAACATGGACAATGGGTGGAATCAAAAATTTCACAGTTTTTTGGATGATCCCGGTTATCTGAAAAAACTGATACGGTATCAGAAAGAACATGAATTTCTGAAAAAAACCAGGATCTCTATTGGAAATGATGTATGGGTAGGCAGCCGTGCCATTCTCATGCGGGGAATCCATATCGGAGATGGAGCGGTGATCGGAGCAGGGGCAGTAGTGACCAAAGACGTGGAGCCTTACACCATTGCCGCGGGAGTGCCTGCCCGTCCTATACGGAAAAGATTTTCAGATAGGCTTATTGAAAAGCTGGAAAAGATCCAGTGGTGGAACTACGGACCCGATATTTTGAAAGGGCTGGATCTGAACCATCCGGAGGAAGCTGTAAAGTGTCTGGAAGAAAGAGCCGGACAGGGATTTCCTCTCTATATTCCGGATAAATTTCTCTTCCGTCCTAAGGAAGGGATCATTGAAAAAGCAGAAGGAAAAATTCTTTTATATAAAATTTAGCAGGAGGAATGCATATGCGAACAGTAGGAATCATTCCTGCAAGATACGGATCATCCCGGCTTCTGGGCAAGCCCTTGCTGGATATTCATGGAAAGCCTATGATCCAGCATGTTTATGAACGGGCAAAAAAAGCGGAAAACCTGGAAGAAATCTGGGTAGCCACAGACAGCCGGAAAATCCTTCAGTTCTGTGAAAGCCAGCAGATTCCCGCCGTCCTTACCAAGGATACCCACCGCTGTGCCGCCCACCGGCTCCAGGAAGCTTCCCGGCAGATCCAGGCTGATTTCTATGTGCAGATCAATGGAGACGAACCATTGATCTCCTGGAAAAACATTGCCGCGGCAGTCCCCAGAAGTCTTTCCCCGGAACCAGAATTCGGCACTAATATCGTTATGCCTATGACCAGTCCGGCGGAGGTTCTGGATCCTTCCAATATTAAAGTCGTTTTTGACAGAAAGAAAAAAGCCCTGTATATGTCCAGGACTCCTGTTCCATATCCATACGGCTCTCTGAACTGCACCTATTACAAACATGTAGGGATCATCGGATACAGCAAAGATATGCTGGACTTTTATAAAAATTCCGATCCCGGTCCGTTGGAACTGGCGGAAGGAATTGACACTCTGCGGTTTCTGGACTACGGGAAGCCTTTATACCTGATTCCGGTAGAAAAAGGAGAAAGCCTGTCTGTAGATACTCCAAAGGATCTGGAGGAAGTGCGGAAAAGGTGGAAAAACCGGGAACTCAGTTGAATTTTGCCCCATTATGTGCTAAATTATCCTTCATAAGAAATTGGAAAATACTGGTAATTTCAGCACAGGGGGAAATACATAAATGGTTCGCAAATATCAGGAGCAAAACGTATATGAAGCTCTGATGGATCGCTTTAAACTTCTTTTTGAAGAGTTTGATAATATCTATATATCTTTTTCCGGAGGAAAGGACAGCGGTCTCCTTTTAAACCTGGTCCTGAACTACCGGAACAAACATTATCCTGAAAAACCTATTGGGGTTTTTCATCAGGATTTTGAAGCCCAATATACGGTAACCACAGAATATATCGAAAGAACTTTTGAAAGGATCAAGGATCAGGTGGAACCCTATTGGGTCTGTCTTCCAATGGCTACCCGGACAGCTTTGAGCAGCTATGAAATGTTCTGGTATCCCTGGGATGACAAAAAACAGGAGATTTGGGTGAGAGAAATGCCCAAGCATGAATATGTGATCAATCTTGAGAATAACCCTATCCGTACTTATCGTTATAAAATGCACCAGGAGGACCTGGCAAAGCAGTTCGGCAGATGGTATCGGGTAGCTCATGGGACAAAAAAAACCGTATGCCTTCTGGGTATGAGAGCTGATGAATCTCTTCAGAGATACAGCGGTTTTCTCAATAAAAAATATAATTATAAAAATGAATGCTGGATCAGCAAACAGTTTAAGGATGTATGGTGCGCTTCTCCTCTCTATGACTGGTCTACCAACGATATCTGGCATGCCTATGCCGTCTTTGGCTATGATTACAACGAGTTGTACGATCTGTACTATAAAGCCGGTCTGAAGCCTTCCCAGATGAGAGTAGCCTCTCCTTTCAATGACTATTCCAAAGATTCTTTAAATCTATACCGGGTGATCGATCCGGAAATCTGGACCAAACTGGTAGGCAGAGTCCGGGGGGCCAACTTCGCTTCTATCTATGGCAGGACAAAAGCTATGGGCTACAGAAACGTCACGCTGCCGGAAGGTCATACATGGAAATCCTACACCATGTTTCTTTTAGACACGCTTCCGGTACGTCTGCGAAATAACTATGTGAAGAAATTTAACACTTCCATACAGTTCTGGCATGAAACCGGAGGAGGCTTAGACGAAGAGGTGATTCAGGAGCTGGAAGAACACGGTTATCAGATCAAGCGAAACGGAGTGTCCAATTATACGAAAAAGAAAAAATCTCGGATAATTTTTATCGGAAAGATCCCGGATAACACAGACGACATTAAATCCAGTAAGGATATTCCCAGCTGGAAACGGATGTGTTACTGTATTTTAAAAAATGATCACACCTGCCGTTTTATGGGTTTTGGCCTTACCAGGCAGCAGCAGAAGAGGGTAGATGTGATCCGGGAAAAATATAAAAGTCTGGAGGCAATAGAATATGGAGTTTAAAAGTCCTGCATATCATGTGATCCCTGTTCCGGTGGAAAAGATCAAGCCTAATACATATAATCCTAACGCCGTAGCTCCGCCGGAAATGAAACTGCTCTATGAGAGTATCAAAGCCGATGGTTATACTATGCCCATTGTCTGTTACTATTCGAAAGCCCAGGACGAATATATCATTGTAGACGGTTTTCACCGCTACCGGGTGATCACAGAACATCCGGATATCTACGAGAGGGAACATGGAATGCTCCCGGTTTCTGTGATCAATAAGCCTATCGATCAGAGAATGGCCAGCACCATCCGCCACAACAGAGCCAGGGGAAGCCATGACGTGGACCTGATGAGCAATATTGTAAAGGAACTGCACGAGCTGGGCCGCTCAGACGCCTGGATCTCTAAACATCTGGGCATGGATAAAGACGAGATCCTCCGTCTGAAACAGATCACAGGTCTGGCGGCTTTGTTTAAGGATGTAAAATTCGGTAAAGCCTGGATTCTGGCAGAGGAAGAAGAGCAGAATTCTTAATGTAACGAAGGGGGAAAACTCTATGAAAGTATGTTTAAAAGCTGCCGCCGTAACACAACAGGATTCCTACTTTACGGTACAGACTGACAGTGTGCCTATCCGCATCTGGTTTCTCACCGATCAGATCCTGCGTATCCGCGCCGGATTTGACGGCGATTTTTTGGAGGAATCCTACAGTCTGGTGACCACTGCCTGGGAAGACCGTATGGATAAATTCATGAAGGATTACAGAAAGCGTATCGCACCGGCCCAGGCCACTGTGACGGACGGCGAGGATAAGGCTGTGCTCCAGGGAAAAGAGCTGAAAGTGGTTGTAGAAAAAGATCCTTTCCGTATCTGCGTTTACGACAAGGACGGTACACAGATTCACGCAGATATCGTAGATCTGGCCTATATGGAAGATAGCAACCACCGGAGGATCCATACCAGCGAGATCAGCCCTGAAGATTGTTTCTATGGCTTTGGAGAGAAGAGCGGAGAATTTAACAAAGCCCAGAAATTTATGGGAATGAGTCCCAAGGACGCTATGGGGTACAACCCTAAGGAGACCGACTCCCTGTATAAACACATTCCTTTCTACATCAAATTGAACCGGAACGCCAAAAAAGCTGTGGGTTATTTTTATCATAACACTTATGAATGCGATTTTGATATGGGAAGGGAAAAGAGCAACTACTGGAAAATGCACAGCCGTTACCGGGCAGACGGAGGGGATATCGACCTGTTCCTGATCAGCGGTCCCTCCATACGGCAGGTGATCGAACGGTATACAGACCTTACAGGAAAATCTGCAATGCTGCCAAAATCTGCCCTGGGATATCTGGGCTCTTCCATGTATTATCCGGAGCTGGAGGCAGACTGTGACGACGCCATTACAGAATTTATCGACACCACCAAAGAAGAGGGAATTCCTGTAGACGGATTCCAGCTTTCCTCCGGATACTGCGCTGTTGATACAGAGGAAGGAGTGAAACGCTGTACCTTTACCTGGAATAAGAAGCGTTTTAAAGATCCTAAAGACTTTTTTGCCCAGATGAAGAAAAGAGGAGTGTGCGTATCTCCAAATGTAAAGCCAGGAATGCTTCTGGTACATCCTAAGCTGGAAGAGATGAAAGAGAAAGATATGTTTATTAAGGCAAGTGAAAGTGATGAGCCGGGAATCGGAACCTGGTGGGGTGGAAAAGGCATGTTCGTAGATTTTACAAAGGATTCTGCCAGAGAAAACTGGAAAGCCCTTCTGAAAGAAAATGTACTGGATTACGGCACAAGTTCTGTATGGAATGATAACTGCGAGTATGACAGCCTCATTGATAAAGACTGCCGCTGTAGTTTTGAGGGAAAAGGAGGCACTATCGGACAGTTAAAATCTGTAATGTCCAACATTATGTGCCAGATTGCCGGGGAAGCCATCCATGAGACATTTGAGAATACCAGACCTTACATCGTATGCCGTTCCGGGCACTGCGGCATCCAGCGGTACGCCCAGACTTGGGCCGGGGATAATCTCACCTGCTGGGATTCTCTGAAATATAATATTGCCACCATCCTTGGGATGAGCTTAAGCGGTGTGGCAAACCAGGGCTGCGACATCGGCGGATTCTACGGCCCGGCTCCCGAAGCAGAGCTTCTGGTAAGATGGATCCAGAATGGGATCTTCCAGCCAAGATTTTCTATCCATTCTACCAATACGGACAATACAGTGACAGAACCCTGGATGTACAGCGACTGTACCGGGTATATCCGGGAGGCCATCTGTTTCCGTTACCGTCTCTTCCCTTATCTCTATTCTCTTATGGAGAGGGCCCATGAGACAGGTCTTCCTATTATGGAGCCAATGTGCAGCGCTTTCCAGAACGATCCGGCCTGCTATGAAGAAGGGGTGGATTTCATGCTGGGAGATTCTCTTCTGGTAGCCAATGTGGTAGAAAAGGGCGCAAGGACCAGAAAGGTATATTTCCCCAAAGAAAACTGCTTCTTTGATTTTTATACCAGAATGCCCTATGAAGGCGGAGAGACCACAGAACTGGATGTAGACCTTGGAAGTATCCCGCTGTTTATCAAAAGCGGCGGTATTATCCCTATGGCCCTTAACCAGATGGATAATTTTACCACCCAGACAGTTACCGGTCTTTCCATCCTCTGCGAGGCAGGACGTGACGGAGCCTTTACATTATATGAAGACGACGGTCTTACCATGGATTATGAAAAGGGCGTATTCCTGAAAACCTTTATTACCATGAAAGCAGGAGAGAAGACTACCCTTACCTTCCGCAATGAAGGAAATTATGAGACTACTGTGGAAGATATCCAGATCGATATGATCCACAGAGAAAAATCCCCTTACTGGGTAACCGTAGAGGGCAAAGAGGTTCCTCACTTCCTTCACAGGAAAAAATTTGAGGCAGCGGACTTTGGCTGGTATTACAGCCAGAGACTGAAATCTGTTCAGATCAAATACCCGAATCCGAAAAAGGATTATCAGGTCGTAGTTTCCTTTGAGCAGTTTGATCTTATTGGAATGTAAAAATTGATAGGAGATGGGCTGCCGTAAATGCCGTATCGCTGATATGGGGTTCCTTTACAGCAGCCCATTTTGGTTCCTAATTTAACTTTTCCCGTAGTGTCACGGCCTTAGAAGCAGCCCGCCTTCTGGCGTCGCTTAATTTGGCATAGTGCTTTTTCGTCGTATTTACGTCTGCGTGGCCCAGAACATCGGCCACCAGGTAAATATCCCCAGTCTCCCGGTAAAGGGCCGTTCCATAGGTGCTGCGGAGCTTGTGAGGGGTGATAGTCTTGGCAGAAATAGCGGAGGCATATTTCTTTACCATTTTTTCTACGGCGTCCACGCTGATTCTTTTTCTCTGGCCGGAAAGGAACAGAGCGTCTTCATGGCCGGAGAGGGGAGTGATGGCATTTCTGGAAATTTCCAGGTAATCTTTCAGAGCTTTTTCGACTTCATCTCCAAAGTATACGATCATTTCATTTCCTCCTTTCCGGAGGATCCGGATCCCGTTATTCTTAAAATCAATATCTGATATATTCAATCCTACCAATTCCGAAACACGAACGCCTGTTCCTAATAGAAGAGTAACTATTGCAATGTCCCGGTACTTTTGTTTATTATAGTGATAAAGTTTTACCCCGGAAAGCTGTTTCCCATAATTTTCTATATAATCCAGGAGACTGGCTACCTCGTCAGGATCAAGCTGTATTATGGCCTTTTCTTTAATTTTCGGCATATCTACAAGACGCACTGGATTAGATGAAAGTAACTTTCTTTTATACAAATAGTCGTAAAAACTCCGAAGACAGGACATTTTTCGGGCGATCCCGGTGCGGGAATTGGTTTCCAATTTGTTGTCCGGGCCTTTATAGGCCTTGAGATATTCCTGAAATTCTTCGAAATCTACAGGCTGAAGACTGGAAAGATCCTCAATGGAAATATCAGTCATAGGTTTGGACATTAAGGAAGGATTTGATTCCTGAAGAAACCGGAAAAAAACCCGCAGATCGTAGGCGTAAGATAAACGGGTTTTGTCTGAAGTAGTCGGTTCCTTGGCCCGAAAATAATCCTTGACATATGGGGGAAGTTCCTGAAGGAATTCCCGGAGTTTTACTGTATTTTCAATTTTTTCCTGTTCACGATAGGTCATTGGCTTTCCCATAAAATCCCTCCCAAAATCCTTGTTTTGAGAGTAGTTTACCACAGATGCAGAAAAAAAACCAGAGTTTTTCGGATAAATCTGTATTTGTCCGCTAAACTAATCTGGAATTCAGAACCCGTTTCTGTGGTACTCTTTTCTCAAAATTTTCATACCATATGGAAAATTATCTACACTCTATCCCTTTTGTGCTTAAAAGTATTTTCATCCAGAATAATGGTAAATGGACCTTCGTTTACCAGAGAAACTTTCATTTTTGCCCCAAATATACCAGTCTGGACTACTGGAACAGTTTCTTTGATCTTCTGGATCATATATTCATATAATTCTTCAGCCATCTTTGGATCTCCGGCTTCTACAAAGCTGGGACGGTTTCCTTTTCTGCAGTTTGCATACAATGTAAATTGGGAAACGATCAACACTTCTCCCTTTACGTCAGCCAGAGAAAGATTGGTCTTTCCTTCGCTGTCCTCGAAAATCCTCAGATTTACCATTTTTTTAATATACTGATCCGCTGTTTCCCTGGTATCATCCTGCCCGATGCCGGCCAATACCAGGAATCCTTTTCCGATTTTTCCCACACATTTTTCTTCTACTTCCACAGACGCACTGCTGACCTTTTGGATTACAAGTTTCATTCTTCTGCCCTCTTTCTTTTCGTTTTCTTCCGTTGCCAAAAGCTTTATGGCATATTTTTCTTATACTGCGTAGCAGCTTAATCATTATAGCATAATTCTCCATGAATTTTGTTTTCTTTTTTTCGTTTCTGTGGTATGATTCATAAGGTGTTTTTGACCTCATAGTTTAGCATTATGCTGCTCTGCTTGCATGTCTCTGGAT
>ERZ1643249.1132-NODE-1132-length-27456-cov-9.163607_pt1 | contig 27456 bp, 20 predicted proteins | sample MGYA00579263_ERZ1643249 | MGnify/ENA primary metagenome ERZ1643249 (study PRJEB29033, sample SAMEA4952264) | chicken gut metagenome | biome: Broiler Chicken; feature: Gastrointestinal Tract; material: Caecum | place: Ireland | collected 2018 | study: Broiler...
AAAAGGAGACCTATATCGTGGTTCGTTGCTCAATTTCTGGTGCGTCCGTCCTGGAGAAGTTCAGATTAATGCTCATATATCTCATTTATTTTTAGCAGTACTGGAGAGTCTTAAAGCAATCTCAGCTGAAGTTTTAACACCTAATTTTTCAGCAATCCGGGCCTTGTGAAATTTCACTGTCCTTTCCGAACAACCGAGACGTTCAGCGATTTGTTTATAAAGTAAACCTTGTGCAAGGAGCTGAGCAACCTCTCGCTCTCTTTGCGAAAGAGAGCTCGTCGCTTCTCTTTCAGCTTCTTCCTTTTGACTTCTTAAGAAGTGAAGTAAGTCACTTTGGCATGCCTGAAAAACTGCCCCCTTTAACCTCTGAGGATCAACCGGTTTCAGCATGAAGTCCTGAGCACCGCGTTTCAATGCAAGCACGGCCATATCAACATCTCCGTGTCCGGTCACAAAAATGATAGGAATCTCACGCTCGAGAATCTCTAACTTTTGCTGAAGCTGCAGACCTGAAAGTCCCGGCATCCGAACATCAAGAATCAGACAACCGATTTGAACGTTTTCAGAAGCAAGGTAATCTTCCGCACTATTAAAGATCCTGCAGTTCCAGCCGGAACAGCGAAGCATAAATTCATAGGATTTCGCGACAGTCTCATCGTCGTCCACAATTCTGACTAAAGACTTTCCCTGAACTAAGCGGAGGACGGATGGATCTGTAGGCTCGGAAGAAGGATACATGCGATGACCTCTTTATTGTGCTGACGAATACTGAGCTGACCGCCCCAGCGTTCTACGACTCTTGCCGCAATTGCTAATCCTAGTCCGAGACCGTTGACTTTAGTAGAGTTCTTCACGGCAAACAGATTATTAAAGGATTCTTCATGTTCTAAAAATCCTTCATTGGCGACAGTAATGGCGGCTTCACCGTTTTCGCCGGAGATCTCCAAGGTGATAATCGGTTTCGTTTCTTGGTGCGTTATGGCTTCGGAAGCGTTATTGAGCAAGTTGAGTAAAACAATTTCAAACTGAGTGGGATCAATCCGGACAGAAACCGGAGCGTTGCCCGATGCAACGAGATTAACTTCGTATTTTCCGCCTAACTCTTTATAAGTTTCGAGGATAGACGGAACCGACGAATTCAAATCAACTTCACGAACCTTCGATTCTTTTCCTTTAATCAGTCCTCGCATATGCTCAATAATCGAAGAGGCCCTGATGGACTGCTCATCAACGACCTTGAGCGCTTCCTCCAGAACTTTCGCATCGTAATCCTGAGAATGAAGAATATCTCTGAGTCCTTCGGAGTAGTTTCTGATAACAGTGAGCGGCTGTCTGAGCTCATGCGCGATCATGCTGGAAAGCATGCCGACAAGGTTGATTTTCTCCATGTCATGTAAGTGACGATTCGCGCTGACGGCTGCTTGGTGCTCCGCCATTTTTTCCTTCATCGTTTGTCTCAGACGCTCGGTTTTCCTTTCAACCTGTTGTTTCAAGATGAGGTTGTGAAGGAAAACCGCAATCATCACAACGAAAGCAATGAGAATAAAGCTCCAGTAGTTCCGAATAAATTCTTTCCAGTCCCAGTTTCTCAGATATTCGTAATGTCCGACCTTTAAATTTTTATAGAGATTGTCCAGTTCGGCGAAGTTCCGAGGAACACTCCATTCATTGCCTTGAACGGCAGGAAGGGAAAACAAGATTTTGGTGGTTTCTTTTCTGAGTTCTTCAGAAGTGTTCTTGGTTGCGGCAAAAACCCATCCGGGATAAAGTTCGCTCGATCGAATGCAGTATTCCTTTGAACTTGTGGGCCTAGGCTCGATCACTCTGAATTCATTGCCTTTAATCTGTCCGGAAGACGAGAGTTCCACGAGAAGGCATGTTCGTACGATCGCAGCCTCACACTTTCCGCCCTTCAGGTCCTCAAGAACTTTTGGCATGGGATAGCCGGAATAGTGAATAGAACTAAAAAAATTATCCGGATTAAAGCCTCTCCGATTGAGCTCACCTAAAGCAATGTATAAACCGCCGTAAGCATTGGGCGCGACGGCGCAGACGCTTTTTCCTTTTAAATCTCTAAGAGAAAAATTATTGCTGTTCTGCTGAGAAACAACAAAAACAGAACCTAATGCTCTGTCTGGGCGCCTAAAAAATTGATTGCTTTGAGAGGCAAGGGCAGTGGTATCGAGCTTCTGTCTGCTCGAAACATAGAATCCCGGATTGGAGATAAAGAAATCCAATTTTCCTGCAGCAATGGCTTTCTCTAACCCCGGAAGATCGTAAGTCGAAACCTCTACATTCCTCGGCTTTAATTTGTCCTTGAGTACGGAGGCAGTCTCCGCGTAAAGAACGTTTTCCGCTTCATTGCCTGAAGTGTTGAGAATGCCGAGATGAATGGTCTCCGCATAAAGCTGAGAAGAAAAAAGGAGCAGCGGAATGAACAAAAGCTTGATATTCATAACTGCTCCTAATCGTTTTAATTTATCGTTTCCTTAGCAAGTCTATTCGCTACAGAAACAATATTCGAATAGAAATTACCCGCATGCCGGTCCGAAATCACATCGGCAAGAAGTCGAGTCCATTCTAAATGCGATACCGCCTCTCTAAGAAGGTGCAAATCCTCTGATTGGCTTAATGTTTCTTCTTTCGATAATCGTCTTTCGAGAAGCATACCGATGCAGTAATAAATGAAGCCGATATGATCCTCCGGTTCATTCGAATCTGTGTTCGGTTTTAAACCGCAGGCTCTTAAGATTTTCCTTAATTCGTCTCTCGGTTCCTGCATTGCGAGACCCGTTAACCAGACGCTCTCATAAAGAGAAAGGCTGGAACTTCCGAGACAAAAGAGGGAGCCGTAATCTCGTCCGAGAGCCTGCAAGTCGAGCTGCTTCGAAAGCTCTTCATACTCTTCTTGAGAAATTAATCCGCACTGCCGGCAATTCTCTAGACCTAAAGTTAAGAGCTTCACATTCTCTTCACCGGGGCCGTTTAAAAAAAGGAGCCCCAGTGTTTTGAAGAAGAGCTCTGAACATTGTTCGGAAGAATGATTCAATTCAACCTCGCTTTGTTTAATGCTCACATATTAATTAGAAGAAGAGTTCTCGGGACTCAAAGTAAATGTTCGGTTTCGTACGGTTGACATCCTCTTGCTTAAATCCGAGAGCAGTGCGTGTTGCATTCGGATGAAGCTTCAAAATTTCTTCTACAGGAAGAAGCTCCAATGCTCGTCCCGGACAAGAAGCAACACAGGCAGGTTTGAGTCCTTTCTCTAATCGGTCATAGCAAAGGTCGCATTTGGTCATCGGAGGTCTCGGTCCTTCAGCCTGCAAATCTTTGTAGTACTGGGGCGCATTCCACGGACATGCGGCGCGGCAGGCGCCGCAGCTGATGCACTTGGAAGAGTCCACTCGGACAGCGCCGTACTTGTCTTCCTTAGAAATGGCCTTAACCGGACAAACCGGAATACACGCCGGTTCAGAACAATGATTGCAGCCGATCGATAACGGAACAATGGCAATGTTCGGAGCTTTTGTGCCGAATTCAAAAAACGTCACCCGTCTCCAGTTTTCTTTCGCATCAAATCTGCGAAGAATATCTTTAGAGTGTGCGCCGTTAAGGGTATCTGGTCTGGCGCCTGCGCCCCAAGAAGCGGGTGTGTCAAAGGTCCCGGCTGTTTCCTCCGTTAATGCTCTGTTGAGATTGGCATCTCCTCTTTTACTCTCATTCCATTCTTTACAGGCAATGACACAAGTTTTGCAGCCTAAGCAGCGTTTCTGATTGAAGAAAAATGCATATTGAGTCATGGTTTATTCCTTATATCTTTGTCGATGAACTTAGGCCGGTTTTTGTTTGCTGACTTCGCAAAGATTTCCGCCCGCTGCAAATCCACCTGACTTGTTTGTCTGCAAGTGAAGCACAGGATCTGCTGCTCCGATATCACGGTCTGTCGTTAATGTGTTGACAGCTCCGCCGACATCTACCGCGACAATGTGTTTCTCGGGTTTCCCGTCGCCGTCTAAATCAAACCATGCTTCGTATTTTTCCGTCGGACTCGGCTGGTACCATGCTCCTTCACCGATCGAAACCACACCCGGCAATTGACGCAAAGTGATCTGCGCCGGAATCTTCATGCATCCCGCATCGTTGTAAACATACACTTCATCTCCGTCGGCAATACCTCGTTTTTGTGCATCTTCAGGGTTGATGAAGACACAATGCGGGAAGGCATCCATCAAAGAAGTCGTGTTGTCAAAAGAGGAGTGGCTTCTGTTGGGCATATGAGGTGTCGTGAACTGCAGACTGTAAGCAATTCCTTTCGCTCCTTTCTTACCTTCAAGCAAATCCTCAATACCTTCCGGCGGTCTGACATACTGAGCACGCGCTGCTTTCTGTTTTAATCGTCCTCTTTCCGCAAGGAAAGGAGAGTAGAAGTTAATCTTGCCGGTATCGGTCGGGAATTCTCCCGGAGCAAATCTGGCCGCGTCGATGACAGAAGTTTCCGGTTTCACAAAGAGCTGAACGTTGCCTTCCTTCTGCATTTCTTCAAAGGTCGGAAGTTTGAATTCAGGATTAAGTTCCTTGTATTTTTCCGGAACCTTTGCGCCCGCCCATTGAATCTTCATAACATCAATGTCGGATTTACCGTCGCGTCCCCAGTTAATGCCGAGACGCTGAGCAATCAATTCATTAATTTGCCAGTCGGTCTTGCATTCGTACATCGGATCAAGAATCTGATTAACGAAATTCGTATCGGTCTTGACTCTGGAGCCGGTAATGAAGCTTTCTTCGAAATGGGTGACAACGGGGAAAATAATATCCGAGTACCTGGCCGTAGTGCTCATGAAGCGGTCATACGTGATGACGGAAGTTAACTTATTCCAGGCTTCTAATTTTGGATTGATGGCAGCACGCTGATTAAAAACGTCACCGCTTCCTGCTCCCTTGATAAACATTTCAAGATGGAGTCTCGGATCTTCTCCTAAATCGATGCCGTTCAAAAGTTTAATGTCTTCTCTTAATTGTTCCGGGGTGCGCGTGTCGCGCCCCGTCATGATGACTTGGCTCGAGACGTGAGTAGAGAACAAAAGCGGTTTGAAGGTTTTGCCGTGTGCCATGCCCGGAGCTTTGCCGAGTTTTACGGACATGCCTTCATTTGGAGACAAAGAACCGATACCGCCGCCGCGAACTGTGGCATTTCCTGTCATGGCTGCTAATGCCAGCATGAGCCAGGTGTAGTACATACCGTTTCCGGTTCTTTGTGCACCACCGGCTGTCCAGGCTGAATAAATACAGGCAGGTTTTGTTTTGCCGTAAGCAATTGCCAGATTCTTAATCGTCTTAGCAGGAACGCCTGAAAGGAGTTCTGCCCATTTCAATACGCCTTCCTCTCCGCCGTGTGCTGCATTCAATTCATCTAAATATTCAACAAAACTTTGTCCTTGAGGAACGGTGAAGCTTTGGCCTTTCCAAGGATGACCGTCAATCGGGCTCTTAGCCGGAGAATTACTGATGACGGAATCTCCGGGGAAGAATCCGAAGGTGTATTCCTTGATATAAGCGGGATTATGCAGATTTCTGCGATAGATCGTGTTGGCCATTGCAGCAAGAATTGCGGAATCCGTTCCGGGTCTCGGAGCAATCCAAGCCGGAACGCCCGGGATTCCTGTTGCCATCGCACCTACCGTACCAGTGTATCTGGTATCAATCACGACAATCGGAATACCTTTCTCTCTTGCCTTTGTCATGATGAAAGGTAAGTGCGGAGAAGTAGTTTGAGGATCAGCCGACCAAACAATGATCAGTTTGGAGTTCAGCATGTCGATGGCCGGATGGCCTTTAACGCCTTTTCCTAATGCGTTATAAAGGCAGTCGTTTTGGTTGCCGGCTGAATGGTGGCCGTAAGCAGAAAGGCATGGTCCCAGCATATTTAACGGAGCACAGCCATTGTTCCAAATCGGCAGGTAGCCGAGTTCTTTTTGACGATCCTGCATTTTGCGGATGGCCTCACAAGCTCTGTCTAATGCTTCATCCCAAGAAACACGTTTAAAACCGGCTGTGTTTCCTCTTTCGATTGTTTGAATCAGAGGATATTTAAGACGGTCAGGAGCATATAAACGTTTTCTTTCTGCATAACCTTTCATGCAAGCTCTGCGCTGCATCTTTCCGATGGATTCATCTGAAGGTAGGCAGTCTTTAGAAGGAATATCTCCGGCACTGGTTAAGGCAAGCAGTTTTCCGTCTTTGACGTGTGCTTTGAGCATGCATTGTCCGTGACAATGGATCTCATGATAAGTATTAACAACTTTGACGTCGTCTTCCAGAGCCGGAATCGTGCCGTTGATCAAAGGTGATTTTTGATTGTTAATGGCTTGAGCCCAAGTATTCAAGCTCAATGAAGTTGAAGCGGCGCCCACGGCTGTCGTACCTAAGAAAGTCCGACGTGTAATCTTTTTGGCTGTCATGTGCTCTCCTTATTGCTCGAGAAATGAGGTGATACAGCTATTTTGATTTCTTGGACTGACGAGAGGAACTGTCTATTAGTGCAGTTATTCAATTTTGGAATAACGATCTCTTTCCTAATCCTCATTGATTCTTCTTAATCCTCAGCCAACGACCCATAAGAGTTCAGTCGGGTGGGTTGGGTAAAGAGAGATAAAGGACTAGCGACAAAACATTTGTTTGATGAAAGTTAACCTTTTAATGATTGTCATCCAGGTAGAAATTAGCAAAGTAATTAAATTAAAACTCAAGAGTCTCAACGATTCTTCTTAAATATGAACGCTATTAGAAGGATTGACTTTGGTTAGCGTGCTTTCGATAATTGATTTGTTCTAACTAAGGAGAACAAAATGACCTCGATCTCTAGAAGAAGTTTTCTTGTAGGTTCAACCGCAATGGCATGCAGCCTTCCGGCTTTCGCTTCTGAACCGGAAAATAAGTTTGATGAATCCGCCGATGTAGTGGTTGTCGGATTAGGAGGAGCAGGTGCCGCGGCCGCGATAACTGCTGCTGATCATAAGGCTTCTGTAATCATTCTGGAAAAACAGCCATTAGCCACCTTACGCTCTAACACCCGTATGTCCGGCGGTTGGGTTCATTGTCCCGATAAAGACGGAAATAAAGAAGAACTGCGTAAATACTTCCGAGCTTTATTCTCCGCTAAATACGATGACAAACCGTCGGTCGGAGAAGAAGACGACATCTCCAACGGGATGGCGGAGTATTGGGTTGAATACACTCCTAATCTGATGGACTGGCTTAAATCTCTTGATCCTGAACTTAAAGGTCAAAAATTTAGCGGACCTGCTCAATACGTCAACTTCCCCGGAGCAAAAACCAGTTCATATGCTTCTTATCACTTAATGTATCCCGCTCGGATGGGCAAAACTTCTAGCTATAACGGTCCCAAGACTGAAGCGACAGAAGGGGAGGCTCTTTGGCGCGCATTAGAAAAAGGCATTCAAGATAGAAGCGGCCTGATTAAAATCATTGATAACGCTCCGGCAGTTGCTTTAATTCTCAATGAAGACGGCCATGTTGTAGGTGTTGTAGCAAAGAAAGGCGGTAAAGACATTCGTATTCAAGCTAAGAAAGGTGTGATCCTTGCGTCCGGAGGTTATGAGTACAGTGCTGAAATGCGAAAAGCATTTTTGCCCGGACCTTCTGTCGGAGGCTTCGCGTTCTACGGAACCCCTTACAACGAAGGCGAAGGCATCCGTATGGGCATAAAGGCCGGAGCAGCTTTATCTAAGGTTTCTACTTGTGCAGCTCGAATGATCTGGGCGCCTCCCGTTTACCACAACGGAATGCGGTTAGGAGTCACGACTGTCGGAGTCGGAGCTCCGGGGTCTTTCGTTGTTAATGCTCTGGGAGATCGTTTCATTGCTGAGAACAAGATCATGGGCGGAATTACGAATAACAGCGTTTATGAAAAGGCCGCCGAACAAAATCTAGATACGATGACATACGACAATATGCCGGCGTGGCAGATTTTTGAAGAGGAAATATTCAAATCTCGCTCATTAGCAAATCTCACTCGTTCGACAGTTGGGTACGGTTTCGTCGACTATGGTGCCGCTGATAATTCTGATGCCTTAAAGAAGGGATGGGTACTAAAAGCAGATTCGATTGAAGAGTTAGCCAAGAAGATTGCCGAAACTTCTGTCAATAAAGGAAGAATGAATCCTCAGAAATTGGCGGAGACATTGAAGCGTTTCAATGAAATGAGTACAGCTGGAAAAGACGAGGACTTTGGAAGAAATCCTAAGTCTTTAAAACCTCTTGAGGGAACTGTCTTCTATGCTATTCCATTGTTTGCCGGCGGATCAAATACAAAAGGCGGCCTCAAAACTAATGCAGAACACCAAGTTCTTGATTGGGACGGTAAGCCGATAAAAGGTCTCTATGCAGCAGGTGAAATTGCCTGTGGTTTAAATCGAGGCGGAGCGATGCTTACAGATGCACTGGTTTTTGGTCAGGTGACGGGAAAGGCTGCAGCAACAAAAAAATAAGTTCTTATTATTACAGTAAGTTAAGCGCTTCTTTAAACATCCTTTAAAGCCCAAACGCTCCGATATATCAGAGCGTTTGGGAATCATTTATAGAGTTGACCTGCTTTTACAGCATAATATCTTTAAATTTAATGCCCTAAATCCAGGTTTTTAACATGCTTCTTATTTAGCATAAGCCGCTGCGTTTTCACCGGCAATCCGTCCGTATGTCAGACCGATAATCGCCGCAAAACCAACCTCATTTGCATAAGCCTCATGACCGGAGGCAGCGCCTGCAGCATAAAGTCCGGGGATAATGTGCCCCTTGGTATCCAGAGCTTCAGCTTTGGTATTGGTCTTGATGCCGCCGTAGGTGGATTGCATAGACGGTGTCACAAGAGCAGCATAGTAGGGCGGATTAAGCATCGGATACTGAATCTTTCTTCCGAAAGCTTTATCGTTCTTTAAACCGTCTTTGCAGTCTTTGATGTACTGATCCATCGTTTCGATGAAGGCTTTTTGATTGACATCAAGTTTCTTGGCAAGTTCCGGAATCGTATCCGCTTTGACAAAATAGCCGGCATCCGCGTAATTGCGCATGAGCTTAAGATTGTCCATCGCCTTCTGATCAACAACAGCATAAGCTTCGTGCTTCGGCTGCTTCATCATGGCTTTGCTCTTGAAGTTAATCGAAGGATGGTTTTCATCCACGAAACGCTTACCGTCATGATTGACAAGGACTGTATATGGTGTGATGGCTGTAAGAGAAACACCGTCTTTCTTGGTAAGTGGGTGACAGAGGTAGTTAACTTTGATCTGCTCCATGGAAGCGGTGTCTGCTCCGATCGCTTGTGCCATCCGAATGCCGTCGCCGGTCAGAGAAGATGCGCCGGTAGTTGGACGACCGATCCAATCAGGTGCATAGCGTTTGAGAAGTTCCGGGCTGGCGGAGAAACCGCCTGTTGCAACAATCACGGCTTTACTCAGAACTTTGTATTTTCCTTCGGGAGTGGACACTTCAACACCGATGGCTTTTCCGTGATCAGATAGGATTTCGGTAACTTTGCTGTTGAGGCGATACGGAATGCCTTGTTTTTCGACTTCGGCTTTCAGGGCCTTCATGATGTGAGGTCCGGGAGCGCTTCCATCTTTAGTGATGTGGAAGTACTTGTCTTCCTGGAAACGGCCGAAGGGAACGCCAAGTTGTTCTAACCAGTCGATGATTTCACCGCCCCTGCGTGCATAAGTCTCAACATTGGCTTTGTTAATAGGAATGCCTTTGTCTTTGGCCTGTTTCATCAGGTGGTCGACATAATCCTGAGTGGATTTGCCCTTAATGCCATGTTCTTGAATGAACTTGCTGCCGCCGGCAGTAATGCCCGTAGAGATGTTCATGGAGTCTCCGGCGCCTAACATTCCTTGTTTTTCAATGACAAGAACGTTTTTGTCTTTTTCTTTAGCGGCAATAGCTGCCGTCAGGCCTGCAATGCCCGATCCGATGACGACAATATCGGCTTTCTCATCTTTCATTGCTTTCTTGGCCTTAACTGGTAGCGTGGTAAGAAGCAGCGGTGAAAGATCTTTAGTGGCTTTGCTCAAAGCGTTTTGAGTCGCTTTAATTAAACCTTGACTGCTGAAAGTGGCACCGGCAATGTTGTCTACTTTGAGCGTCTGGCGATCAATAATTTCCTTAGGAAGTTGAGTAAGCGGAGCGTCGGATAGACCAGCGGATTCACGGTGAGAAAGAACTTGAATATTGGTGATCTTGTTTTTATCGACGGTGACTTCCACTTTCATCGGGCCGTTTCGCCCGTTTGCTTCACCGATATATTTTCCTGGAACAAATTCAACCGTTGAGGCTGCACATAAGTTTGCTCCTAAGAGGCCTGCGGAAAGAAGCAGCGCTAGTTTTGTAATTTTGAACATTGAATGTCTCCTTGAGTGAGTGTTTCTATCGAGCCGCATCAACAACGATATCGAGTTCAATACTTAAGTACTCATCTCTTTAAAATTCAGTACAAGGGGACTGTTCAACTAAAAAATGTTCACTCGAATCTCAACAATCCTGCTATCCCAGCTAATGTTCTTTTCAGTTCATGCCGCTGAACCTGTTGTCGTGGGCGTAAGCCTTGATCCTCCTCAGGATAACAATCAGAAGATCGTTGAACCGACACTTAACGTTCTGAAAAACACCTTTGGTCCGCACAATCTTAAAATTGTTCGCCTACCGCTGCCGGAATTGGAGAAAAACTTAGAAGCCGGAAGAATCGACATTTTTCTGTCAACCTCTGGTTTGTCCAGGAGAATGGCACAGAAAGGAGCTAAAGAATTGGCAACTATGGTCTCGGATCGTTTGCCAAACCCTAATGAGGCCTATGGAACTTTGTTTATTACAAGAAAAGACAGCCCGATTAATAGTCTTGAGGACATGCAGGGACATTCTTTAGTCGCAAATCTGAAAGGCGGTTTCTATGGCCATCAAATCGGACTTGGAGAACTCGTTAAACAAGGCTACGACCCTTATACCTTCTTCAGCTCCGTCCATTACGTAGGCAGGGACCTCAAAAAAGTGGTAAATGCCGTCATAAGCGGAAAAGCCGACGTCGGCTCAGTGTCGAGCTGTTTTTTAGAAGATACGTATCCAAAGGATGGTGAGGTATGGAAGAACCTCAAAGGTATTGGACTTAAACCAAATGCGACAGGCTGCCTTGCTTCCACGGATCTTTATCCTAATTGGTCTGTTTCTACGATGCCTACCGCTGAACCTGCGGTTGCAAGGAAAGCCGCTGAAGCTCTTCTTGCAATGCCGAAGGCAGAAGGTGGCATGGGCTGGAGTATTGCTACCAATTCGACAAGAACTGATGAGTTATTCAAAGATCTGCAGATAGGCCCGTTCGGGTTTTTGAAAGATTGGTTCTCGAAAGAATTCAGAACGAGATATGCGGGCTGGCTCCTATTAGGCATTGGACTTTTTGCCTCTTCACTCCTCTTAAGTTTCATTCTCGGACAAATTGTTCGTAAAAGAACGAGATCATTAACAGAGTCTCTTAAAAAACAGAACGAGCTGAGACGAAAGGAAAAGGCGGCATCTGAAAAACTCAGTGCGCTTGAACGTTTAGGCGTGGTTGATCAGCTCAGTTCAATCGTCGTACATGAATTGCGTCAGCCACTGACGACAATCCGAGCTTTTCTATTTGGAGCTAAGAAGAAGGCAGAGAAGGGCGTTCTAACCTCTGAAGAAGCTCTAACTGTTTTTGAAAAAATCGAAGCTCAATCCAATCGCGCTCAAAGGATCGTGGACGATGTACGTAAGTACGCAAAGCAGAAGGCAGGGAAGTATGAAAAGTTCTCGCTTTCGGCCGCTGTGGATTCCGCACTAAAGGACTTCAAAGACTCCGGCTCTTATTTCGGAGCTCTACAGGTGGCTGTCAATGAAAACATCACCATGCGAGGGAGCAGACTTGAGATTGAGTTGGTAGTACACAACCTCTTAAAAAATGCAGCTGAATCAATTAGCCAGCATCAACGTCGCCATCCTTTAATTTCTATTGCTCTGTCAAAGGAAGACGATAAGGCTGTACTTATCGTTTCCGACAATGGAGGAAGCTTAACGAAGTCTCCGTCTAATGTTCTTTCCTCCAGCAAACCGGAGGGCCTTGGCTTAGGCTTGTTAATTGTTAAGGCCATTGCTGCTCGCCATGGAGGAAACTTTAGATTAGATGTCGATGATAAAAGGGCAACGGCTTGTTTGACTCTTCCAATACCTGAGGACTTAAATGAAAAGTGACAATGACAAAATCGTCCCTTTAATCCGTATTGTCGACGACGATATGGACTTGTTGGAAGGCTTAGCCTATATGCTGGAAGGAGAAGGCTGGGAAGTTAAAACATATCCGACGGCAGAATCTTTTCTTGTTTTGGATGATTCTTCGAGACCGGGTTGTCTTGTCTTGGACTATCTAATGCCGAAAATGAACGGCGTTGAACTTCAAAATCGTTTGAAAGAAAAAGGCTTCTCTCATCCGATTCTCTTCCTAACTGCTCACGCGGATCTTGATATGGCGATATCCGTGTTTAGAAAAGGAGCGGACAACCTTTTGAAAAAACCGGTTGATCCGCAAGAGCTGATCGATGCCATTTCTGAAGCCATAGGGAAAGATTCAACGGACCAAAGTCAGGGAAATATAGAAGAGTTGAATAAGCGTTATCAATCTTTATCGATGAGAGAGAAGCAAGTGCTGGCACTTGTAAAAGAAGGACTGACGAATTTTGAAATTGCTGAACGGCTTGGATTAAGTGAGCGTACCGTCGAGAGTCACCGCTTTCATGCCTATGGGAAACTTGGCCTTAAATCGAAGACGACTGAACAAACTCAGTTGAAAGAAATCCTTTCGCGACTCAACCAGTAATTATGAAGACCAGAGTGTTTTAGAGGAACTTTAATTTTCTCCTCTTAATTATTTCGCATAGGAATTGACGTTAACCTTAAATTTTAGTGAAAGCAAATGCTTCAATCTTCTTATTTCCCTAAAAGAACTTTGAGGTTAATAGGCTAACAATACATATTCAATTGATCGAGATAGCATCCAGATTTTCTCAATTCGCAGATTGATACATGTTGAAATTCTTTATGGTGGGTAATTTATTTCTGAGAGGTGATCTATTTGCTACAATGCCTATTAGTCGGTATTCAACTATTTTTACCGCCAGTTTGATAACTAGACAGAACATTCGACAATTTTTGTCAACTTTTGATTGACAAGATAGTTTAATTTTTTTAACATTGACCGTGAAAAGGTTGCTGAAAGGCAACTAGGGCTGGTCGAAAGACCCTGGTCCTTCACAGGCGGGATTGTGTCCCGCCATTTTTATTTATGAAAGAACTGAGTACTTTTATTGATGACTCGGGTGATTTTGGGAATTTTGAACCTCATTGCCGGTATTACATCGTATCTTTCGTATTCCACGATCAAGCTGTTGATATCTCAAGTCAGATCTCAGTTCTTGATCAGAAATTAGATAACTTAAACATCGACCACGTTGTCCATACGGGCCCGATTCTTAGGAGAGAGCCTCCATATAATCCCTTGCTAATTCAAGAGCGAAAAAGAATATTAAACGCCTTTGTTGCTTTTCTAAGGCATGTAGATGTTTCTTTTGTATGTTTTTTGGTGGATAAAAAATATATAAATGACCCGATGAAATTAATTTCGGATTTATCTCGTCAGATCTCGCAATTTTTGCAGCAACGCACTTCTTTTTTTCACTCTTTTAATGTTGTCAAGGTCTATTATGACAACGGACAGACTGAATTAACAAAAATATTGGCTTCTGTGCTTCCAATTTATCTGAACAATGTGGTCTTTAACAAAGTATCACCCAAGGACTATAAATTATTCCAAGCTGCGGATTATGTCTGTACATTCAGATTGCTGAAAGAAAAATTGGAAAAAGACTGTCTGACAAAATCCGACCTAAAATTCTTTTTGGGTAAGAGAGAACTAAAGAAAACTTATTTAGCGCCTCTTCTGACGAAAACATTCCTCTAACTCTCTCCGACTGGCATGGAAGAGAGGAAACTGTTAAATAAGAAGTTATCCAAAGAAGGGCGCTTTAATTGGATCTAAAGTTTCGGAGAGCCTCCAAATCTTCCTTCCTCATAAAGTTTCTGCAAACTTGAATCATTCCTTAACCCTTCAAACTCGACGGCATTCACCAGTTGCGAAGAGAAGTCTTGCCGCCGCTCCACGAACCAAATCTCATCTCTGCGAAGACCGGCTCGCCGAAGTAGGTTGGTATCATGGGAGGTAAAGACAAGCTGCTTCCTAGTATTTGAGCTTACATTCTCCAAGAATCTTCTCACGAGCCAATAATTGATTTCCGTGTGTAATCCATGGTCGATTCCGTCAATGACATAAACGCAGTTCTTCTTGCTGAGCAAAAGATCGTTGATGGTCGGAGCAAGGTCAATAATTTTCCTTGCGCCGGTGGATTCCTCTTCTAAAGGAATCAAGTATTCTTTGCCTGATATTTCATGTACTGCACTGAGCTTGCAGAAAGCTAAATCTCCGTCTTTGTAATGTGCCAATATCCGTCCGCCGCTGGTTTTTCGGATGAGTTGGCTTCCGCGACAGCAAACAGTTGAAAGTAGTTCGTTTCGCTCATAAGGAGATAGACGTAAGGCTGACTCTGAAACAGGAGTGGAAACAAGGGCTGATATTCCAGTATCGGTGTTTTTCAGAACTTCAGACAATAGGCTGTTCCACGAACCATTCCCACCGACATCTAAATCGTAAGAAACCAGAAAAGAATCCGGATAAATGACTTTAAGTTCCTCAGAGAACCATCTGAAAACTTCTTCAAATGGTTTGAATTTCATTGAACTCAAAGTCGTGAGAAGCGGGATGGTACGATCCGGAGAACGATCAGCGATGCACTGAATGGCGTCGTGAGAATTAATACTCGGATTTATCTGAACCTTGTCCTTCTCTCGAAGATACAGAGTCTTTTCGCTACGGCTGTTCCTTTCAATTAGTTCCTCATACAAGATTTCATCTTCGTTGCATGCAATTTTGAATTCATAGATCAGCTCGTTGACAAGGATTGAAATCTCAAATTTGGAGATCGGATTTTTATCCTCGGAAAAGTAAAAATTCCGCGGTGGAATTTTTCCCTTAAGCTTTGGCGTTGTTACCAATGTCTTAAGGAAATCCAACGCGTTGATGAGATTGCTTTTGCCTGAAGCATTGGCCCCATAGATGGCAGCCAAGGGAAGCAGTTTCAGTCTGAACTTAGGAACCGATGCCAATGTTTTGCTGTTTGTCCTCTCTTTTCCCGCGACCATGGAAAAAGTGGCCATCTCTTCATAAGAGAGAAAGTTTGATAACTCAAACTCAATAAGCATGATGTTCTTTGCGACTGTGATGGTTAAATTCTCTTTTGGAAATTTAGTGTTGCGTATAGAGAGATTTTATCTCCTATAACGTAACAGAAGTCTTTCTCAAGGGAAGCGCCCTTAAGGTCTTTCTTCTTTAAATCCTAACTACAGCCGGAAGAAACGGAGATCTCTATTTAGGTATTGTTGTAATTCCTTAGGTCTAACTTTTCATATTCAGGAAGATGAGGTCTGATTTCCAACAAATCCTTCCGTTATCAAACGGTAATGCGCTCAGTCAATCTTTTTCTATAACTATATGAACTCACGGTGATTTTTTCTTTAAGATGAGAGGAGAAATCTTCGAGAAAGGAGATAGAAGTGCGCAAACTTGCTGATCTAATCTTTCAAAGGGACCGACTTCGAGAAGAGTTGTCGAAGATTGAAAAAGAAATCTCTGTCCTAACTCAGAAAACACCCTCTCTTAATCTTCCTTTTGCGCATGAAATACCCAAAGATACGGATCAAGAGAAACCTTCCGATTCCGCACCATTAACGCCGCAGCAAAAGATTTCGCTTTTCTATGACTTGTTCAAAGGAAGAGGCGACACCTTTGCTGAACGATGGGAATCCTTCTACGATCCGCAAAAGGCCGGATATTCTCCGATTTGCATCAAACGTTCCGGCGAATGCCAGAGACCGTATTCGCTCTGCAAAAACTGCCCCGATAAACGTTACAAACCGTTCACACCAAAAGACGTTGAACAGCACCTTTTAGGAAACAAAACGGTTGGAACCTATCCGCTCGTGAATGGTCGATATTGTCCTTTCGCTGTCATTGATTTGGACGAGGATGATTGGAGAAATGATGCCAAGGCCATTCTTGAGTGTGCTGAGAAATTGGGCATTCCGGCTTATCCTGAAATATCACGTTCAGGAAAGGGTATCCATGTCTGGATTTTCTTCGACGGCTTGGTTTCTGCAAAAGACGCAAGGCTACTCTGCGATTCTTTAATTACCCTGACTCAGAATCAGATTAGAACTGAAGTCTCTTTGTCTTCCTTCGACCGCATTATTCCGTGCCAAGATGTATTGGATACAAATCAACTTGGCAATCTTGTCGCGCTCCCTCTTCAAAAGAAGCGGCGTCCTAATGCTTCCGTCTTTGTGGATCGAAATCTACAACCCATAAAGGATCAATGGCAGCTGCTGAGAACGGTCCGCAAACTTTCCGGTGAGGAGCTTTCGGAATGGCTGGAAAATTACGGTGTAGATGAATCCGGAAACGTGACGGCAGAAAATGACTTTCCCTGGGAATCGGCTAAACTGCGGCCAAAGCTAAAAGCAGCGGCCGAAGAGATCACTGTTGATGTCTTCGATAAGATTTATTTCCGGCTGGCAGATTTAACTGTTGGTCTCAAAAATGCGCTGACTAAGTTGGTCACATTCCACAATCCGATGTTTTACCAGCTTCAAGCTTTGAACAAGTTTGTCGGACGAACGCCTCGGTTTTTGACAATGGCCGAGCCTTTCAATCGAGATTATTTCTGTCTTCCCAGAGGCGTCTTAACAGAAATGATAAATCTCTTGGAAGAAAACGATATTTCTTTTGAATTGAGAGATAGAAGGGTTGCCGGAACGAAAATTTCCATCAAGCTCGACCTTAAACTTCGGGAAAAGCAGAAGAAAGCCCTGAAGGCACTCCTTTCCGAAGACCAGGGTTTGCTGGTTGCATCTACGGGATTTGGCAAAACCATCGTCGCTGCCGCTTTGATTGCTGAGCGGAAAGTTTCAACATTGATACTCGTCAATAGAGTGGAGCTGGTCCGTCAGTGGCAAACAAGACTTCAAACACTCATTGTCAGCGACGCAGAAGTCGGAGTATGGTACGGGACTAAGAGAAAAAGAACCGAAGAGATTGATATAGCATCCATTCAAAGTGTGGAAAGAATGGATGAAGAAGAGCTAAGGCAGTTTCTATCGTCTTATGGAATGCTTATCGTGGATGAGTGTCATCATGTCGCTTCTCCTAATTATCAAAGAGTCGTTTCATGCTCTGCTGCTAAATATCGATACGGCTTATCGGCCACTCCGGTCAGAAAAGACGGAAAGGAAAAGATAATCAACTTTCTGTGCGGCCCTGAACTAATAAGAGTCGAAGAGAATTTATCCGCCAAATGTACCTATCGAGTTCTAGAGTTTGACGGTCTCTTGTATCCGTTTACAGAAAAGACTACATATGCACAGCTTGCCTCGATGCTTGCAGAAAACGAAGAACGATCAAGGCGCGTCGTAGAAGAGGCCGTTTCTTTGTATCAGGAGGGAAGAAAAGTCCTCCTTTTGACGGAACGAGTAGCTCATCAAAACAAACTTGAAGAGATGTTGATAAACGAGAATGTCCTTTTCTTTAATTTTCAAGCTCGATTGAAGGCCAAGGAAAGAGAGGAAATTCTTTCGAAAATCTCTAAACTTCCCGCTAACGAACCTTTTATACTGCTAGCCAACGGAAAGTTGATCGGAGAAGGATTTGACTTGGAAAGGCTGGACACCGTCATCTTTTCATTTCCATTCTCCTGGAAAGCAGTTGTCACACAGTACATCGGCCGCGTAATGCGTCGCTCACCGTCCAAGAATCATATCCTCCTAATTGATACCGTGGACAGGGGAAATCCGATCCTGGAGAGAATGTTCAGGAAGAGGCAAAAAGTTTACGAAGCGTTAGGCTTCAAACCTCAGGATGCTCAGGCTGACCTTTTTGTTCGTTAACAGGAGCAGTGCTGTTGGGCGGCAGGATTATTCTCTGCAGGCTTAATGCTCGTTTCTCGCTTTTGACCATTCCTGTTGCTTTTTCCGGGTTAAAGAACTGATGCAATAACTAATGGTTTAGGGGCGATTGTGTTAAAAGAGATTCTTCTGTCATCCTTCTTTATGAAAAGTTGGAGCCAAATCCAATGGTAAACAATTGGGTTATCGCCATGGGAACCCTAAATGGCATTTACACTTATCGCTCGAATTTTGAAAAACCTTAGATTTTCATAGAAGAATCTAAGAGGTCAGCGGATTACCACAGGTGCAATCATGGGAAAAGATATAGATGATCTCATTGACCAACTCAGTCTTCAGCAGCTGAAGAAACTGGTTAGCAAATACGCGAGATTAGATAGGCAATTAAGAGACGAAATCCTTTCGACAGCACCTGTCAGGAACGCCTCCTTTAACGGACTTATATTGGAAGAATGGAGGCGAAGGGTAGAAGAAGCAATTGTCAGAGATCTTAAGGGTGAGTTAGATGATTACTACAACCAAAAATTCGTCAATTGGGATTCAGCGGTCGCAACTTTGGCAAAAGCTGTAAAAGATTTACAAGTACGAAATCAATCAAATGATGTTTTCACACTGTTGGACGAAACTGAAATACGAATCGCAAAAGAGTCGGAATGTGAGTTTGTCGAAGATGAGTATGGCACCGATATCTATGTTGAGTATGAGGACGTGTCCAAGAAAATTAATAAGTTGAGACATCTTGCCAAAATCGAATCTGACAAAACCGACCGGAATTATTTTTAGTCTTGTCTAAAGCAGCAAAAGAAGGCGTCAGGATTTCCGACGCCAGAATAGACTGCTCGAATTCCTGTTAGAGAAGACGAAGATAACGGCTCATACGATCTTTTAGCAACAGCGATTAGAAGCCAAATAATTAGGATTTTCAAACAAATAGCAGACCAGCCGGAGATCCATGCCTCTCCGACTGGTCAATCATTACTAACTTAGTGATTCAAAGACTACTTTGCTGCCTCTGCACCGGCAATCCTTCCGTACACTGTCGCCATAACAAGTCCGGAAATCCCGCCGCCGCCAAGTCCTGCCTGATAAGCCAAGTGGCCTGTGACGTCGCCGGCGGCATACAGTCCCGGGATAGGGGTGCCGGCCGTTGTCATGACTTGAGCCTTCTTGTTGATTTCCAGTCCCGAATAAGATGTGTAAATTTGGGGCTCGCATTCAAATGCGTAATAAGGTCCTTTATCAATCGTATCCAGCAGCTTGGTGCGGTTTTGATATCTGTCCTTACCCTTTAACACGTCTTCGTTGTATTCCTTAACGGTCTTTTCAAGGTTTTGGTAGTTGATGCCTTCTGCTTTTGCCAGATCCTTTAAGTTGTCGAACTTGTCGACTTTTTGCTTGTCGAAGAAAATCTTCAAGCTGGTGTCTTTGTATTTATCAACAGCCTTGGAGTCAAGGATCCAATAAGCGAGTTTGAACTTGTTTTCGACCATCTTGTGGTTAACAGCAAGATATCCCCGAGTTTCATCCTGGAAGCGTTGGCCGTTCTTGTTGACGATGATCAAAGGGACTTCAACCAAAGGCTGTCCGATGGAAACGTTGCTGTGCGTTCCGACAAAGAGCATGTTCATGCCGAAGCCGTAATGTTCAACAATGACATTTGCTCCGACAGCAGTCGCGGCCTTAATGCCATCTCCGACATTGAGCTTGGAACCGTGAGACTTAACACCCCTTAAGTATGGATGGTATTTTTCAACCATCTCTTTGCCGTTGGCAAAACCACCGGTCGCAAGTATTACACCATGGTCAGCATAGATTGCGTACTTGTTTTCCTTGTTATTTTCTACGATTGCACCGATGACTCGGGCATTCCGTTTTTCACTTTCAGTAATCAGGGAAATAAGTTTAGTATTCAGGATAATTTCGACGCCGAGTGATTCTGCTTTTGCTTGCAGTGCTTTGATGGCTTGCGGTGAGCCGACCCTATAACCCGGAGCAAAATAATGAACACGTTTGCGATTGCCTATGGCCTGAGCGGGCTGATCTGTAAACTTGACGCCTAAAGATTCAAGCCAATCAAGATCCTTTGGACCTTGTTCATAAACCAACCGGGCAACGCCTGTGTCTCTCTTCAGAAAACGATTCAGCTTCAGTCCTCTTTCAAGGGAGTCTTGCCAGTTAATTTCCAGGGAGTCATCAATTCCGGCTTTTTTCTGAATCTTAGTGCCGCCAATCCAATATCCTGAGCCGGAAAGGATGGAGTGGCCGCCTAAAAATCCGCCTTTTTCAACCAATATAACTTTCGAAGCTCCGCTTTGTTTTGCAGAGATTGCTGCGCACAGTCCGGCCATGCCGCCGCCAAGAACCAAAACATTGGAACGCACGTCCGAACTTCCTGCTGCGATTGCTGTCATAGGTATAGATGTCAAGGAAAAAGCAACGCCTGCAGAGATTTTAAAAAATTGTCTTCTTTGCATAAAATGTCTCCTTAGGTGAAGAATACTTACAGATTAGTGGTCCGTAGTTTTTCTACCTACCGCTTTTACACAACCTATATTGCACTTTTGCAAGTTAGAGGACTGACCGATGCAGCCCAAAAATAATTTATTAAATTTGAAACTCTTGGAGAGTCTTGAGCGCACCGGCAACTTAACTCAAGCTTGTATTGAAAATGATTGCGACCTGTCTACGGCTTCCAGACAATTGGCTGCCTTAGAAGAGGATTTGGGGATCAGCCTCCTTGATCGAAGAAGAAAGCCCATGCAGCCGACAAGGTTTGTGAAAACTAATCTTTATTTAATCCGTCGAATTATTCGTCTCCACGATGAATTATTGGAGGAAGTCGCTAAAGAATTAAGCAGTCGAAACGACAAGTTCATCCGATTCGGTCTAACAACGAGCGCAATTGTTCACGGAGTAGTTGGCCTGATAAACAAATTTAATACTGAATATCCTGATATTGAAATCCAATTGGTTCCGGATATGGACCACACTTCGGTTATGAATAAGGAAGTAGACATTTCCTTAGTGCCTTACGAACCGAAAGAATCTGAGTTGACAGTTCTTCCTATAGGCCAGTGTTTCACGCTTTTAGTGGCTTCTCCTGCTTATCTCGCTAAACGGGGCGAGCCGAAAATAATCACTGACCTTAATGATCAGGGTCATACGCTTTTATTAAAGCGCAAACCTTTCTATCCGGAGGCAGAAGATCTCGTTTACGGGGACTTCATTTATGATTTTTATACAGGACAACTGAGAAAATTAAAAGGCATTAAGGAAGGGGCATCTTGCAAAAAGGGCGCCGGAAAGGTAACAACGAAATTTGTCGGTGATCAAAGCGGTTATATTTCTGCTCTTTCAGGAGAAGGGATTGCTGTTGACTTGCCTCTTTCTTTTATAAAACGTGACCTTATGGGTGGTTCTTTAGTACCGGTTCTTAAAGGTTGGAAAAGAAAACCCTGGAGCCGAAATCTGGTTGTCCATAATGAAAATTCACATTGGGAGGAGCTCCACACATTTGCTCGCTGGTTTCAACTGCATGAAAGAATTGACTCTCACCAACGGTGGAATGAGATGTATCAGTTCTGTGAAGTCCCAGAAGAGGCTTATGCCAACTTCTAAAGGCACAGAGGTATCTGATTATTGATCCGGAGCGGTTCTTCTATGCGTAATCTTATTGGTCCGTTATTTCTGTTAGTTAGCTGCTTGCTGTTCAGTATCACCGGAACATTGCAGCAATTGGCACCCGAAGGACATACTCCGGTCGTAATCACCGAAGTGCGCACGCTCCTTGGCTCCTTAACCATATTAGCTTGGTGTCTATTGAATCATAGGCTACCTTCTAATTGGTCAGCTGTTCCGTGGAAGCCGATGCTAATCGCGGTAGCTAGTGTGTTGTTGTATCAGCTGTTGTTTTTCTACTCGGTTGAAGAGGTCGGTGTAGCTGTTGGGTCTGTTGTTGCAATAGCGACAACTCCTTTGTGGGCGGCTGTTATTGCATTCTTACTTTTTAAGAAGAAGCCTTCAATTTTTTGGGTTATCGCCACGGCACTGGCAATTATCGGTGTATTTATGATTAACTTCAGCGGAGGTTTCCAGTCTCAAAGCGCAGACTGGCGGCTTTTACTCCCGATTACCGCAGGCCTTTGCTACGGTGTAGAAATTATAGCGGTTGGGCAAGTGGTTAAGAAAATCGATCCTGAAGCGACAATGCTTCTGGAGATGGGTCTAGTTGCAGTCCTGCTTTTGCCGGTGACATTTCTTTTTCCGACAGGCTGGATTTTTACAACAAGAGGAATTTTGGTTTCTCTTGGCTTAGGTGTAGTAACTGCCGGAATTGCCTACCCGTGTTTTACCTACGGTATTAAATATACATCTCCTGTTGTGGCTTCTACATTAGCATTGACAGAGCCGTTGATGGCGGCCGCTCTTGGAATATTTTTTCTTCATGAAAATCTCTCTATCCCCATGGGTTTAGGCATGTTGAGTTTGATGGCATCTGTCATCGTTTTAATTTTTGATAAGCCGTCTCAATCTTCTTAATTATTCTCAAGGTAGTCACCAACCAAGTTTTTAGATCAAAACTGTTTTCTAAGAGATTTCGGCTTCTAGTTAATCGGCTTTTCAACGTAGAGAATGTCTCGGCCCTTTTCCTCTAAAAGGATTGAAGTAAAGAAAGTAAGGTCAAAAAAAATACAAAAGCCGGAACAAAATCCATAGGAGTTTTATTCCGGCTACTACAGGAATGTGGTTATTTAACGTTTAATTCAATCTTGTGGCATTGAGCGCACATGTTGACAGACGGCTGATGACCTTTATGACATTCCTCGCAGGGTTGATCTCCCATGTGTGTGTAATGGGGATTGGGCTTGCAATCTTTGGTCTTTTCTTTCATGACTTCAAAACCGCCGTGGCAGCTCTGGCATTTCTCAGTAGGAACGGCTAGGGCAGGAGGATTTTCAGAGTGGCAAGCTAAACAGTTCTGACCCTTCTGAACGTGTCTCTCTGCTAACGGCGCGGAATTTTGAGCAAAAACAGAGCAAGAGAAGAAAGCTAAAATGCCCACGAAAAGAGAAGTAAGTAACTTACGATTCATTGTTTTCTCCTTATTTTCCGTTAATCGCGTGTCTTGCGGCAATTCGACCCATTGCTATGCCGCTTGTAATCTGGCATCCGGGAATATCTTCGGCGTACCAAAGACCTCCGGCGGCATTACCGGCTGCGTAAAGGCCTTTGATAGGCACATCGTCAAGATCAACCACTTGGCCGTGCTCATTAATTTTTGGACCGCCGAAAGTCGCAGCAATACCGCCGCTCATTGGAATTGCGTAGAAGGGAGCAGTAGAAACTGGGTGAGGTCTCTTTCTGTTGTGAGGAGGATTTAATTGGGCTCCTTTTCCTTTGGCGATTGCATCGTTAAATTCTTTGACGCTGGCAACTAGATTCTTCTCGTTAATACCTGCTTTTTTGGCCAACTCAGGGATGCTGTTTGCTTCATAAACGGGACTGTTAAGTCTGTGGAAGCGATCTAATAATTTCGTAAGAATGTTGTCTTCATCGTTGGTTTTGATATCGCAAATGATGAAAGTTCTATTATCCGGAGTTACTTGCGGTAAGAGTTTTGAACGAATGGCTTGTCCAAGGCTTTCATCTACGCAGCGTTTGCCGTCTTTTCCAACGATCATTCCATAGGCCGAGTTACTTATTCTGGCAGGATTTGCATGAGTTTCGGGGACAATCGGACCTGCGTAGAATTCCGTCATATTTACAAGTTTTGCACCTAATGGGCGGGTCATAAGAATATTTTCTCCCGTATTTCTCAGAGAACCTCTCAGATTCAGTCTTGCAGCCCATGGGCCCATGTACATCACTCGCATTTCTTCATTTGCGGAGAAACCGCCGGTCGTAATTATTACTCCCTTTGTTGCCATGAAAGATTTAACACCGTCAGGTGTCTTAGCTTGAACGCCAGTTACGTTGCCTTCAGGATCAGTAACGAGTGCGAAAGCTTTCGTGTTTACTAAAAGTTTGACACCTTCATCTTTTGCTTTTTTGAGGAGTTTTCTCATTAGAATGGAACCGCCTGTGGTTCCGTCAGTCGTCATAAAGAAAGCTCTTGATAAATTGGGTGCAGGTAAACCTTTCTTCAAGGTGAGTGGAACGCCCATATCAATAAGCCAATCGATACTTGGGCCAGACTCTTTCGCGAACGCTTCTATGACTTTCTTATCCCCGACACCCTGAGTTTCGTGCCAAGCATCGTTGACAAATTTTTCCAGTGTGTCTCCCGTCTCTTTTTGATAGCGACTTCCGACTCCGCACAGGCGTCCGGAAGCGTAAAAAGTGTTTCCGTCAGGGCGCGGCGCTTTTTCTAATACGACTACGGAAGCGCCTAAAGACCTTGCTTCAATGGCAGCTGCCATACCGGCGGCTCCGGCTCCGATCACTACAAAATCAAAACTATTGGTTTTGCCTGTGGATGGTTCTTGAGCTTGGACGATTCCGGAGGCGCTCATAGCTAATCCGAAGGACCCGAGACCGAGCTTAAATAAATTGCGTCTTTGCATATGCTCTCCTTGAAATTTTTGTTTCAAATAAGACTAAATGAAATTTTAATTACGTAATAAATTTTTCATAATTAGTGTTTTTACTGAAACTATTTGATGTAACGCTATAAATTCATTGAGTACTTGTTGGATAAAATGAAAACAAAATTTCAAAAGAGGGAAAAATGCAGGAAACCGAATTGGCCAACGTACCTAATTTTTTAAAACTATTAGAAACAAAGTCTCAGAACCTCTCACGCCAACATAGAAGAATTGCCAATTTCTTGCTTTATAACCACTTAGAAGCGGCTTTTCTCAATGTCGCTGAACTGGCAAAAAGGGCAGGTGTCAGTTCAGCCACGGTGGTAAGATTTGCTACCGCTATGGGGTTTAACGGTTATCCGGCCCTACAAAAAGAACTTCAACAAATTGCACAGGGTTCTATTGGAAAACATGAATTTCTAGCAGTGGAGGCCTCCGGAAATGAAGACTCTCTCTCTGGCACCATAACGCAGTCGATGAGGGCTTTAAAGACCTTTTCAGAAGAAGTTGACATTGAAAGGTTTGAAACGGCCGCAAAGATCTTACAAAAGGCGAGAAAAATTATCACTGTAGGCCACAAGGCAAGTTTTGGAGTCGCGGTCCATGCTGCTTATGTAATTGGTAAAGTACACAAGGATGTACGTTACTTCCAGGGGACTGATGAATTCGATGCGTTCTCCGTTATAAACGACTTGACCCAAGAGGACGTCGCATTGGTATATGCAGTGATTCATTATCCTAGGTCGACTCTTAAGTTGATAAGGCTTTTAGCCAAGAGGGGCGTAAAAATCGTACTTATATCGGATTACCGAACTTTTGAAGAGGTTGAGTTGACTTCAGTATCTTTACTGACTCCGCTTCTTTTTCAAGGTTTTCTAGATATTATGACTCCGATGCTTGCTCTGACAGATGCCTTGGCCTATGAGCTTTACAAACTTGATGAATCTTCAGCCCGAAAACGTCTGAAGGAATTTAATGAATTTAATGAGCAAGACGGTGCTTTCCTCCAAATTTGCCGTTTTGCAGAATAAATCTGAAAGACTTATCCCAAGGTGAAACGCTATGACGATTGGCAGATTATTCTTAGTATTGTCTATTGTCTTGCTGGCCTTTTTTGGTAAAGCCCAAATCATTGAGGACATAATAGCTCGACTCCAGTCCTTTAATTATTTTTTTGCGCCTCTTTTAATCCTTTACTTGGTCTCGGTGCTTGAAAGAACGCTAGATAAATTCGGTTTTATTCATTGGATAGAAGATTATTTGGAGACTAGGAATCTAAATCGTCTCTCCTATGCTGCTATTCCCGGTTTAATAGGTCTAATTCCCTCGATTGGAGGCGCTCATTTTGCTTGCTCTATTTTTCCTGTTTCTGCTAGGAAAAAGCTTTCAGGTTGTAGGTTAGCCGCAATTAATTATTTTTTTAGACATTTTCATGTATACAGCAATCCATTAATTGCCGGGACTGTTTTAGCTTGTTCGATTACAAATACTTCATTATGGTTCCTCGCGCTAAATTTGCTTCCTCTGTCAGTGCTTACCTTTATATCAGGCTGGTACTTCTTAATTCCAAAAAGAGACGAGAATGAAGAAGTGAGGAATGTTGCCAGAATTAAGTTTTCTCCTAAAACGATCTGTCTTCTTGTGCTGATTACAATTGAAACTTTAGTATTCTTTTTTCTTGATTATAAGATTTACCTCTGGTTGATCATCGTTAATCTTCCTTTAATTATCTCATCTCCTGCAAAAGTTTTGTTTGCACTAATACCAACGAAAGATAATATATTTCTTTTTTCTGAAGTCGCTTTTATTTTAATTTTTGCTTCCGTAGTAAATTCATTGGGCATTAGTCAGATTCTCACCGATTTTATTTGCAACAGTGGTACTCCCTTGTGGCTGGCATTTTCCTTAATCACCATTTTACTAGCTTATATTACAGGGATAAGCCAAGCATATGTTGCGATAATTATGCCACTAGTGAGTGTGATCTCTGGTGAAGAATCTATTTTAGTTTGCTGGTTGCTGGCACTCGGATTCTATGTTCAATATTTGACTCCTTCGCATTTGTGTCTGGTTGTGTGTGCTGATTTTTTTAAATGTTCAGTTTTGAATTTAATTAAACAGATATTCCCTGCTGTAACAATGGCTTTTTTATTTTGGTTGTTTTTATTTATTTCTGTTTATCTAATATGAATATTATCTTAAATAGTTTAATATCTAAAAATAGATGGTTTATTAAATATTATTTAAATTATTGGATGTAAATTAAAATTATTTAGGATAAATTATTATATTTTAATTAACTTGTAAATTTGTATTGTATTTTAATTTATAAGCAAATGGTTTATATAATATTAGAGTGAGAACAAATCCCCATAACAGTTTTAACTTAGACGAATGTAGGTAAATATTTTTATATATGCATATTTCTTCTAATTTGGTTGGTTTTATGAATTGTGCAAAGTTTATTAAATCATATAGTAAATAATTTCAAATTAAGATTGAAATCTTATAACGGCTCGTTAAAACAAATATTTTTATAAAAATAATATGGGTCTAGGTTGGTCTAATTATTTAGATGTCTCTATATGGGTCTTAATTCCTTTTACAATAAATAGTAAGTTAGCTTTAAGGAACCTCTGCACAAAGGTGGGTGATATGTTATAACTAGCACATTACCGAAAAGTGTGACTATGAAGATTAAAGCCCCCACATTCGCTGATTTATTTGC
>ERZ1643249.1134-NODE-1134-length-27404-cov-65.987787_pt1 | contig 27404 bp, 33 predicted proteins | sample MGYA00579263_ERZ1643249 | MGnify/ENA primary metagenome ERZ1643249 (study PRJEB29033, sample SAMEA4952264) | chicken gut metagenome | biome: Broiler Chicken; feature: Gastrointestinal Tract; material: Caecum | place: Ireland | collected 2018 | study: Broiler...
TCAAGGTTTTTATTATATTTTGAAACAAAAAAAACAGGTAGTATTTGACACTACCTGCGGAATAAGGGAGGCAATGTAATGAAACTCCATGCGTCGGGAGAAGATTACCTGGAGGCTATCCTTGTTCTCCAAAAGAAAATGGGCATGGTGCGTCCAGTTGATATTGCCCGACACATGGGATTCACCAAGCCGAGCATCACCCACGCCATTACAACACTGCAGACCGGCGGATTTGTCGAGCGGGACGAGGACGGCTTCATTCGCCTGACCGATGTGGGCCGCGAGGTGGCCGAGCGCACCTATGAGAAGCACTGCTTTTTCACGGAAATGCTCATAGAGGCCGGCGTGGATCAAGAAACGGCTGAGGCAGATGCCTGCCGGATGGAGCACGCCATCAGCGAGGACAGCTTTCAGCACCTGAAGGTCAAGCGCCAGGGATAAATCTTGTTTAGAAAGGGCGGGCGGAGAAATCAGATCTTTGCCCGCCCTTTTTCTTTGTGTTAAAGCTGCAAAATTTTGATGGAAATAACCGCCTGATGGGAAAAATTGCCGTTCAGTCAAAATCCAGCGATCTTTGCCATTTACACTTAATATGGCGTTTTGAAACCATAAATAGATAGAAAGAACGGGAGGGATGTCTATGAGACGGAAAAATCAAAACAGCAGAGGTAATTTCAAGTTACAACAGGCGGTCTTATTCCAAAGAGAATGAGGCTGCCTTTTCTTTTATAATCCGACAAAAATCAACAAAGTTTTCGGAACAACACTGCACCTAAGATGATTGGCAGGCCCGCCGCCAGCCCATAGCATCGGCGGGCTCGTGTGCAAAGTGTGGTCCAGATGGCAGGGAGCCAGAAGTGCATGATGGAAAGATGGATCATGCACATAAAGAGGTTCGTCCATCTGCTTACATTTCGACACACAGCTTACTTTACAATACGGTTCTTCCGCCGCCCTTTTCACGGGAGTAGGCGGGAACATCGCAAATCGAGCGATAAGCCTCCTCCTGCGGGCGCCGGAAGTCATGACGGACTTCTTTATGTGTATCACTCGGCCGGCAGCTCACCTTTGCGGTGTGCGGCCGGCCGCGTTTCTTTATATGGCAAGGCAAGATGCCCGTTAGTTCGGTGCCGGTCTCCGCCAAAGGTTCAAGAATTCCCTTAAAATTCTTGAACTATTTGGAGGATAAGGCCATGTGGCAACGAAATAATGGACGAGCAGAGGAAGAACTGCAAATCAAGTTTACAGGTTACTTAATCCAGGCGGTCAGGCGCACCCAGCGGGATTATCTGAAGGCCCTTTATGCGTACAGCAATCAGGAGACCTTGACGGATACGATCTTTGCCGTGAGCCAGACGCTGGAGCAGGAAGTGATGGAGCGGCTGCCCCTCTGGGAGAAAATCGAGAGCAGTGCGCTCCTGTATGCCTTGAAACAGCTGGACGAGCGGGAACGGTATGTGTTCCTGGCCCGCGTGCTGGACAAGCGCCCATTCGATGTGATCGGTATGCAGCTGGGATTGTCGTATAAGGGCGCGGCCGCGGTGTATTACCGGGCCATTCGGAAGTTGAAGAAGAGCATCGAGGGGGTGAACGGATATGACATTTGAACAGATGCTGCGGCGAGCCAAGGGCGGTGACCATGAGGCCATCACAAGCATTTTGCTCATGTACCGGCCTCTGCTGCTCAAGTACGCCGTGATCAACGGCAGACTGGACGAGGATCTGTACCAGGAGCTGTGCATCACGCTGATGCGGGCGATTGACCTGTTCCGGATTTAAGTCTATGAGAAAGGCCCTGAGATCGCTGTCTCAGGGTCTTTCCCGTGGGCTTAAAAATTGACTTGCCGCCCGGGAACACCTTGCGCTGCAAGCTGTTCCCGTTCAGCAAGTTTACAATTCATCTATTCCCAAAAGTAGCCGGTCATAGTATAATGAAGCCAACGACAAAGCTCAATTTAGGGGGATATAACAATATGAAAAACAATAGATACTTAACTATTGGCTTATTAACAGGATTTATTGTCGGTGGTTGCATGGGTGTATTGGGATGGGCGTTTCTGCAAAATCTTTTTGCTATTCCTATTTGTGCGGGTATTGGAATGTTGATTGGAATTGTTATAGGTACATTGATTGATTATGGAAAAAATCATCAAGAGAAATAGCAAAAAAGCGTTATGCTTTTATACTCATCGAGCCACCCTGATCCAAACTTTCAAAATTGAGTACCAACCGTCCACCGGCAGCACCACCGAGCAGGAAATCATTGAGGCTCGCTGCTAATTCAGAAAGATTCGCATTGGTCTGGCCTATTGGAAACAGGCCTGTTCTGTGTTATACTAAAATCAATGAAGGGGGTGAAGGCGCGATGAGTCCATTGGAAAAGAAACGGATTGCAGCGGTCAAGACGGCTGACGCGATCAACGCCATTGAGGGTGCGCCGATTTCCAGCTATGCACGGTCACTGTCTGCCAGCTGGGCACGCGGTGAGTTGACGGGCGAACAGATGAAGCAGGCATTGCTGGCACATCACCGCCGGATCGCGGAGCAGGAGCGTCAGAGCCGTGTCTGATCCATACCTGTATGAAGATGTGCCTGTCTTGAAAAACAAGCTGGACATCAAAAATGAGAAAACACTGGATCGCATCGAGGCCGAGCAATCCAGAGCCAATATGATGCTGTTATACGAACAGGGCTTTCAAGACTTTTCTCCAAATGGCCTACGGGAGATCCACCGATGCCTGTTTGGCGACATTTACGAATGGGCCGGCCAGTACCGCATCATCAATATCGAAAAGCGGGAGAAACTGCTGGCAGGTCGAAGCGTTTGGTACAGCAACGATGACAGGATAGAGGAAGATCTCGACGAGGCTTTTAGGCGGCTGAGAAATACTCGCTGGGATGGCATCAGCCGGGAACAATTTGTTCATCAGCTTACCAGCCTCTTTCCGCCAATCTGGCAGGTGCATCCCTTCCGGGAGGGCAATACCCGAACGGTTGTAATGATGATGACCTTTTTTGTGGAGCATCATGGATACTTTATGGATCAGGAGCTGATGGCTGCCAGTGCCGGTTATGTCCGCGACTCCTTTGTGATGGCCTCCCTGGATCAGTTTTCAGAATTTGAGCATTTGGAGCGCATTTTGCTGGACGCTGTTTGTGATGAGCCGATTGATTACAGTGCGGAAAGCCTGGAGGAGCCTGCCGAAGTACCGGAAAAATATCGCAAATACCAGAAGGAGCCCTATGTGCCGGAGCCGTATTACTGGCGTGAGGAATGAAAGAAGCGCACAGCGGAAGTAGATCCGTTGTGCGCTTGCTTCATTTTGGTGAGGTGCCTGGGGCAACGAATTTGTAGCCGTGGCCCCGCACTGTTTCGATGATACCGGCCCCCAGCTTGCGGCGGAGCTTGTAGACCATGCTGGAGATCCCCGTCCAACTGGCGTCAAAGGAGTCCGCTGCAACGGCCTCATAGATCTGGCGGGCAGAGAACACCTGCCCTGGCCGGCGGGCCAGCAGGAGCAGAATATCAAACTCCATCGGCGTCAGGTCCACCGTCTGGCCGGCCTCCCGGACCAGCCTGCGCTGCGGGTCGATTTGCAGAGAGCCAAAGAGCAGCGGGGCGTCTGCGGAGGCGGCCACCGTGGAAAAGTCTGCGACAGACGAAAGGGCCGATATTGCTTTGCTAAAAAGGGCTTCTTCATCGTCCCTAAACGATAGAATTATAAACTTCCCAAGCAGCTCACCTCCAGTCATTCAAACTTCGCCCGCTTATTATCTTTTGGATCGTGCGGGGCGAACCATCAACAGGACGATGCCCGTGGCCAACAGTATGCACTGAACGATCAGAACTGCGGCCGGCATAGAGAAGGCGGGGTCTAAGGTACCAAGTGCTAGAGGGTACTTGCTGAAAAAATGTCCGTTCCAGATTCCCAGGGCGTCGGGCAGCGGCAAGGCCATACACAGGAAGGGTACCGCCATCCACACATACACCAGCCAGGGCCGGATCTGCCCCAACAGCCAGCCGCTCCCCAGTGCGAACACAAGGGCGGGCAGAAGGGTCGCCAGGGCCGGGAGCAGGAGACTGCCCCAGCCGTACCAGCCAAACATGCGGCCGTAGAACACTGCCGCCTCTCCCATGCACAGCAGACTCAGCAGCACACCGCCCGTCAGGGCTGCGGCGCACCGGACCAAAGCATACTGCTTGGGCGGCATCGGTGTAGCATCCATGAGAACTGCCGCCCGCCGGGCTTTGGGCGAGGTATAGAAGGTCAGAAAGAACAGCATTCCGATCCACAGCAAGGGCAGCATTCGGGAAAGATAATCTCCAAAGCTCCAGGGGGAGAAGGGGGCGGTGTGGGATACCCCCAGGATGGTTACGGCATGGAGTACCAGCGCCCCGTAGAGAAGCAGCACAACCGCCAGCCCGATAAAAAACTTGTTCCACAGCAGCCTGCGGCATTCATATCGAAAAATCTTACTCAAGGTTCAAATCCTCCTCCGTCAGCCCGCAGGCATCTAAAAATTCCTGGTAGGTCAGATAGGGATACATGGGGTCCAGCTCCCGGTTGAACAGGTCATGGAGAATCTGATCCATGGCCTCCTCGCCGCCCACCAACTGCTCCGCTTTCCAAATTTTCAGGGGCATCTCATTGTACTGCCGAACCTGAGACAGACTGTTGGAGATGGCAAGCTGCACCTGCTCCGGCAGCATCTCCAGATATTCAGGATTGCGCACATAGAAGTTCAGGTAGTAGTCGTCCACCGTCCGCTGCCACTGGTCGGTGTAGTGCTCCCGGGCATAGTCCTCGCCGTACAGTTCCTTGACGATACGATAGGTGGTGTAGACGGTCAGGCCCTCGGCAGACCAGGGGCTGGTGGGATCGGAGGTATCAAACATGTTTCCCAGGCCCCACCACTGATGGACCAGCTCGTGGATCATGACCTCACCGGCGCCGCCGCCTTTTTCGGCGTTCCCCAGGTTGGCGATGGTGAAGTCCGCCTCGTCCAGCAGGCTGGCCCCGCCCACGGCGTAGCCGCCGCCGGCCACCCGGCTCTGGATGAGCTTCAGGGTTTCGCCGGCGCCGAAGGAGAGTGAGCCATAATGCTCGGTGCAGTAGTCCACCACTTCCTTCACCGCGTCCACGGCTTTGGCAGCCTCCATGACGGCCTGATGCTTGCGGCCGTAGTAGAATTCGATGGTCATGCCCCCGGCCTCGATCTGCTCACAAATATAGTCACCGGCATACAGAATGCCGCCGGCGCTGTTGGCCTCATAGCGCCAGGTCCTGGTGCCGTCCTCATTCTCTGATATGACCTCCGCCTCGCTGGAACTGAAGGGAATGGCAATCATAGAGGCGGGCAGGGTGATCTCAATCGTCGTGGGATAGCCCGCCTCTCCGGGCATAACATTCATCACCCGGGGCGAGAGGGCCGAGTTCTCCAGGCAGAGGTATTCCCGGCTCAGCTCCTTGCCGCCCTGCATGGTGGGCAGGCTCTCCTGGGGGAATCCGCTGTACTCCATGGTCAGCTCCACCTCCTCCTCGGCGGGAATGGTGACTTCCAGCCGGGCCTCGTTGTACTCCTGGTAGTCGCTCACCGTGAAGGGAACATCGGCGCCATTGGCTTTCACATTGGAGATCGTGTACCCCGGGTTGATGCCGAAGGAGACGCTCTGCTCCTGGCCGGAAGTGTTCTGGAACTGGTAGGAGGCCCGGCCCGTTACGGTGCCGGCATCGGTGTCCGGAAACACCTGAGCGGTGCGGCGGACAAAAGTGACGCCCTCGGCATAGGGGATCTCATAGAAGGACATCACCGTTAAATCCGGGTTGCTGTGGTCGATAAAGGGCTGGGCGGCATAGGCGGTGCCGGAACAGGCCAGCAGCGCCAGGGCGATCACCGGGCGGTAGAGCCGCCGGACGCTCCGGGCAAGGGAGCCGAACACGTCCTTCCCATACTGCCGGATGCAGAGATAGGAGACTGTCCAAACCCCAGCCAGTGCAAGGAGCCAGGTGAAACGCATCCAGGCCACCGACCGGAACACACGGAAGTTGGAGAAGTCATCGGACAAAGCCCACACGCAGGGATTGAGCCAGCATAACTGCCAGTCTGCCGCCCACACCGTCAGGCTCAAGGCGCAGAAGGCGATAAACAGGACGATGGACAGATCCGCCCGGCGGGTGAACTGGTAGGCTGCGGCCGCCGCCAGGACGCCCAGGGGCAGCGCCAGCCCCATGAGCAGCAAATAGGCCAGCACATAGTTCGCACCGGTGAACACAGAGCCGATCAGCCCCGCACTGATGGGCAGCCAAACCAGCATCGTGAGGCCCACCGTCAGCACCGCCGCGGTCAACAGGGCCAACAGGCGGGTCAGGGCGGTGGTCAGAGGGGACACCACCGCGTCGGTGAGAATGTCCACCCGGCTGCGGCAGGCCCGGTCCAGCTCAAAGATGGTCAGCAGGCCGAAGAGGATGGCGCCGGCCACACCGCCGGCAATCGCGGGGTTTGCCAGATACATGGAGAGCATGGTGGTGGATGTGGCGGGTTTGTAGAGTACCAGCCCCAGCACCGGGGAGAGGACCGCCAAAGCCATCATCAGCCAGGTCAGGCGGCTTTGCAGCAGCCGCTTCAGTTCCAGGGGAAAGAGCCGCATTGTCTTCATTGTACCGCCTCCCTGGAGATCAGATAGAGGTAAGCGTCCTCCAAAGAGGGCTCCTCCGCCTGGGCATAGGGCGGCAGCTTGTCCGCCACGGCCCGGCAGCGGATGCCCTGGCTGGTGTTCACCCGGGCGGTGATGTGCAGCCCCTGCTCCAGCGTCTCATCCTTCTCCCAAAAGACGCCCACATGGCCGGCAGCCGACTGGATCAACTGCTCCGGCGTGCCGGTGAACAGGATGGTCCCGTGGTGGATGACCACGATCTGGTCGCACACCGACTGCACATCCTCGATGATGTGGGTGGAGAGAAGCACCAGATGCTCCTCGGCTGTGCGGGAGAACAGGTTGCGGAAGTGGATGCGCTCCTCCGGGTCCAGTCCCACGGTGGGCTCGTCAAAGATCAGGAAGGGGGGATTCCCCAACAGGGCCTGGGCGATGCCCACCCGCTGGCGCTGGCCGCCGGAGAGGGTGCGGATCTTGGATTTTGCCTTTTCTTCCAGATTGACCGCCTGTATTGTCTTTTGGATCGCGGCCTTGGGATTCGCAATCCCCTTGAGTGCGGCCATGTAGTCTAAAAACTGGGTGACCGTCAATTCATCGAACAAACCGAAGTCCTGGGGGAGATAGCCGAGACTGGCCTTCAACTGGCTCTCGGCCTTGCTTAACGGCATCCTGTCCACCAGGATGTTCCCCCCGGTGGGCTGCAGGGCCGCCACCAGCAGCTTCATCAGGGTGGATTTGCCCGCCCCGTTGGGGCCCAGCAGCCCGATGAGGCTGGGGGATTTTAACTCCAGGTTCAGCCCCTTTAAGGCCTGCTTCCCGCTGGGGTAGGTCATACTGACATTTTGAATCTTGATTTCCATATTGTCGGATTCCTTTCTGCTTGGGATGAGGAAAGAATACCAGGGCAATATGGAGTGAAGATGGAGGGAATTTGTGATTTGTGTGGAGAAAGGCAGAAAACGGGGCAGGCCGGCCGCCTGCCCCGTTCTAATACTATAAAAGATGTTTTTTCACCCAGTTATCCAGTAAGGCCATCTGTTCCTCTGTGTGGAACCAGTGCTCGCCGCCCTCCAGAACGGTGAGCCCGGCGTCGTGCTCCGCCGCGAACCGCTCCACGGTCTGACGGGACACCAGATGGTCGCCCCCGGCATAGAGGATTTCCGTGGGAACCTGCCAAGCGATGGGATGCCCCCGCACATAGCACAGATATTTCCAGGAGAGGGTTTCTCCAAAGTTTGTGGGAATCTCCCCCTGCTCCCGCAGCGCCTGCTCCGACACGCCGGCCCAGCTCATCATGTCCAGAATCAGCCGCTCCATGTCCAGCACCGGCGACACGAACAGCGCCCTGTCCGGCGCCTGATCCTGAAGGGCCAGCATGGTGAAATAGGCCCCGATGCTGTTGGCCAGGAGAGTGATGTACTCATACTGCCGGCGGGCCTCGTCATAGGCGGCTTCGATCTGGGGCGCCGCCTCCCAGGGAAGCTCCCCCTGGTAGTCCACCCCCAGCACCTCGAAACCGGGGCAGACGGCCCGGAAGCGGTCTGCCTCCCCGGCGCTGCCGTCCTTGCCGTGGACATATAAAATTGCGCGTTTCAAACCTGTTCACCTCCGTCCTCAGCCTGTGGGCTGTCTGCGGCCATACGGTCCATCTGTTCCTGTACCTCGGTAAAGAACCGGGACAGGTGGAACCCATCCGCCACCGCGTGGTGGATGTTCATGGTCAGCGGCATGACCAGCCTGCTGCCCTCCGCCTCGTACTTGCCCCAGGTGACCACCGGGGCCAGAAAGTCCCCCTGGTCAAACACATGGACATCGAAGTGGCGGTAGCGCACCCAAGGCAGGCAGGACACATCGAAGTGATTCGTTGGCTGCCCTTCCACCACGCCCCGAAGATCCCGGTACTTCTCCCGGTCCTCCAGGAAACGGGCGTGGAATGCCTGCAGGTCCTCCATGTAAGGCGTAACCAGCTTGGTGAAGTTCCCGTCCCCCGGATGGAAGTGGGCATAGCTGGGGGAAACAAAGTCCCAGCGGATCAGGTTTCCATCCTGATCCCAGCCCAGCTTGAACTCCTCATGGGTGTTGATTACCCGGGACACCACCCAGATCATAGCCGGATAGAACTTCATGCCGCGCTGCTTGACGAACCGGACCAGCGGCGTCACATCCATGTCCACCGTCAGGCTCATGACCATTCGCATGTGGTCCATATAAAACTGAAACAGATCGCCTCTCGGCCAGGTGCTGAAATCAACCTTTTTGTAATTCATCTCAATACTCCTTTGCATGATTGTTTTTCCGTTTCATCATGCAAGGCCATTGGGATGGGGTATTTCCGTTTGCTCCATACAAGCCATCCAACTCAAGCCTTGCATGGAGCCGCATCAAGTCCGCGCTTCATTCGTTCACCTCCTCAATGAACCGGGCGCAGGATGCCCTTTCCGGCAATCCGGAAACGAGATGTTTTTCTTTCCGGATATCTGCCTTGTAGTCACAGGTGTGAATCAAAATCGTCTGTTCCGCAGGCATCCTCACTTCCATTGAATTATCTATGCTTATCCTATCATATTCCCGGCGGCAAGTCCAGAAACAGCATCCGTTTCAAACCGCACTGCAGCCCGCACCCCGTCCTCTGTATTCTCGATGGTACATTCCGCCCCATGCCGGGCCAAAATCATTTTCACCAGATACAGCCCCAGGCCGCTGCCACCTGTAGCCCGGTTCCGGGAGGTTTCTTCCCGGTAGAATGCCTCAAACAGATGAGGCAGGGCTTTTTCCGAGATGTGGGCCTCGGTGTTCTCCACCGTCAGAGCTGGGCGGCCGTCCAGCAGACCGCACCACACCCGCACCTCCGCCCCCTCCGGCGAGTAGAGGGATGCGTTAGAGAGCAGATTGCCTGCCACCCGGCCCAGCAGAGAGGCGTCCCCGATGACAACGATCCCCGGCGTCAGATCCTTTACCAGCCGCTGGTTCCGCTGCTCCAGAAGAGGTGCGTCCAGGGCAAGCTGGCGCTCGATCAAGGCGGACAGCTCCACGGGCTCCCGCTTCACAGCCACAGAGCCGCTTTCCATACGGGAGATCGCCAGCATCTCCTGTACCAGATTTTCCATCCGTCCCGTTATCCGGAGCGAGCGAAGCAGGTACTTGTCCCGGTCCTGATAGACGCCAACCCCCTCCAGCATGCCGGAGAGCTGCCCCTTCAGGATGGTCACCGGAGTTTTCAGCTCATGGGAGGCGGCGTTGAAGAAGGCCATCCGCTGGCGGTCCAGCTCCCGTTCCCGTTCCACCTCACCCCGGAGCGCCTGATTGGCATTCTCCAGGTCGGTGAGAGCGGTGTCCAGCCGCCGGGCAAGCTGATCCAGACTGCGGCCCAGTTTGCCGATCTCGTCCCTGCGCTTTTCACCGCATTCCCAGTGGAAGTCCAGCTCCGCCATCTTCCCGGCAATCCCGCTCATGCGCACGATAGGCCGGGTGATGTATCGGGAGTAAATCAAGGCGCACAGCAGAGAAAATACCAATAACACCATCAAAAGCCAGGGAGCCATCTGAATCAGCGCCCGCACCGCCAGATTTTCCACTTCGATCCGCGGGGTGACATAGAGGGTATAGCTCTCGTTCTGGCCTGCAAACACCACCTCGGCGGTAATGGTAGCCTGCTCCGACATGGTGACCGCTACCGTATCGCCTTCCCGAATGTCCTGGCTGTGATAACCGACGGCGCTTTCCTGCTCTGAGGTGGTGACGATCATGGTATCATCCTCATACACAGCCTGCACCGTCAGCTTGGCTCCTGTGTCCACCAGGCGCCCGTCCGGTCCCACCAGCATGGCGTTGGCCCCGGAGTCGAGAACGAACTCATCCAGCAGCTCGCCGCAGTCCGCGGGAGTCGTCTCCGCCAGTTTCCCCACCAGGGCGTCCACCTGAGCGGTCAGGTCATCATTCACGACGGCGGTATAGGTGCTGGGGGAGGCCCAGGCGATAAAGCTGAAGGTAATCGCCCCGGCCGCGAGCAGGACGCCGGCGGTAATGAGAAAGATTCGGGCTGTCAGGCTTTCAGCGATCCTCTTTCGCAGCACGGTAGCCCACCCCCCTTACAGTATCAATGTAGTCCCGCCCCAGCTTGTGGCGGAGGTTTTTGATGTGGCTGTCCACCACCCGTTCGTCCCCATAGAAGTCATAGCCCCACAGTTTTGCCAGCAGCATCTCCCGGGTGAACACACGGCCCGGCGCGGCTAAGAAGGTGTGGAGCAGCTCGAACTCCCGGGCGGTCAGGTCCAGAAGCCGGCCGTCCAGCAGGGCTTCCCGGGTGTCCAGATCCAAAGTCAGGTCCCGGTAGCGCAGGCGGCTATCCTCCCCAGTGTTTCCACGGCGGCGAAGGATGACCCGGATCTTTTCCAGCAGCACCGGCATGGAGAAGGGCTTGGTCACATAGTCGTCGATGTCCATGCCGAAGCCCCGGAGCTGCGATTCTTCCCCGTCCAGGGCGGTGAGCATCAAAATGGGGACCTGTGACTGCTGGCGAATCAGCTCGCAGACCCCAAAGCCGTCGATCTTCGGGAGCATCAGATCCAACAGAACCAGGTCGAAAGGCTGTCCGCCAAACAGGGCCAGGGCTGCCACGCCATCCCCGGCCACGGCGGTCTGATAACCGGCATCCTCCAGGTAGGCGCGTAGCAACTCCTGAATATCCGGCTCGTCTTCAACAATTAGAATGCGTTTCATTAGTAATCACCCAACCGAAGTATATCATGGGATTGTGAATTTATCATGGAGAAAAGAAAGTAACCATAAAAGAAACGCACAGCGGAAGGAGATCCGTTGTGCGCTTGCTTTATTTTAGCGAGGTGCCAGGGGCAACGAATTTGTAGCCGTGGCCCCGCACTGTTTCGATGATGTCAGCCCCCAATTTGCGGCGGAGCTTATAGACCATACTGGAGATCCCCGTCCAGCTGGCATCAAAGGAGTCTGCTGCAACGGCCTCATAGATTTGGCGGGCAGTGAACACCTGCCCTGGCCGGCGGACCAACAGGAGCAGAATGTCAAACTCCATCGGCGTCAGATCCACCGTCTGGTCGGCCTGCCGGACCAGCCTGCGCTGCGGATCGATTTGCAGAGAGCCAAAGAGCAGCGGGGTGTCTGCGGAGGCGGCCACCGTGGAGAAGTCTTCGACAGAAGCAAGAGCCGTTATGGTGTTCGCAAAGGCGGTATCCTCGCCGTCGCTGAAGGATAGAATTATAAACTTCCCATGTGGATCACCTCCTTCTCCTAATAAGTATTACGCAAATAATACTGCTGGTAATCCGTTCTCAGGCATTAAAAACGCAAAATAGGTAAACGCTCCAAAACATAATGTGGCTAATAAGAGTGCAATTTTCCCTAACAGCGGTGTTTGATACTTTCTCTTAAATAGCAGAATATTTAAAGCCAGCGAAACCGCTACAAGGAAAACATCTAAGATGAAATTACTCCACACAATGAACTTATCTGTTCCCATACTGCCCAAAATAAAAAAGCCAAGTACGAAAATAACATAATTAACACAAATCCAAATCGTTATCCTTTTGGCTGATAATTTTTCTTTACTCATAAATGTCCTCCTTTTCTAACGCAATGGCTTGCTTGATTTGCAGAACATCATATTTTAGTTTTATCCAGCCGATGATAAAAAGAACCACTGAGATGCCTGTAAGAATTATTAAATAGCTGAAAAAGCCTATAAACAGATGTTCAAACCAACGCCCTACAACGGCTGTTGGTACCACTCCGATTGTCAAAGTAAGCAAGTACCCAGCTGATTGCTTTTGTGGCGACCAATCCATGTTTTCGGTCATGGAAAAGGCAACTCCACTTGCCATCCCCAACCATAAGAATGTTAAAATTTGCAAACTCCCTGAAAGCAACTCATTTCCATATTCATTTACCAGCGCAGGAATAGTAAAGTAAAATTCACCTGTTCCCAGTTTCCAAGAAAGCAAAATTGAAAACACGAGATAAGCGAGGCTCCCGCACAGTAATCCCAAAAGGCCATATTTTATAGCTTTGCTCATTATAATTGTCACCTCAGATTCCTAAAGATTTTTTGATTTTTGGAATATATCTCCTTGATACATAGACACAAATATCACCTGAAAGTCGGATGCAGACCCTGCCTATAATACTCAGGTCAATGTCTGCGATTTTCCTAATATTGACGATCTCAGAGTTAGAGATCCTCAGAAATTTCTGCTTTCTCAATACATCCTCTATTTCATATAAGCGATATTTAATAAGAAACTCTGCATTAGCTGTTTGAATATAAACTTTTTGATTTAAGGCGAATATCCTTAAAATATCTGCGACTTTAATTATATAAGCTCGGTTGTCAATGTATCCAGTAAGAGTAGTGACGGTGTGCTTATCAAAATCCCAAATAACCTCAACCAAGTCGTTTACAAACTGGGTTTTCTTTTCGGCAGTAATGAGAACCTCTACATCCTCAACACATGGGTTGACCTTAACATCAACTTGCAAATTATCACCTCCATAAAGATTATACCTATTCGAAGTGGCTAAATCCATATTTCGCATATAGGTGGTAGTGAATTTGTGATGGGCGGTAAATTTCCTTCTTATACCTTCCCAAAACCGGGTGTTTGACACAGATTACAGGAACGCATTGTAAAAATCAAGGCAATTATGAAAACAGGCCCCTATACTGACGGAGCCTGTGAGAGATATGGATGATACTTATTCTGCACATTTTATTTATTAAGCGATTGATTTTCCTGTTTTACATGTAATTTCTTTTCTGCAATGGAGAAATATTCCTTTAAGATAGGATATGTTAAGTTGTCCGGCAACGCATCGAAAAAACCGATTTCTCCCATTTCACTATAAGGTGGGATTTCACCAAAAGAATATATTGTGGCAAAGTAAACCTGACCATTCCCTTTATAGTGAAACCCGTTTAATTCCATATCAATGTAATAATCGCATAATGGCTCTATATCAAATTTGATACTTCCAGTTTCTTCAAACAGTTCTCTTTTTGCAGCCTCTAAGGGAGATTCGCCTGCCTCGATCCAACCGCTGGGGTGTTCCCACGTTGTTCGATGTTTATGTTTGCAAAATACCCACTTTCCTTTATGTATTGCCATAATATCAGCGGAAAAATAGCCATTAAGAGTATTAAACGGATAGACTTTAAATTCCATATTATCGTCTATGACAAGTAATTTTCTCATTTTGCTTTTTATCTGCTCCTTACTGTGTTTTTTATATCCCACTATGACCGTTGCAAACCCGGCAATCCACAATATTTCTAAGCAACGGAGTTTCCGGCGCTTAACTCAAAGTATAATCTTCATTTTAATGTTCCTCACTTTTTCTTCACAAAGTGGCTCCGGTGAGAAGGACAGAAGCAACGCTCTATATGCCCTATGCAGCAATATAACTGGTCAGGATGGATGCGGTTGTGATCAGCATGAAACAAACCAAGTACACCAGAACCACAGCAAATTTGCTGAAAAATATGCTATTTTATTAACTGACATGATCCAGAGCTGTTCGAGCATAATACCTTTATTTTTTCGATGAAATCACAATCTGTTTTACAGCAGAAATCTCCGCCATAAAGCCTTGCCTTTTGTTTGAGTACATGGTCGTCATCACCAGACATAAGCAGAAATGGAATGGTTATGCCCTCTTGACGGACTTTTTCAAGCAAATCTAATCCTGTGCCATCCCTCATGTTGTAATCAGAGCAGATCGTCTCAATTCCTTTTTCTTTGTCGCCCAACACCCGCAGAGCGTCTTTTACCCCTGTTGCCTCGTAAACCTCAAAATACTTTCCCAGAACAGAGGCCAGCAATTCCAGATAATCTAAATTATCATCTACAACAAGTATTTTTCTCATCCATGCTTCCTCCTTGCCAACAACTATCTATTTGCAATTTTAAAGGAATCAGCTTACATTCAGGTGAATTTTAGCTTACAGTTTAGTAAGGAAGGAGCTCTTTATATTATTGAGTTCTATTCTATCGCTTTGCAAAAGAGAAAACATGAGTAATTCACGCAAACAATAAATGCGTGAATTACTCATGCCTTATTCTTTCGAGTTCTTTATACTTAAAGAGGAACTATGAAAGGAGCGAATGTATATGAGTACATTATTACAAGTTATGGATGTAACCAAAATTTACAAGAACCAACCCAAGCCCGGCCTCGATCATGTATCTTTTGAAGTTAAGCAGGGCGAATTCTTAGGCATCATGGGTGCTTCCGGTTCTGGAAAAACAACCCTCCTGAATGTTTTATCTACAATCGACATTCCGACCAGCGGCCATATTATCATGGGTAAAACCCATATTGAAAAGCTGGGACAGGGACAGGCCGCGGATTTTCGCAAAAACAATCTGGGCTTTATCTTCCAGGAATATTATCTTTTAGATAGTCTGACAGTACGCGAAAATATTGCCGTCCCGTTGACTTTGCTTCACAAGCCAGCGCAGGAAATCGACAGGAAAGTTAAGGAGCTGGCTGAACTGTTTGGAATTGACTCCCAGCTAAAAAAATATCCCAGCGAATTGTCCGGCGGCCAACGGCAGCGTGTGGCGGCAGCTCGCGCAATGGTGAAACAGCCTCCGCTGATCTTTGCGGACGAACCTACCGGCGCACTGGATTCCAGCTCCGCCACCGAACTGCTTACTGCATTAACAGAAGTCAACCACACCTTGGGAACCACAATTCTCATGGTTACGCACGATCCCTATGCTGCCAGCTATACGGACCGCATCCTTTACTTCAAAGATGGACATATCATCTCTGAACTACAACGCCACGATGCTGAACGGCGGCACTTCTATGAGGCTATCATGCAGGAATCTGCCCGCCAGGACGAGAAGCGGTAACTGGGGGTGAGCGTATGAATTTAGCGACAATAGCACTAAAAAATCTGAAACGGAACTTTTCTTTTTATTCCCTGTATCTTATGTCCGTTTCTTTCGTTTTGATGGTTTATTTCTGCTTTACTTCTTTTTCTCTGAATGAGATTATCATGGAAAAAATCTCATCGGATGGCCGTGTAGAAATGATGTGCAGCGTAGTCGCTGTATTTATCATGGTGTTTGTTGTATTCTATATGTTCTACTCAAACAATTTCTTCATGCGCCGCCGAATGAAAGAATTAGGCATTTATGCTCTGCTGGGATACCGTAAAGGGGATATGCTCTGCCTGCTGACCATAGAAAATATTTTCGTCTGCCTTGGCGGTACGATTGTCGGCATTTTAGCTGGAAGCCTGTTGCACATCGGCGTAACTGCGGGAATTGTTGCTTTGCTTGACTTAACGATTGATATGGGAGCCATTCCGTTTATCAATCCCCAGGCTGTCGGCTCAATCTTCCTGTTTATCCTTGCTGTGCTGCTTACCCTTACACTTTCCAATGCAGTATTGCTCCTAAAATCAACCCTTTTGGATCTGGTGCGCTTGGAAAAAAAGGTGGAAAAGCCTGTTCGCCCGAATATCGTTTTCTCCATCATCGGAATTGTTTTTCTGCTCGGTGGGTATGCCCTGGCACTGGACATGGTTCGTGGTACTCAATCTGTTTGGACAACGATTGGCTTTTCGCCTATTGCATTGCTGACTCTGGTACTGGTAGTGATTGGCACAGTATTGTCCGTTTATTCCTTTGTCCCCTTTGTATGCCAGTGTGTCAAAAATCGCCACCGTGTTCTGTACCGGGAAAATACGATTGTTGTTGTTCCCAAATTTATGCACCGTATCCGATCCAATGCAAAGTCACTAATCCTTTTGATTTTGCTGGTTGCCGGAACACTTTCCGTTTTTGGAGCAACCACGCTTTCGGTTTGGTATCCTTACAGAGCTGTGGAACGAATTATTCCGTCTGCAATCGAATACCGGGTTGAGGACGAACAGCAAAGCAAGCAAGCGCAGGCGGCATTAGCCGAAGGATTAAATAGCCAGGAATATCAAGTACAAGAAACCAACTTACTCAAAATCACGGCCACATCAGATCACCTTCCCGATGAATACAGCATTAGCGGCGAAGAAGTGCGAACACCCGGATTTGAGTGCATGAGTCTGACCGACTACAATGCTTTACTGAACAGCCAGGGAAAAGAGAGTTCGATTTCTGAGCTTAGTGATGACGAATGTGTTTTGGTGAAATACCGGCCTGACCCTGAAAACTCTGATGTCGGTGCTGTTTATCATCTGAACATTGGTGATGGAGCTACAACAGATGTAACGGTTGTTCAGACCACCTTGGATAATCCGATTGGGTTTGCCAATAGTGTTGCTACGCTTCTTGTCTCCGACCAGCTTTATCAAACCATAGCAAAGGGACAGTCTGAACAGATCACGGTTGTCAGCATCAATGGTGGAACGACCCGTACCGATGGGGCTGCCTATACGATTTTGAAAGACGCTATGCCTGAGAACATCTATCTTGCAAGCGCATGGCAGCGGCAGACTGAAATCATCCAACAGAACAGCTCTACCTATCTGCTGATTGCATTTGCCACCATTATCTTCCTGATTGCTACCGGCAGCATCCTCTATTTTCAAAACCTGTCTGCCGTCACCTATGATCGGGATGATTACAACATCCTTCAGCGTATGGGATATAATAGGAATATGATAAAACGCTGTGTCCGGCGGCAGATTCAGATTTATTTTGTGATCCCTTATATGATAGGTATGCTGCACAGCATTTTTGCCATTATATGTTACAAATCGGCATTGATGGACGATGTGCTGGGACGGGCAAGTGAGGTTATCCTGCCCATAGCCCTGGCCATTGGAATTTTCTCCATCGTTTACTTTATCTATTATCAGGTAACAAAACACTCTTGCTATAAGGCAGCGATAAACTAATAGTGCTGCAGGCAGCCGGCATCCAGTATGGGTACCGGCTGCCTGCGGTTGTCAGGACCTTTCACTTCCTTGCGGATATGATGCAAATGAAGTAAAATATATTAGGATAGGAGGTGCTTCTTTGAAACGAAAATATATGGTAATGCAAGGCTTAATGATACTCAATCAGCTATTGCTTATCGCATTTCTATGCGTAATGAATACTATCGGAGCTACTATACCAGCAGAAAATATCGTTCATATTGTACTTCTGACATTTCTGTTTTGGGACGGATACTATATATCCGGTAAAAACATAAAAGGGAATCCTGTCCTATCACAATTTGCAATTCTCCTGGTGCTATTTGGATGGCATTTTGGATTATCTCTATTTGGTTCATACCCCCTTGCAGACACGGCGTCCGTTGTTATGCTTCCGATTTGTTTGTATCAACTGATGAACTTTGTGCAGGCGTTTCTTTTTCAGGGAGCCAATTACAAGGGAAGAAGGGTATTCCTGTCCGGGACAGCCATCCTCTGCTTTACAGCAACCCTCAGTTTTTTTATTGACAGAGAATCTTTTTACATTCTCTACAACATTCAATTTCTGGTTTCCTTTGTTTGGTGCATTGCTATATCCGTAATTCATCGTAAACGAGTATGGTTTGTTTTGAGGAGTCAAAGGAAACAGCTGCTATTTTCAGCAATCTTTGTTCTTCTTCCGTTTATCTGCTACATGACAGCTTTTTCTCGGAAAGAAAACTATGTTGAGCAGATGGGACTATACCTAATCGTCATGCTTACATTTGTCAGTATCCACAGCATTATTTTTCGGGCGAATCATCAGCAAAAGCCATTTTTTTCATTAAGCTGGCCTACAACTGCCGTTTTTCTTTTGTTGTGCATTGCCAGCTTCGTACTGATTGTATGGTTGTTTGGTTTGCCCATTTTAACCGCGATTACGCTGCTTTACTTGCTCGTTTTTTGTGGACTGCTCTATCGCCTGCTGTTGTTTTGGAAAGCGAGCAGATCAGAGAATAACGCCTCCGAAGCCGTTCCTTCATTTTATGAATACACAATAGCGCAGCTTAAGCATGAAGAAGCATTGCGAAAAGAGTTTACCAATTACCTGCACGACGATATTTTACAGGATCTTCTTTCCATGAAGAATCTGGTGCGTAAGGCTGGGCAGATCGAAATTCAGCAGCTATTGGAAGATACGTTGCGAAAACTCACATCTTCCATACGGTCCCAGATGCAGGCATACCATCCCAAATTACTAAAGAACTTGACATTCAAAGAGAATCTTCAAAGTGTCCTGGACTCTATTACCAATGATAGTGATACCTTGATTGCCCTGGATTGCAAAGACGATATTTTTTTAGTGGAACCGTACACAATGCTGATCTGTCGGTTTGCGAGAGAGTTGGCTGTAAACGCCCTCAAACATTCCCATGCTGCAAGAATTGATGTAAGGCTGCAACAGGAAAATGACATGATTATCCTGCAAGTGTCAGACAACGGAGCCGGATTTTCAACCCCTCCCGAAGATCACTCCATTCATCACGGACTTGCCTCCATTCAGGAGCAGGTATCCTTTTTGAATGGCAAAATGACAGTCAAAGAAAATCCAGGGGGAGGAACCAATATCAGCATCTTTATTCCCATGAAAGGAGATGAATCCTATGCGAGTTTTGTTGGTCGATGACCATGCGCTTTTTGCTCAAAGTTTGGCGATTGTATTATCAGACTTCCCATCCATTGAACAGTTTTCAAATATCAAATCCGTTGATGAAATAGAGGCAAAGATTGAAAGGGACAAGCCGGATATTCTTCTGATGGACATCAATCTTGGAAAACTGTCCGAGGAAGATGGTCTGCTCCTGGCACAGAACCTTTTACAAAAATATCCCGACCAAAAAATTGTAATTTTGTCGGGATATGATCTGCCCGTTTACCGGAAAGAAGCTGAAAAGCTGGGGGCAAAAGGTTTTATAAACAAAGATATTGAACCCGAAGAACTGCTGCATATTCTGGAAGCAATAAATAATGGCTCCACCTACTTTGAAAAAGATGAAACCTATATAGAGGAACTAACAGAGACCGAAAAGCAAGTTCTGCTTCTGCTGGCCGGAGGAACTAAAAGGAAAGAAATTGCCGAACAGCTTTTTATGAGTGAGAGAACGGTATCCAATCATTTGCAGCACATATTTGAAAAATTAGGGGTTTCTTCAGCAGTAGAAGCTATCACGAAAGCTATTCAATTAGGCTATATTCCACCACTTTAAGGACGACGCAATGAGATAATCTTCTGGTCAAAATAGTCCGAAGTTTGTTTATGCCTTAGCCGTCATCGCCTTCCAAAGATAAAGAAAGGGACTGCCGCATCTATGATTTCCCATTGATGTGGCAGTCCCACTTATATATACTGTTAAAAAGCTATTACTGTGCGCTGATTGTATCTACAATGGACATTTTCTGCATCTTCTTAATTGGCCCACGCACTGCCAAAACCACAGAAAGTACCATAATCAATACGATAATCCCAAGCTCCACCCAGGGGATCGTCCAAGGATCTCCCCACTTAGAATTTATCAGCAGGGCAAAGAGGACTCTATTGCAGATCAATCCCAGCACAGTGCCAACCACACAGCCGGTTATCGCATAGGTGGATGCTTCGGCGATTACCATTCTGGAAAGCTGGCGGGTACTTAACCCAATCGCCCGGAAAGCGCCATACTGCTTTGTTCTGGCTGAAACACTCAACGCAATGCTGTTGATCACATTGAATACGGTAATTAAAGCAATCAGCGCCAAGAAACCATAGAGGAACAGCCATACACAGTAATAAACGCCTAATGTGCTGCTATTATCCATCCGTTTGTCTACGAAATCAAATCCGGCTCCGTAGCTGCGATGAATCGCATTCACATCTTCGTCTGTCGCGTCGGAGGATAACTGCATATCAATGATGGTATAGTTTTCTTCCCCGGTGATCTGACGGAATGTATCTTCGGAAACAATGATAATGCCGGAATCACCGGTATTATTGAACGGGCTGGTTGAGAGAAGCCCTGTAATTTGTATCTCCACAGGCTGGCCGCCAATTTGCATTGTTACCGTGTCGCCAACCTGCATACTGTTTTGTGTATCATATACGGTCAGCCCAGTATTCAATTCACTTTGTACCGTTTCCAATAAGCCGGACTGCAAATAGTCAGAGGCCCATTCAAATTGCTGCTGCTCATACGAAACTAAGATGGCGGTCTTTTCTGCCCCATTCACCGTAACAGGCACATCATACGCAAACATCCGGCCATAAACCGCATCCACAGCAGGATTTTCTTTCAGCTCGTCGATAAATGCCCTGTTAACGGAGCAGGAATTGTCCGAGCTTACAATGGATAGGTCCGGCGCCCACGGATACAACGGGGTCAGGGTATGGTTCATAAATGTGATCGTTACAGAAAAAGCCAGGAAAAGGACGATACTCAAAGCAAAGGAACACACCGTCAGCACAAAATTCTTGCGGCTTGCCTTTGCGTGGTGAATACCGAGCGCGGTATCCACTTTGAGGCGCTTTGTATTTGCCGCTTTGCGGATCGGCTGCAAGTCATTCGCATTGCCGGAAACTGCCGCCAGCGGGGAAACCCTTGAAGCCCTCTTTGCGGGAGACCGGGCGGCCAAAAGCACCGTCAGCAATCCTACAATAATTCCCGCCACAATACTTGGCACACTGATACTAAACGCAGGCATCTCTCCGAAAAATTCAGGGCTAAGGAGCCGAAGGATAAAGCATAAGATCCATATTACGACCATACCGCTTAAAACACCCACGGGAATTGCAAAGCGGCACCAACTGAGAGCTTCTTTCCGTACCAACCGCATGACCTGTTTGGGTGTTGCCCCGATGCAGCGCATCAATCCGAAAAACTCTGTCCGCTGGGCAACATTGCTGTTCAGGCTGCTTGCGATCATCATAGTGCCTGCAAACAAGACCAGCACAAACAAAACTGCAGCAGAAATATAGACCTGCATCATAAAGGAATCGCTGCTCTGTCCAAGCAATCCGAGAAGTTTGGTGTTTTCTGAAACCTGTTCATCGCTTAATCCAAATTGAGATTTCAGTTCAGAGATCCTATTTTGGATATTCCCCGTATTTGAAAACTGGACATAAAAAAATGTATTATTTTCAGATGACTCGCCATCCGCAGCAGCGGAAGTGATTGTGCGGTATTTTTCTGTTGTGATAAACACGCCATAAGAATCACTGCTCATAAGATTTGCAGTATTCTCAACAAAACCGGATATGGTAAATGCCAGTTCGGCCCCGTCAGGCAGGTTAACGGCAATCTGATCTCCAATCGACAAGCCAATCATTTCTTTTGCATTTACCGATACCATAGCCTCGTTATCGTTCTGCGGGAAATTGCCCTCTGCGATTATGTCAGAGAGAATTTGGGTGAACAGCCCTTCATCGCTTCCGCAAATAAGTGTTTCTGTTCCATTCAGGGTATATCCCTGATCGCCGCGAAAATTTAAGACATCATAAGCAACAACAGCCTCTATGTCAGAGCGTGCAGCGATAACTGCCGCATCTTCATCCGAAATATTGCGTAGTGCGATATGCCAATTTCCCGTTTCCGCCTGTGTTTTAATGATCTGGCTGCGGACAAACATATCTGCCATGCCGAAAATGGTCGTCACCAGAAACACCGCCAGTACGATACAGAAAATGGACATCCGGCTTTGCTTGCGATGGACTTTTGCAGAAATAGGAACAAGGTCAAGATAATGCTTCATCCGTATTCCCTCCTAAATCTGTAAGCACGCCATCTGTTACCCGGAACACCCGATCCACCGAAGCGGTCAGATTTTTATTGTGGGTAATCATTAAGATCGTCTGCTGAAAGCGTCTGGAAGCCTGTGTGAGCAGATCAATCACATCCTGGCTGTTTTTACTGTCCAAATTTCCGGTAGGTTCATCCGCCAAGATCAGCTTTGGCTTTGTAATCAAAGCGCGGCCAATCGCAACCCTTTGCTGCTGCCCGCCGGAAAGCTGGTTTGGCAGATGGTGGCGGCGCTCCGTTAGACCAAGCAGCGCCAGGATTTCCTTAACTGCCGCCGGATCAGGTTTGCGATAATCCAGAAGCAGCGGAAACATGATATTCTGCTCCACATTCAGCTCGGAAACAAGCTGGAAGGATTGAAAAATGAATCCGATATTCCGCCGTCTGAAAATGGTGCGTTCTTCCTCCTTCATAGAGAAAAGATTTTGACCATCCATCAATACCGTGCCGGAAGTAGGAAGGTCCAAAGCTCCAATACAGTTTAGCAAGGTGCTTTTTCCAGAACCGGATTCACCAACAACGGCAGCAAATTCTCCCTTTTCCAGAGAAAATGAAACATTTTTTAAGGCGTCAACTTTTGCTTCGCCCTTACCATAGGTCTTACATAAATTTTGTACTTTCAAGATTTCCATATCATCAGCCTCCTTTCCTAAAGGATAACAAAGCCAGCTTACAATCAGGTGAATTTAATCTTACGATTCAGTAAGGAAGGAAACTGTGAAGGTTGTGCCTTCGTTCAACTCACTCTGAACGGAAAGCAGGCCGTTTTGACCGGTGATAATCGACTTTGCCAACGGAAGCCCCAAACCAATCCCCGGTGTTTCAAGGGAATGTTTACTCCGATAGAAGCGTTTGAAAATATGGTGTATATCTTCTGGTGCAATCCCACTGCCGCTGTCAGCAATAAAAATACGAAGTATCGCCGGTGTACGTTCCCATGAAATTTGAATCGTATCTCCCTGTTTTGTGTGGTCTAAAGCGTTTTTCACAATGTTTCCGATGGCTTCGCTCGTCCATTCCAGATCACAAAAGACCGTCTGCTCTGAATTACCTTTCAGGATGATATGCTTATTCTCCGTTTTGGCCCGGTCTGTCAATTCACTGATAGAACGGGAGATCAATTCTGTCACAGGGCAATTTCTTTTTTCAAAGACAATATTCCCTGTGTCCAGCCGGGTAATTTTCAGCATGGATTGAATCAATTCTTCCATTCGCTTTAGAGATACCCCGATCTTTTCTGAAAACTCTTTTACGGTTTCCGGGTTTTCCGGTTCATCCGCAATAATCTCCTGATACATTGTAATGGCAGCCAATGGTGTTTTTAGCTGATGGGATATATCAGAAATCGTACTTTTCAAAAATTCCTTTGCTTTATGGTCTGTATCACTTTTGGCTTGAAGCATTGTGGCAAGCTGCTCAACAGAAGCAAAAATATAAAAAATTGCTCCCTCGCTGTTTTGTGGAAGATGAAAGGAAAAATCGCCATTGATATAGTTCTCTATTACTTTCCCGGCCTGCTGATACAGCTTTTTCCTTCTCAGAAAGAAAACAAGCGTTCCGGCGAAAAGAAAAGTAAGCAAAACAGCCAAACCAATCAATACCGTTATCAGCGTGTCCCTTTGAAAGTGGGAAAGATAAGGCAGAGAATTAGCTGCCGCTTGGCTTTCAATTCCCAATTCCGTAAGCAATTCGATTCCGCCTTGACTTGTTTCTGTATTTGTCAGGGCATTGGCGATTACGTCTTTCGGAACGCCTTGTTCCAGAAGCGAGGAAGCAATGGCTTCATCATGTGCAAGATAGCTGCTTCTGACAGCATCACTCTGATCTATGACAAACAGGCCGCCCGCACATAAAGTCACAAGCGCAAAGATCGCCAGAAAAATGACATATCTGCGTATCTGTTTGTCTTGAAGGAAACTCATACAGACACCTCTTTCCATTGATACCCAAACCCGCGGGCGGTCATTAAATGTTCGGGGTGGGAGGGATCTGTTTCAACCTTCTCACGGAGCCGCCGGATATATACAGATAAGGTATTATCATCCACGAAGTTACCGTTATCATCCCACAGCTCATTCAGGATCATTTCTCTGGTGACAATTTGATTTGCGTTCCGCACCAAAAGACAGAGCAGCCGGTATTCTACATTGGTTAGATCAAGTAGCTGCCCATTCAGCAGAACTCGATTGCTCAAAAAATCTATGGAAATATCGCCACATTCAATTTCTGATCTTTTTTCTCTCTTAGAAATTCCGGCGCGGCGCAGCAAGGCACGAATACGGGAACACAATTCTCCAAGTTTGAAAGGCTTCGTAATATAGTCATCCCCGCCGGAATCCAAGCCCCGAATGACATTTACTTCTTCATCGGAAGCGGTAAGGAAAATAATTGGAATGTGTTCGTTCCTATTGCGGACCATCTCGCATATTTCAAAACCTGTGCCATCCGGCAGAGTAACATCTAAAATCAGCAAATCATATTGGTCGATGTTCTGCAGCAATCTTTTTGCTTCTGATACAGTATGGGCAACCTCAACAGCATAACCGTTCTTTTTCAGAGAATATTGCAGTCCATCTATTAAACTCATGTCATCTTCTAACAGCAGAATATTATTCGCCATTCCCTTTGCGCTCCTTTCCAAGTTTGGTTCTGCCATCAATTGGCTTTTTTGCATCTTTCGGGATTAACCAAACCCGTCCCATTTTTTCTGCTCCGGGAATACGCCCATCAGAGCAATAGCTATTGATCTGCCGGGGAGAGATCCCCCATTTTTCGCCAGCTTCCCTTAAAGTCATATAATCCATAGCACATACCTCCGATATTCATTATACTTCGCTTTCTCGAAGAATACAAGGAATTGCATAGGTATCTGTGATAAAATAGAAAGCCGCAGGCTGGGAAATCCCCAACCTGCGGCCTCGCTGCGGCAAAATCACTCTGCCGCAATTTCCCATTCTCTCAAATTGAACTCACTCAGCGGATAAATTTCCGAGGCAGATGCCTCAAAGCCAAGCGTAATATCCCCGTTGCTGTTGACGCCCTCCAGGACGCGCTCGATAGCGCCGTCATCATGGCGCAGCAGCATTCCGACTTGAATTTCTGTACCATGCTTGTCGTAGTATCTCAGCCGCATTACTTACCTCCAACAGCCGCCTTATCGTAATAGTGAACATAGACATTGTAATCCCGGAACCGGGTGATCAGCCGAATCCAGATATACAGATGGTCGGTTTCGGAATAAAGGTTGAACTCTGTCGCCTCGCTGGTGGCCTGCGTGTACCTGCAGAACCGCCGCATGGTGTCCAGCGTCTTGAAGGCCGGCAGCTTGAACAGGGCGTTCTGGAACTCGTCGATCTCTTTCACCAGCTCCGGAACCGATTTTTTTCCAGCTCCATCGTGCCATGTTGTCCACCACTGATAGCCGTCATAATCCGAGCGAGAGTAGGCCATCTCGCTGACAGGCTGGCCGGTGAGCTGCATGGGCGGCGTATCAGTGTGCTGGAATATTTCCTCGAAGGTGCAGGAGGTCTTCAGATAGCAGACACGCCCTTTTGCGGGCGCCGGAAGTCTGCCGCGCTTCACTGCATCCCATTCTGTGAGGGGCAAAGGAGCATGGGCGGCATCCCGGAGGGCCTCGTCCATGCCGCAGGCTTCACAGATCTGCACATCCGCATAGCGGCTGAGGGCATTGACCATCAGGTGGGCTGCCAGAGGGGCGCCGCACCGCAGGCATTGGGGCGGCTCTGCGGCATCGCCGTCTGCGTACAGCTTTTTGTCCTTACGCCAGGCAGCTTCTAACAAGTCCTTGGGGTATAATTTGATCTTCATGATTTTGTGCTCCTTTTTCTGGATTTCTTTTTTGCCGCCTTTTGGCGGACTTCGCTTGTTTCTTTGAATGTTTGTGCAAGGGACGGGTCATGCCTTGCGTCACTTTTTCTGCGGCGTTCTTCAGACCAGGGCGCATAGACCGGAAGTTCACCTTGATATAAGGTGAGCAAATCAGCCGCCATATCATCCCGGAGACGGTACAAGTTGCTCTGCACAGAATCGGTGTCGCAGTCTGTGATAGTGGTCCGCAATATGACCCCGCGGTGCTCAAAGGTAAGGTGTCGGTGATGTGCGGGGTCTTCAGCCTCGATCCACAGAGGAGGCGTATTGATGGAGTCCGACAACCTGCGCCATCCGCTGTAATCTGTATAGTAGAAATCCGGAATGTGGTTTGCCAGCCGCCGAAGGGCCAGATATAGCCGCTCATATCGCCGGCCAAGTTCTCCTTTCAAGCGCCGCTCATAGTAGGTGTAGCCGTCTGGGTCCAGCTTTTTCAGCTTTTTGGCGTTGAAGAGGTATTCCACATATTCCACGCCGTCTTCCAGCCGAACCTGGCCGGTGCGTTCTCCCAGACCATTACGCTTGATCCAGGCATAAAAGCGTTTGCCGGTGGACTTGGTATTGATAAATCCACAATCTTTGGGACACAGGCCGCCCAGATTGACCGTGAGGCTGTCCCAGAATACCAACTGGCCGAAGCTTTCCTGATAGAGCTTGATGGCAAGATTGCCCTCCGGATAGGTGGCAATCTTGATGGTCAGGGCATATTCCGTTCCTTTCATGTTAAATGGTATTGGTTTCATGATTTCCCCCGGAACGAAGACCAGCAGGCCGCAAAGCGCAGCCTGCCGGTCCTCGTGATAAGCCTGCCGTCGAGGGCAGGGTGGAGGAGGCGTTCAAAACGCCCCCGTTTTCTTTGAAGTCTAAAATGGTATTGGGGCATTGCTTGCCCTTTTGATGCAATCATCAGGCCGCATCAACTGTGCTTTCAAAAAAGCGGAACCCCGGGACATCCATCCTTCGCTTTGCCAATGCGGCATAGATTTCTCTGTACTTCATGCGCTGTGCTTCCCCGTTGCGAGAGGGCTGCCATCAGCTGCATCGTCTGTCAAGCCGAGTTTCCAGCACAGGGCAAGAACCTCGGAATCAGAAACACGATAGAGTTGCCGCTTGGCGTACTTGGGACGGAAGCAGAAAATGCCATCATCAAACAGGAATT